>Ga0315913_1004359_pt1 | contig 17134 bp, 12 predicted proteins | sample MpolsnodulesMG_FD_207736 | JGI IMG/M metagenome (GOLD analysis project Ga0315913, IMG submission 207736) | Medicago polymorpha root nodule microbial communities from Los Angeles, California, United States - small nodules | ecosystem: Host-associated > Plants > Roots > Nodule | place: USA... | reverse complement strand
ATCTATGATTATTTTTATTTATTAGCTTTTTTAATATCGTCAATACTAAAATTTAATATATATTTGTTCATATTAAAATTTAATTATTTTATCATTTTTTATTATTACCGATCAATATATACATTATTATGCTTTAAATACTTTACATATTTCAATTATGGACAAAGAAAAATCACTATACCAAACGCAGTTGAGACGCAACACGCGGCAGAGCCGCGGTCGTACAGCGTGGTGAAGCTGCGCTACCCCTGATTTAGCACGGGTATCTCGACTAGTTTTCTACGAAAACACGCACACACTTGCACCTTCATTTATTTTCTCTCTATCACTTTTTTTTCCGGTACAACTTACACCTTTATTTCCCACTTAATGGATTTATCTAATCCTGCATAATCACGTGGTTCCACATAAAAACTCTAGCATTGTTTATAAATCTTAAATTGAATCTTTTGGGCGCACAGTAGTTATCTTCCACACTGCTGTATTTCAGAATTGTTGTAGTAATCCAACTTTCCCTTCGAAAAAGCATTAAGGAATAAAGGCATATTATAATAGAATTTTTATTTCCACACAAAACAACCGCAAGTAGGAATGACCCCCTTTTTTTTGTTTAGTTGCATTGCTTTCATTTAATCAAAGTATCAATGTCTACACGGTAAACATACTATACTCAATAAAAACTTCAAGAGATGCTAAAGGCCCTGTCTGTACAAATGTTGAGGGGGGCAAATAGAACGAATGACTTCTGTAAGATACAGAAGAGGTCAACGCAATTTGGTCTAATGATATAATTTAGGAAAAAAAACTGCACAAGCCTCTCTGCTCACTATCAAAACTAACATTTCCTGTTATTCTCGAGAAACTATTTAACTATTTTATAAGCAGTGACCAAATTGACAATCCCAGTGGTGACTCATTTTGAACGATTTTGTGATTATTTGGTCCATCCCAATTAGTTTGCCAACACTTCTGAAATTGCTAAGGCCCCCTTTCTTCTTTTATCAGTATTTTCTCAAAATGATAGCCAAATCACTAAAACCATCCAATTGGCTACCGGTTCCGCCCAAAACATCCCTTTTTAAAGGACTCTTCCTGAGGAGCATCACTAAGTGGAACTGAATCCATATTTGCTTATCTCAATCAATCCTCAAATGTAGTGTTGAATTTTTAAGTGCTTCGATGAATATCTCCTCCAAAAGCACTCTAGTATGAGCAGATTCAAAAAAAATCTTCTGTTGCTTGTTTGAGCTGTGCTATACATGATGCTAAAGGTGCATTTCACACAGAGCCTCAACTAAAACTGTGAAATCACTGAAATTTCCACCACCGCTACAGCTGAAAAGTGCCCAGTTCATTACCATGCCTTGTAAGAAGTACTTTCCGTTCTGCAACCCATTCTAATCGATAAGAGAGGTCCAGATTATGAAGCAATTGCTTCAAACTGTCCACATGATTTGAATCCTTTGCATTATTCTACAAAAGGAAATATTGGTGGTGTTATGGAAAAGGATAAATAGATTTAAGGAAATAGTAGTAGATGACTTGATGACCACTAATGATGGTAAAAAGTAGTACATCATTCATCTCAAGCTATCTAGATGATGTGGCAGTGGATCTTTATTATTTATATTCATGCATTTCAACCAATTCAATGTATTTTAGCATGCTTTCAATCAACTTTATATTAGGCTCTCATCATGTGCAGCTACCGAGTTTAAATGAAAAAAGGGTTTTCAACATAGCAATGGACATTTGTTTCTAAATAATAATTTATAACACTTGTTGCATTTTCCCTCAGGCACCAGTACCTGGCAAAAGACTAAGTTCTAGTTTCACTCGTTACACATCAGTTTTATATCTGAAAGAAGACAGCAGAAGAAGAAAGAAAAAGAAAATCACCTGCAAATTAAGCTGCTTTTCAGTATCCAAAATGCTGGCCATAATGCTTGACCGGGATGAATTAGGCGAGAATCCCTCCCAAGGAGGAACAAATATTAGTTTTGTGCACTGGACAGGAACAAAGTTCCGGCTCAGTTTCTCATACCAGAAAGATCCCAGTGACCACCACCTAATCATAAGCCCATGTTCCGAAAAAGCAACCAGCCCCTATAGGAAAGAATGTTTAAAGGTGTAGGAGGGAATCAATTATCAGTTTAAGATACTTGTAGGAAACATCAATCACAGGGAAAATAATTTCACAGTAAACTAAAGAGAAACAAAACATTTGGCATATAATGGAGATATCATGGCAGAACTTTTATTGTAAGGAGCTCTGTTGATGCAATTACTATGAGTTAAAACTTCAAATGGAAATGGCAAAACAGTAGCACACTAAGGAAGATGTTTAATCCCCAAACAACAGACTGAATTACTTTCTTTTCAAAATGATATTATTCGGAAGGGAGAGTACAGTACAGGCTAAATGAGCCCATATGGTTCACATAACTGTTCTGGAAAAATGAAAAAAGAAAAGAGGGCAGTACTCTAAGATTTTGGGGAAAAATTTGATATATGAAGTCAAGCTTTTCAACTGGTTTAAATTGCTACAATCAAGCTCGATGAACCAATATGGAAAACTTAAGTCACATTAAACAAAATAGTGAATAAGAATGGCTAGAAGCCAGAAGGCTATCACCTATCAGGATTACGGAAGTATGTTGTACTTGTGAGGGTTCTTCAATTACTCTCCTAATTCTAGTAGTTGTTGAAGTAAATCTCAAAACTATTTTCTTTCCCATGTATTGTTAATAACAGTAAGGTAGTCAATAACATATGGTGGTTGAAGCCAAAAAAAAATCAGTTTATTTGTCACATATATCAGAGTACAGAGTTGATGTAAAGATTCTGAGTAAGACCAAATTTTTATACATAAATACTTGGTTAGCTAATTCTAGACCCATCAACAAGAGGCCAGTTTTACAGGTGGTCCACGATGGAGCAGTATGTGGAAATCGTCTGAAACTTTAACGATGACTTACGCTGGCTCTTGAAAGTAGAAGCTCATGGTCCACCTTGTTATATAACAAGAGGCCAACTGAATTCAATCAAGTCACCGACTAGGTTACCGTCTTAGTCATGAAAACAAAGAAGACCATAGCTTCTAATTCTAGAGGGTGACATCAGTCGTCGTTGGTGTTTTGGGCAACTTTCAACTACTGGTTCACCATGGGTCCCCTGTAGAACTTGCCCCAACTAGAACATATAAAAAACGCCAACAATGTAAAATAAGCATCAACAATTCCTAAGTACCTCTCCATCTGGCGAAAAGCTTAGTGCTGAGATTGCAGTAGTTAACACTGCTCCTGAAGCGGTTGCGGTGAGCAAACTAGGAAGTCCTGGAGGCCCACTTGCATCCAAAACCTTTATCATTGTTACACTGCATAAAAACAAAGGCTTCCATTATAGAGAATTATTATCTCTTCAGTCATCAGCGCAAATAAACACAAGCAGATAATAATCTGAATCAGATTTCGTAAGTTTCAAAAAGGAAGCATTAAGGTGTATGTTTTTTGAGAGGGGGCAAGGAGTTTAACAAGTTATAAGTGCATTGTATTTAATATAGACAAGTCACAAAGATTTGAAATTGGAATTTAAGAAGTTATGATTTTCAAATGTCTATAATGGAGTTGATTAAAAAAATTAAATTACACATGCTTATAAAATCAATAATCGAATTTTTCATTAATGATTGAAATTTCTTCCTTTTACCTTTAAGTGAAATCCATTATAAACCACGAAAATCACCATTCAGCTGTTCAAGATTAGCAGCATGTATAAGGCCACAATAGACTTATTTTTTTCTCAAAAATAGCATGTAGTTAATATTTCTCTTCAAATTTTCATTCCAATTCCATCCAATCCCAACCCCGCCACACATATGACACAAAATGATACAAAATCAAGTTAAGTGCACTTGTCTCAAGTACATGTGTGTGACAGAACTAATAATGACGGGGTATCTACATATTGTTAGCCTAAATCCTGAATTAAAATTACACTCTTTTTTCCTAATCCTGATACCTTTGCATATCATAAACCCTAATGCTTGCATTGTTAACCTCTCCAATCACATCTCCGACTGCCAGTCTGGTCCAAGACTCATTGACAGCAACCATAGGATATACACGTACAACTTCTTTGAAAGTTGTCCAGGAACTCTGGAAGCATGCCTTCCGCAAAACTGAGTTGCTAGGATCTATAGTCTGTAAAATGAAGTTGACAACCTGCAGATCTGACCCACTGTCACAGAAATTCATGCTTTCATGTGTGGAAACAGTTAAGTAGTAGGTAATTTGAAACTCAAGTGATGAGAAAACTATTAACGAAAACAAGATGCCACTCAAAATAGAGAATCACTCGGCACCTGACCACCAAGAAAGAATCTAATAGCAAAAGGTGATAAAAGAGATAACCAAGAACGGGAGTTTCTAAATACGAGTACACAAACCTACCCACAAACATGCTTTGATCTAAAATGAATAACTGATAAAGAGAGACAAAAAAAAAAACATTTACAAGATATAAATACTAAATAGTTCTAGCAGTCAACATAAATATATTGCAAATAAACACTTGGGATCAAAAGATAATAAATCTCCCGTATAAATATTTTTTCAGAAGGAATAAAAGAGGCCATATTTCAAACATCAAAGCATTATCATTTCTCTCTTTCCAATTGTTCTACATAAATAATTCTAACTAAATAAAACTAATTCACCTAAAGGAACTAGTCTGAAATAAGAAATGATAATACTATGTTCAATTTCAAAGATTCACATCAATCAAATGGTAATTGAAAAGTATGTATTAATGAACATCTTGATGTCGATATTGAACAAAAAGGCGAAGTTCGGTGAAAAAACCATCCTAGAACTAGAAGCAGCAAGATGAATCTATATGAAATATCAATGAAAAATCCAGTCAGTGCTGATGAAAGTGGCTTTACAAACCTTGTCAAGGTACTGGGCCAAATATCTTGGAGAACCACGCATAATCCTTATGAGAGTCAACAAGGATACCATGTGGACAGGTGAATCAGATGCCGTTGACCAAATTTGGCTTTCGATCACTGTCAAAAAGCCTGGTATATCAGCCATAGCTAAACTTGGAAGGAGAACCTCCACCAAAGTCTGTTTAATAGAAAAAGATGCAGGTGGAATTTCTATCAATGACTTGGAAGACGGGCCACTCAACTCTACTTGGAAAAAAATATCTCCAATTAGACGAGGAATCTCAGAGACCATGCATTCTTTCCACGTGCTCTCCATGCCTTCTGCAAGGAGCTCAGCAGCAGTGGAGCTGTACTTCTCGTTCATGGACATAGCCAACTTCATTAATGGATGAACAACTAATGTGGAAAGCCTAGGTTTTACAAGACTAGGATACCAGATAGCCAGTGCAGCAGCAACAATAATGTGAGATGTCATTGCATCTTGACTTGTTCCACCAACACAAGAAATCCAATCTTGCACTTCATATGATTCTAGCCAAGTCAGTATCTTGGATTCCTCGTCTTGGGACATTACTTGATTTTCTGCCTTAGGAGATATCCTTTCTACCATCACATCTCCCAGATGTTTGTCTCTACTTCCAGTTTGGGAGATTGTATTAATTGACTCACTAGGTTTTGAATTGCATAGAGGTAGAGGAATAGCATGAGAGGCAGCACAGTGAAATATAGAGCGTGCAGCCATACGTACATGCTCACTTTCATCTTGCCAAAAAGCCACCAAGAGCTGTAAAAAGAGGATAGCTTTCAGCACTTGATATCAATCAACTAGCAAATGGTTTAACACACAATTCACGAACACTATAAACTAACCATAATATAACAAACTAAAATAGAGTCCAGCATCTGCATTAATCACTCTGATGAAGATGATGATAATAATAATAACATCCTATGGAACAATAAAATATTTTTTATTTTATTTTTACAATATCTTATGCGGCAGCAAATAGTATGGACTAGACTTCCAAATTTGAAGCTATTTCAGACACTCGGGAAACACAGACAAGGCTCCTAAAAAATTAGCTTGTCTCAAAGCATTAAATTAAGAGTTAATAGACATTGACCCTTAATTTTCTTCAGAGTGCATCATGATCTTAACCTACTAAAATTTAAAAGCAAATGTCTCTTTAAAGGAGCCTTTTCATGAAATGAGTGTTTCTCCTTGGTTTAAACTATCCTACAGTGCCCACCCCTCCAAACTGCATTTTTATTTATTTTTTGGGGACTTTGTTAGCGTAGTGTTGCATTTTTTATGGGGAGGGGAGAAGAATTGTTAATCGTGCCACCTAGTTGTACAACAAAGTACTACCTGACTATACCAGTACTTCGCACGTACAACAACCAAATCTTTTTCCCATGAGGATACATATATGATATTACTTTTGAAATAATCATGCTTCATAATTATTGGCATCAACTACCACACTCAACTTGGCCAAATAACATTTTTCCTTTGAATTATGTCTAAACTATTTTTTTCAGTAGTTTCTCTTTTCCTCTTTGAGAAATGAAATAAAATGACACTTGCAACACTACCAAGAAAACTTGTCTTGCAAGAAAGGGGAATTGAATAAAAAAGCAAGATTGGTGAACAGATATCAGAAAATAAATAATCTGATTTTAAAGGCACAGAAAATCACTATTATACACCAAGGTCTTAAATCAAGCAACAAGTCTCTAGTAAAGTGAAATGATGTGTGTAGACCCAACCACAGCATGGAAAACAATCAGACTAAAAAAAAACATAAATATGGTTAGTCATAAAGAACCAGTTTTCTTATTATTACTAAAATTATGAAAGTAGGGAAATAGCTAGAAACAAAAAATATCTTGAACTACATTTGGTTGGTCGAAATCAACTCAGAACAGTGGACGGCAGAGCAGTATGACGGAACCCAGCCTATCATATCTTCCCCTCAAGCTCCCAAATAACATTATGTGTGAAATAAATTTGGACTGAAATTACAAAATAACAGCTTTTTTTGAAGATTATAACCTGTAACGAAGGTGGCTTCATATCTGGAAAATTTTCCATGAAATTCCGGGTATAGAATGCTGCTAAAGCACTGCATATGGTAAAGATACTATCAATCATCAGCACATCTTTTCTAAGCAAAACTCAAAGGGGAATACACATTGATTTATAAATTAAAGATTTCAGAATGAAAGGAGAAAGGGGAATACACATTGGGAGACCACATAGAAATGTCATTAGCCAAGCAGTAAAAGTCAAATTAGCAAGGCAGGCGTTGATAAACCAGGTGTGAAAAAACTACTCTGTAACCGGCCGGCACATATTAATTTTTTTTTTTTAATATATACCAAAACATCAAACATTGTGTCATTATGGACAAGTAGGTGAATGCAGGACCCATAATATATCGTCTTAGCCAAGCAAAGCAGAACACTTTTTTTATTTCTATTTTTCATCTACATTTGTTTTCAACTTATGAAAGAGTATTTATATGTTGCAAGAAAAAGTTCAAGACTCAACTAGGTTTCAAAGAATACCAAGACCCACCTGAAAAACATAAAAGAAACTGAGCACTAGATCCATGACACCAGGAACTATATAAGAAAAAAGAATGGTCATTTCAGTTTGTAAAAAACATCAAATAGGATCTGAAACTTCGTAGATTTAAAAAATATCTCATATTAAAACATCTTTCCCAGATAAGTTCCGTAAAAAGAAGGGTTTCCTCCACTGAAAAACTAAAAGCAAGATGTGATTTGAATTTTTTAATAAAAATAAATAAATTGTTTGTCTGTGGTCCCCTTCCTCCCTTTCTATTAATGTAACAGGCACTATACCTGCTGGCTGCTGAACTTGAGTGAGACAAGCTAATCAAACGTTGGGCAAGGGATACCATCGTCAATGATCTCATTGCAGAAAACTCAGATGATGATTTCCATAGCTGAAATATCGTTTTTATTATCACAGGAACTACTGAAATGAGACCAGAGAAAATAGATCCCAACATACAATTTAAATTACCTCAAGAGTGGCACTCTGACCAGGAAATGACAATGTCAATGACCCTTTATCCCCTTGCAGACCCGAAGCTAATATAAAATTTTCTGGTCTCCTCAGTTTCATATCACTTATCAGCAAATTATCAAGCTCACTGTCTACGTTCCACAAATGTAAAAATGACAAACTGTATCGCAGTAAGTATTCTTCAAAAAGCCTAACCCAATTGTGGCCCTCTGAAGTTTCTGGATTATGGTGGCTTGGATTTTGCTCCCGAATACCCTGCTGCTTCAAATTGATATTCACTGGCTTGCCCTCACCACTCTCCATGGACTCATTCTTTTGAAAAGAGAACATCAATGATGCAAGATCAAAACTAAGAGACACAATACCAGGGAATGGGCAAGTGCATTTGATAGGAAGGTTGTTACTCAAAAGACCAAACAGAGAAGATGAATTTGGCTTTGCTGAATTTCCTTTACCTGCATTAGGTTTGGAAGAATTCAGCTCAGTCATACTTGAAATGCTTGGCGATGACTTTGATGAAGTAAGCAAGTTCTCTGTATGATTTAAGGGAGAGTTGGATAACCTTGCATCATCAACTATTGGAAGAAGTAATGAAGAGACTGACGTATTTCCATTCAGCACTGAGCCAGATATAGAATTCATACTAATACTTTCACAAAAATGATCGAATAAAGAATGCGCTGCTGTCCCACGTATGAGTCGCTCCCGGGAACCTGTCTTTACATCCCAAATGTATAATATATCACCATCAGAAGTTCCATAATGTGTTTGACAAAGACAGGCAATATAGCCTCTTGTTCCATCCCATAAAACTTTTGAAGGATAGTTCACGTGTCCAGGAAACATTCTTTCCACCTGCAGAGTCTCAAGAGAAACAAGGGCAACACATTCATCCTCTCCAACTGAAAGAAAGCAGTCGCTCCAAGGATGCCCTGTCAAAGATGGGGGAAGAATAATTTGACGCACTGCAGCCACATGATGATGCATTACCTTAATAAGACTGCCACTGTCAAGATCCCATATACGAATTGTGCAATCCATACTGCCAGACACCAGAACCCGTTTAAAAGTGTGGCTTTTTGCACTACACATCATTTGATGTGCTGCCAAACAAAGTACAGAACCTGTATGTCCTGAGAAATTCTGTTTGTGTGCAGTTGACTTTTCATCAGGATTGGAACTTGCATCGTCCAGAAAAATCTCTTGAAACTGATCAAATCTTACAACCTCTATTTCTCCACTAAAAAATCCATATACGACAGCATAAGGTGTAAAGAGGTTCTCAGCAATAATCATGGAAGAAGATACTATCTTCCCCTTGTAAGGATAATAATTACTTGCGCTCTTCTCATTTATGCTGTCCATGTCCTCAGAACCTGGACTTGCACCACCAAAGGTTGATTTAATCTCTAGATCACCATGTCCGTTGAGCTGAGTAGACTCAAACCAGTTGGTGGAAAATGCACCATCACTGATCATTCTGCATTGACGGCACAATTGTCCGAGTTTATCTTCAAATTGATGCAGCGACCAAATTGTGATATGTGGTCTCCATAGTAAAGGTTCCTCGCGATGAAAGCAAACTGACTTGACGCACAAAAGATGTTCATTTACTTGTAGGAAAAAAACAGACAACCTTATATCAGGTTGATAATGACCAGCAGGAATCTCGGAATGGGGTTCACATTGAAAAACATCATTCTGATATGATATTTCATAGATGATTGCACAGCCTCTATTATTCCACACAACAAAGTGTGCTGGAATCAAGTTGCCGCTTTCATAGGTATCAGGTGTATTCCCCATATCATCACTTTCAAGGACAACGCCACCAACAGCACGAGCTTCAGTGGAATGCCCATCTGAAAAGAAGAGGCTGTCCACAAAAGAAACCTCTCCAATCATGGTATCACTAGACAATGACCTAAAAATACATTTATCTTTCAATATAAAAGCAACAACATTTCCAAAGGTTAAAACTGAAATAACTTGATCCACACCATTGAATCCCTCTGCCGAAAAAGAACTTTCCAATGGAAATTTATTACTGTGCGGACTCGACAAGCTTTCCACACAATCACGAGGCTCGTCTGATATCGAAACTGTCTGCTGTTTCCCATAAGAATCAGCTACAAACACTGAGTTTCTCTTTTCGTCATCATCAGAAAAGACTAGTGACATAAACTTAATGGGACCAATGGATAAATTTCCATGAAAAACAGTTTGTGTAATGGAAAGCAAATATGTATCCACAATAAGGATAGTAGATTTAGAGGACTTTTTGTGGTGATTTTCTCTATCTCCTAACTCATCATTAATAGAATTATCCACAAAAGAACAAGCTATACATACATATCTCGGTGTCGAAGGAAGTGTTCGAATTACCATAGGAGTACCAACCCAAGGTGGCAATTTTCTTCTACAACGGCAATGTCCACTGCTTTTACTCCACACACACAAGAAACCATCACAACAAGCACTTATCAAAGCACTAAAATTAGTTTTACTTGAAACATGATAGTTTTCTTCAGCTGCGATGGGGCTGCAAAGAGCGAGATCAGTGATTGGTGATGCGTGACCGCACAACACTCCCACCGCTTTAACTTGCTGCAAAATCAGCATAGCTCTTGAGTTTCAGATACTTATTTAACAAAGTGCTAGATGTTAGATATAGTTGGATTAATTAAAATTGATGGAATTGAAGAAGTTGATATAGTGAGGGCCTACTTGAATTGGCTCATTAAAGCTTATCTACTAGCATAAGTACTTGCTGTTTGGAAGAATGTATAAAAACATTGTGACATGATCATAGACTTTTTTCAGCTTATTTTCATTAGGTCTATTTGGCAAGACGCATTATTGGGCTTATAGCATAAGCTCGTATAACTAAAAAAGACCCGTTTGGTAACCGTCATTTTCTCACGAACTTATAACTTAATTTTACTAGCTCATAGCGTTTTTTGATAAGCTAATTCAAGTAGCTTATAGCTTATACCCCTGTAATCATAATTGAAAAAAAAATTAAATATTAATTAAAATATATCTTTTTCATATCACTTCAGTTCAACCGTTGATTTTACCAAACACTGCAATTTCAACCAGCTTGCTTATCCACTATCAACTATATTCGCTATTTTTTTACCAAACAAATCCATAGTCTCTCAAGCTAGCTTATGAAAACAGCTTACAGTTTATACAAAATATTTTATCTTGTTGTAGAAATAGTTTATGCATAAGCACTTATCTCTATACACTACAAATCATGACAAGCGCTTATTCTATAAGTTGCAAATTAAGTAGTTTATAAATTTACCTTATATAATGATCCAAAGGTAACTGATATAACAAACTTGTAAACTAACTAGTAAACAACTTTAAACAATATTGAATTAATTATAATTAATTCAACTATATCTATCTAACACAGAGATGAGAAATGATATAAAGATTTTTGAAAATGAAATGGCGAATACCGGGGAGGAGGTGGAGGCGGAAGTGGAGACGGTCCACCAGATGATGGAGCCATCGGATCCGGCGGTGTAAAAGGCGGCAGGTGACGGTGGTTGGGTGAAAGCGGCAACGGCGGTTACTTTGTGAGCGGAAGGGAAAGGTGTGCCTGACCATATGCACGCAACGGATCTGCACTTCATTGATTATTCGATTCGATTTTGTTACCTCACTCCATGAATCTGCATTTCGTGTTGTTAATTGCAGATTTATTTATGAGTTTCGGTTTGATTGAATTACGATGCTGGATTCTGATTCAAACCTCACCAGTTACTAATTACTGTTGCTTAAGATCAACGATCAAGATCTTACAAATGTTTTTACACTAACACCTAGTTATATTTTTATTTTCAAATTGATAAAATCATTTTAAAATCATACATATGATTTCGATCTGATTTATTTCATCATCTCAGATCAATTCTTATTATGACAATTTTGATGAATTAGTTTGACTTTTTAATATTAAGAAAAATAAAAAAACAATCACACGTATCAATAGTTGTAATGCGTTAACATTGTTGTCTACTTTATAAACCATTAATCGTTCAAGGTTTTTGCCAATAAACTGAGGAAAAAATGATGAATGAATAAATGAAATAATTTTACAAAATTGCTCATAGTAATGGTTGATTTTCTTCTTCTTCAAATAATCTAGTGCTTGAAGCTCATATATTTTTAAATATGGAGAAGTGAAGTGTTCGAAGTTCAAACTCTGACAAATACATGTATTATACAATATCTCTACCAATTGAACTAAACTCATGGTTGATTATTAACAATTGTCATAGGTGAGTGCATAAATTAAATTTAATATCTTGAATTGAAAATGGTACACATAAAAGTAATGTGGGGTAAACTTGGAAAACATTAATTCATTTTGCATTGAAAATGTGTAAAAAAAAAAAAGAACACTTAAAAAAGTGTATAAACGTTTGCAGCGTTACATTGAAGTTATAAAAAAACTGAGGTGACCTTTAAATAAAAAAACAGTTTTTTTAATTAATTTTATTGAAAACAAAATCATAAACACAACAATTTTTCATCCTTTTCTTCTAATTTTTATCTCCTCTAACTCAAAACACCTTAAAAATCTCGATATGCCCCTAGTAAACATTGACGAGAGATTGAAACAAAAACGTAGAAATGGAAACAAATTTACTTGCATACCTAGAAATGGAAACAAATATACTTGCATATCGATGTGCACCTCTTCGCCAAAATCTAAAAAATTTAAACAAAAATGAAAACTCTTAAGAAGTAGTTGAATAGGGTTATGACTTCGGGATAGAGAGACAAGTGGGAATTCGAATTGAAAGTAGCAACCGTTCTTTCTCTTTGTACTTGTAGGAATATAGGAATGAGTGAATATGCCACTTTGATTATATTAAAAAGGTTTCAATTTCATGGTTTTTTTTTTTTTGGGGCCGGAGTTCGAACCCGGACCTTACATATATTATGCATTGTTCATACCAACTGAGTTAAGCTCACGAAAACTCAATTTCATGGTCCGAACAGGAGCAAAAATTAGTGTCCGAATAGATGTGTGAGATCAAATTCTGAAAAGGGGAATAGGACGAAATTGATAGAGGTGAAATGAAATATTAATTAATCAAAATCATAATCAACTTTTTAATTTAACTTCAATTTAAGATTAGTTCAAACATAATGAGGAGAAAACGTGTATCAACTTCTTCTGTCCATTGTAGGGGAAGATATAATGATTATTATTAAAAGAAAATTAAGGGAAAAATTGGAGAAAACGAGCATAAGCCTGAGAAGTAGAAATAGAGAGGCAACGAACGTTGAATTCGATGGTGAAGTAGGCGTATACAGAAGTGTGAGGGAAGATGATGAAGACGAAAATTTTAAAAATTCTCTAGGTTTGGAGATCGTGAATTTCTAGGAACCAAGATGATGATGAAATGAGCATGTTGATGATGAATTTCTATGCTCCTTGACAAAGATGGATGAAGATGAGGAACATTAAGTTATTTCATTTTTTAGTTTTAATAAAAATTAATTAAAAAATAGAATTTGATGATTTGGAGCTGCCACATCAGTCGTAAACAACTATGTACGCAATTTTTAACTGAGTTTGCTTGGTTAAATTAGATGTGACATTTCATAATATATGCAGGGACCAGAGTTTGAGTCCCACACTCCACTTCTATACATTTAAAATAGGATTAAATATGTTTTTTGTCCCTATAAATATGTCAACTTTTCATTTTAGTCCCTCTAAAAAATTTCAACTTTTAATCCTCCAAAAAATTTCATTTTCACTTTTAGTCCCTCCTTTAAAGAAACTCATATGTAAAATTCATATTTTTGAATAAAATTTTGCGAAAAAATTTATAATATTATAAGGATCTTTCCAAAAAAAAAATAGAATTTATTACCAAAACATGAATTAAATATGAATTAATGTTTTGTTAAAAAATTCTAATTTTTTTGGAGTGATTTTTACAATATTCTATACATTTTTTTTGGTAAACAAAGGGGAAAGATAAGGGAAAAAAAAGAGGAACAAACTAAAGCAAAACAAAAAGACCCAAGGAGGATCTAACGACGGGCATAAAGCACTCTGGAAGCATCAGCCTGCAATAGAGGCTGCAATTCATCAGGAGGGGAAATGACATCCTGCCAATCTACATTACTCCTTGCCCCCATCTTTGCTAGAAAGTCTGCCACAACATTTGCTTCCCTCCAAGTGTGACATACTTGGACAGTCCAAGCGCGAGCCAACAACTCCTGAATGTTTCTAATAAGAGTTGCATAAAGATGCCAATTGCTCACACCTATAGCTATTAACTGAATAGCAAGATTATAATCAGAATAGCATATGATATACCTGTAGTCTTTCTCCCAAGCTACGCGCAATCCATAATATAGAGCTAGCAGTTCGGCATGAAGAATAGATGAGATGCCAATATGTCCTGCAAACCCATACAACCAAGAACCATCGGAGTGCCGTAAAACACCTCCAAAACCAGATGATCCTAGATTACCCAAGCTGCTCCCATCAACATTTAACACCGTTGCCAAACCAGCCATGGAATGCCAAGAAACCCATGGTTGCGCCTCAGCTGCATTAGTCACAGAATTGAAAACTCTGTCAATTAAGGATGCCAACCTATAAATTTTCATCTTCAACTACACCATAGACATGTTCTCATCCTCCATACACAATAAAATTCGAGCCCGCCATATCCACCAACACGCAGCCAGAAAGGTACCTGATCTGTCGCATTCAGCTCCTTGTCGCAACCACCTTGAAGCGTCTTGATCCATGAAAAAATTGATATTGTCGAAACCAAGAGATATCCATAGGCGAGTAACATAACCACAATCCCTGATACAGTGAAAAAAGCTTTCTTCCTCTGTTGAACAACGCGGACAAAGAGACGAGGGACACATTCCTCAGCTGTTCAGCATATCCCGTGTAGGGAGGGATTGCTGGCAAACAGTCCAGATAAAAAACTTCACCTTCTTTGGGGCTGCAATAAGCCAAATCCATCTCCAAGATGCAGATGCTTGTGGCAGAATATTATCTGTTTGACGAAGTAGCCATCTATATCCTGCATTAGCGCTATACGTGCCATCATTATTTCCCTTCCAAGTAAAATCATCAGGAATGGCATTATTCAAACATAGTGAAATTGATGTTATATGCTCTGTTATATGGTCCGACAGGGAAGTGTATAAATTCTTTAATCTCTAACGACCCCCTTGAAACATGTCGGACACGGACAATTGCAAGTCATGAATGTCCACGTACAGAACTTGGTTACTCAATTTACCAAAGCTAGTCCAAGGAGTGTACCAAAAGGAGGAGGACCCATCACCCAATCTAAAATCAAAACCTGGTCGTAAGACTGCTTTTGCTTTCACGACTGAATTCCAAACTATGGATCCTTGGTTATTTGGCATATCCATAAAGGGTTTGTCTCCAACATATTTATGTTTTGACAACTTAACCCACAGTTTATCAGTATTATTGTGGATGTCCCAAACCAACTTTCCCAACATGGATGTATTTGCTTCGCGCGCCTTACGAATGCCCAAACCACCCTCATTACGCGGTCGAGTGACTTTATCCCACCCTACCAGATGGATACCTTTATCGGAGCTGCCTTTCCAAAGAAAACGTCTAGAGGCCTTATCAATATGCTCGCAAAACTGACGAAGGCAGCCATGCAACTTGCATATAATAAGTGGGGATGGATGTAACCACCGATTTCACCAGTGCTAATCTTCCTGCTTTGTTTAATAACTTATTCTTCCATGAAGCAAGTCGATGGTTAATTTTGTCCAACATAAAATCATAATCTCTCTTGCCTATTCGCCCATGCAACATTGGAAATCCTAAGTACCGTTGAGGAGAAGTTGTGCGCCGAATACCTGTATTGGATTCAATAGTCTCAATCTTGCTTCTTCTTGTAGTGGCAGAAAAATAGGCCCTGGACTTTGATGCATTAACTTTCAGCCCAGACATTCGAGCAAACTTTGATAGAATGCCTTCCACCATTGTTGCTTGAGAAGCAGTCGCCTTGGTAAAAAGAAGAACATCATCTGCGAAGAAGAGATGCGAGAGGGCGGGGCCATTCCTAGCAATATTCTATACATTTATGCGCAATTTCATTAAAAAATACAAAAAAAAAAATTAAATATAATGAACAAAAGTAGTGATTGAAAATTTTATAGGGACTAAAAGTTGAAGGAAAATTTTATATAGATTGAAACGAAAAATTGACATATTTATAGGGATAAAAACATATTTAACCCTTAAAAATATGTGAGCTTTGGGCACTAGATTAATTGACAAAAAAGATAATAATATCTTACTTAAATAATTAATTTGATTTTAAAATAATTTTAATTTTAATTTAGGTTAATAGAGTTTTACTCCCTGTAATATCGGACACTTTTGGTTTTGTTCTCTGTAAAAAAAATAGATTCGATTCTTGTAAAAACAATTTGTTTTGGAATACCCCCTACGTCATCTGACTGTGCATTTTCGCTGATGTGACACGCTTAGTCACATTTTTTTATGACGTGACACGCTGACTGTATAATTAATTATGTTTTTTATTTATTTTATGGGTACACGTGACATTTATAATTTTTTTTTTAAAAATGAAAAATTTCTGGAAAAATTAATAAAAATGAAACAAATTATGGAAAAATTAAAAAAATGAAAACAATTTTGGAAAAATTAATATATATCGAAATTTTCGAAAAAATTATAAAAAGAAATCCAAATTAAATGAAAATTTCAAAAATACAATATTATCTAATTATTTTGATTTCAAAAATTAATTTCCAGAATTTTATTTTATTTGAAAATATAATCTATATGAATAACAAGATGCAATTGATATTGATATTGGTTGACATCGGTATATAAGTCATGTTATATCGTTGAATAACAAGCTCTTAATTATATTCTTCATGATTTTTGTTTCTAATTTATTACTTTTAAAAAAGATTTTTTAATTTTAAATAGATAATCTTTTTCCAGAATTTCAATAAAAAAAGTTCAGATTTTTTTCGAAATTTTCTTCCAAAATATTCAAAAAATATTTTTTAAAATTAAAAAAATTAGAAACAAAAAT
>Ga0315913_1004356_pt1 | contig 17138 bp, 10 predicted proteins | sample MpolsnodulesMG_FD_207736 | JGI IMG/M metagenome (GOLD analysis project Ga0315913, IMG submission 207736) | Medicago polymorpha root nodule microbial communities from Los Angeles, California, United States - small nodules | ecosystem: Host-associated > Plants > Roots > Nodule | place: USA... | reverse complement strand
GAAAGCTGGTATATGTGTTTTGAAGGGAACGCTAGTATATGAAGTTAATCAATTTTCGCTGTTTTTGTCAAATTAAAAAAAAGGTTAGATATCAAAACAAAAAAAAAAGGTGATAAATTATTTACGTGTAAATGGGTGAGGTGCATATATGATTTCGTAAAAATAGGGGTGTACTAGTAAATTTGTTAATACTATTAAATATTAGCTTTTGTAATCATTGAAAAAACAAACAAAATAAAAGTAACTTGTTTGAGTGCCACATGAAGGTGAAAAGTAACCTTTCCCGTGGGAAAGGATTAACCCTTCCCATGGTAAATGCCACCCTGACACAATGCTCTTATTGTCAACTTTCATCCCGTCAAAAGCCATGCATAGGGACCATAATACACACTCGTTAGAAAGCTACTTCCGATTAGAGCATCCACGATGGAGACACTTATTTTTTGTTTTTAAATGGGTCTCACGTATACCCATCACTCATTTATAATTTTTTAATAGTAGTATTTAATAAGCACTCAATCACTCCAACTCAGATCTCACACAAAGTTATTAAATGGGACCCATTAATCAACTATCAATAACTTTATATCATTATATTTCAATTTTTTAATATTAAAAGAGTGTGGGTCACGCTTAAAAGTGGAAGGAAGTCTTAAGTAAGACCCCGAGTCTTATAAGACCCTGAAAAAGATTCTCCCCATTAGGGGTACTTAATAGGTTCCGAGTCTTAAATAGTTAAAACTCTCCTAATGAAGATGGTATTAAGAGGTTTTGACTTCGGAGTCGGAAGGGAAGATACTCTATCCATCTCAATTCTCAAATTATTATATATTTTCGGCATTTTAGTCTTATAAAAAAATATAATTAATTTTGTATAGAATATTATGAGTTGTTTACGAAATTGTTTTTAATAAATATTAAGAAAAAAGTAAATTAAGAAATTAAAAGAAAAAAGAGTAATAAATAGTATGTTTTAATATGTGTTTCGTCTCTGCAATTAGGAGTCATTTAAAAAATGGTCTCTCTATTCCTTATTTACACTTCCAAAAGTTAATCATTTAAAATTTTGTCGTACACCCACTTAATTACTGCCACGTCATCAAAATTAACAAAAGGGCATTCGAATGGACAAAAGTACCCTCATCATCCTTCCTTTTCCATTGAACAATGCATATGGAGCACTATTCATCTTCTTCAATTTTTCAGGAAAATTAGCGTGAGCTTCCTTAATTAAAATTCTAAGATATTGGCCAGCACAGAAAGCCTTAATTTACAATTATTTAACCATTACTTACACACACAACAATAGACGTGAAGAACGATAAAGGAAGACGAACCAGTGAGTGGATGTGGTCGACGAACAAACCAATTCACAATTCACAAGTCAATTCCACGAATTCATTAATACAAACCCTTCTTCTTCTTCCTCCAAATTCCAATTCAAACGGAATTTACTCTCACTATTAAAGTGAGGTTTCTCATTCTAGTTGATTTATACATAGATTATAGAATACCAAACCCTTGATCTTCTTCTTCCCCAAAATTTCAACACCACAGCAACAGCAGCCCACGATGTCGTTTCAAAGTTATCAACAACCGCCGGATTTACTCTCTCGAACGGCGGCAACCACCCAGCAGCAAGATCTCCGCCTCTCATTGCAATCTTTTCAAGATCCATTATGCTTCGGAGCCACCACCACAACAACCACCACAACAACAACCAAGTTCTTTTCACCGGAAACTCCTCCCTTGGTTACGACGGTGGTGGAAGTGGAAACACTTTGTGGTCTGAGCAACAGCAGCAGCAAGAGGAACATGATAGTGGTAGATTGCATAGAATGATGGCTTGGAATGCTAATAATGTTAATGCTAATGCTGCAGATGGTGGTAACAGTGGCCATGGTGCTTAGGTGTGGTAATGAAAAAACTCAAATTTGACAGGACCAGTGAAACACACAAACTATTGAATTTGTCCTTTTGCAGCTGCCTCGTTTTCTAGAAAGAGCCAATGGAGGAGGGGTGTTTTTGTCCATTCGCATGCCCCTTTTACTAATTTGATGACGTGGCAGTAATTAAGTGGGTGTAGGAACGAAATTTTAAATGATCAACTTTTGGAAGGAAAAATTGTCATGATTAACAAATACAATGACCATTTTAGCAGAGACGAAACACATCTTAAAGCCTAAATAGTAATCTTTCACTTGTGTCTATCTCAAATTCTCAACTAAAAAAAATAATGGGAACTTAAGGCTAGAAGATTGACTTCTAAAAAAAAGGGGTCCAAGTCATGCTAGCAAACGGTCTAGCCTTTTAACCTCAATTGAACCTCTGATTGGTCAGAAAGCCTAAATAAAAAAGATTTAGGCGCGCGCACACACATCAAACTACATATTATTCGATCATTTTAAAAATATATATTTAATTCATTTTTCTTTTAGTTTTTTCACATATGTGTGTGTTTTAATCAATTTTATAAGTTTGCGATCAAGCAAATATTTCTCCAAACTTTTACATTAAGTGTATGTTTGATTCTACAAATTCGAATGCAATGATATTCCGTTCCCTTTAATTATATCACATTAAGTGGATTCATTTAATCTATCACAACTTTTTATGAGGGCATATTTGCCAAAACAATAAAAAGATAACAACAATTAATAATTTCATTGGTTTTGTTGTTTTTTGTTTTCTTCTCTTATAATAAGGACCGGATGGAGTAGAAAAGTAGTATTAATTGATATTATAAAATGACGTATAATTTATGACAAATTATTTTCTTCATAATGAGTTATAATTTAGAACGGAAGAAGTAAATATTTAGTAAAAAAACTTTCTTAATAATTTACTAAAATATCATTATTAATTATACTTAATGAAGTGGTTATAAATGATTGAAATGCAATAAATAAAAACATACTCGTGAAAAAAAGTAAAATATTACATATTAGTATTATTAAATGGACAAATAACTAGTTATAAGACGGAGGGAGTACATGAAAGTTTCTTGACCAAGTATTTATAAATGTCCATGCTAAAAGGCAAAAGACGCAAAACCAAGAAGAGGCAATACATTCTCTAAAAAAACAAAAAAAGAAGAGGCAATACATAATTTTGGTTCCTTCCATCCATTGTTGGTTGAACGAATATTTCTGCTATAGTGCTATTGCTAATGTCCCATCCAACATCTCCAACGTATGATGTGTTCCACTTCCTAAGCCACTCGTCACAACTTGAGAGAGGTGATGAAATTTCCCCATCCCTAAGGAATATAAAGTAACCATTTATAAAGTTTTTACCAAGGAAATCCTCTCCCGAATTGCCCTCTACATCCCCTCTTAAAAGTCGGTTCCTTCCAATCTAAAAGTCGTACATGGTTGATGGGGGAATTAATTGTTCACAAATGATTTTGACAAATAAAAAAAGCTAATAAATGGAAAGGACATAGTAATGCTGGCTCATTAATTTCATAAGACTTAGTCCTTAAAAAAAAATCATAAGACTTATATATGGCCGAGTTAAGATATTCTTCATTCATGTCTTTTGTCATTTGTTTCATTTAAATAGACAAAAAAATATATATAAAAAGTAAAAAAAAAATTAATGATAGTAGGATCCACTCAATGATAGAATTCACAATTTTTTTTTATCTCTTTCTAAAAATATGAAATTTAAAGATTTCAAAATTAAGAATACATAATTTATTTTATTTTTATTTTTGGTTTCTTATCTTGTGTCTTAAGAGAAAATTTGAAAAGAGCATAGTAAATCGATGAGTTATTGGGAGAAAAAAAGTACTAAAAAATAAACAATTTTCATTTTAAAGTTAAACATGGTTTTAGTCCCTACAAAATTATGATTTTCTAAGTTTAGTCCCTATAAAATATTAATGGTAATTTTAGTCCTCCAATACATTTAAGTTTGTAAGAATAGTTTTTATTTTGATTTTTTTTACAAGAAAATAGAGAATAAAAGTGATTAAAAAGATTTTAGAAACTAAATTTAAAAACTTATAATTTTGCTGAGATTAAAACAATATTTAACCCTTTTTTATTTATTTAGGTAAGGACTAGAGTAGTGGATATAATAACGACACAACTTAGCACATCCTTTTTTACTCTCTCCGTCTCACAATAATTGCCTCTTTAGCATTTTTTTTTCTCAAAATAATTGTTACTTTAAACTAACAATGCAACATTTATTCTTTTTTTCCCATTATTATACCCTTATTTATGAATTTCATCCAACTTAACTACTCCACTAATTACAATTAATAAAAGTATTTTAGTAAATGATATTAATTTTACCATTAAAATCAATACAATTAATCATTTCCTTAATAATCGTGTACAAATCTTAAACGATAATAATTTAGAGACGGAAGTTATTCCAAGCTGATGAAAACCATCGGCTCCTTTAATTTGCAGCAGACACTCCAATCTTAATCTTATCTTCTTAAATGAAGCGTTGAAAATTGAAATATTGGTGCAAACCAGTTGAGTGGGTCTCCATCTTAATCTGTCATTTTTTGCATGACTTACTGTAGCTGATTCTAAGTCAAGCAGAGAACAAGATACTCCGAAAATACATGGAGGTTTAAGCTCCAACAAGTCTTTATATATGTTCATGCATTCTAAAGGCAAAAGGCACACAAAACCAAGAAACAGTAAAGAAATTGAGCTCCTTCCGTTGTTGGTTACCAATAATTCTGCTGTAGTGCTATTGCTATGTCTCACCCAACACCTCCAACGTATGATGTGTTCCTCAGCTTTAGAGGAGAGGACACTCGTCACAACTTCACGAGTCATCTTTATAAAGAATTGAATACGAAAAGGATTAAAACATTCATAGATGATAAACTTGAGAGAGGTGATGAGATTTCTCAATCCCTGATCAAAGCAATTGAAGAATCATCCATTTATGTTGTCATTTTGTCCAAACACTATGCTTCTTCCTCTTGGTGCTTGGATGAACTCACAAAGATACTCCAATGCAAGAGGAGTTATGGAAGGGAAGTGATACCTATCTTCTATGAGGTGGATCCGTCAGATGTTAGGCATCAGAGAAATAGTTATCAAGAAGATTTTGTGAAGCATCAGCAACGATCCAAGGACAAAATAGATGTGTGGAAAGCTGCTCTATTCCAGGTTGCTGGGCTCTCCGGCTTGCATTCACAAAATATCAGGTCACTAATTTATTTACACGTTCTTGCCATTATTCCTCAACTTTTTCTTCAACTAATCATTCATGCAGCTTGGATCCCCTCTTGCCAATTTTTTCGGACAGCCACGTAGTAATTTCTTGATCAGGCAACTTAAAAAATATATAAATTTTAATTTTTACTTTCTAATTAAAAAATACTGAGCATAAATCTCGATTGTCTGATCTTAATCAAACCGTCATCAATATGATATGAGCCTCGTTAATTTATTGACCGTAACAAATCCAAGTTGTCATTCATGTGGGTTGAAAATTTATGTGTTTGGGTTTTAGATCCCCACCAGAACTGTTAGACTTAGATTTAAGTTCTCTTCTTCTTTTTGTTGCTAATAATAAGTTGCACCCATTTTAAAAGTGTTGGTGATAGTGTTGTTGGCACTATTCTATGGTTAAATTCACCTTTTGGAAGTGGTTTTTGAAAAGAAAAAAAATATTATGGTCACACCTATTCTTTCTATGAATAAGATTATGAACTTACTCTGTGTTAACACCGATAGTATCATGCGGTGGATTTATACAAGGGTTGGTTGACTGTGAGGTTCTTTTCCTAGTATTATTCTTCTTGTTTAACCGAGGTTGGGTGTTCTGATGTGAGGTTAGATAGTTTTTTGTGTTGATTTAATTCTTGCTCTTTTTTAATGTGAAATGATCATTTGATTTTGTTATCGCTTGATTTGAGTTTTAACTTTGTTTGATAGAGGTGTTTTATTTTAGAGAGTAAATATGTTTAGTTTCTTGGATTCTAAAAAAATATTAATTTTTTTAAAAAAGATTGCAAACCATATTGAAAAAACAATTGTTCCAAACACGTTTTTTTCTTCATCTCGGAGATGAATTTTAGAAATATGATTTCAAAACAGATTTTATTTTATTATTTTCTGAAAAGCAGTTTTCTTAAATTGATTTATAAAACAATTTTTAAAAACAAAATCAAACAGTCTCTAATGGTTTAGTTTTTTTTTTTCTCTCCAATATTTGGCAGACCAGAAAGCAGCCTTGTAGAAAAGATTGCAGAAGATATTTTGAAAAAAATGAATAGCTGTGTCTTAAGTGAGTATGAAGGAATGATTGGAATTGACGAGCATATTGAACGAATCCAACCCTTGTTGCTCCTCAAGTCGCAGAGTGTTCGTATCATAGGAATATGGGGCATGGGAGGGACAGGCAAAACAACAATTGCCAGTGCAATCTATCATAAACTCGCAACTCAGTTCAGTTGCAGAAGCATCGTTCTAAATGTTCAACAAGAAATAGAAAGAGCTGGACTAGACCATGTACGAAGAAAATATTTATCCGAACTTCTAGATGAAGACATTACATCCTCTAAATCCAATTTTTCATTTGATCCAAGGCTCAAACGGACAAAGATTCTCCTTGTTCTTGATGATGTGAAAGATTCTGATCAACTTGAAGATTTAATTGGAACACATCATAGTAACTTTGGCCAAGGGAGTAGAATCATTGTGACTAACAGAGACAAGCAAGTGCTCAAGAATGCCAATGCTGATGAAATATATAAAGTAAATGAGATGGGTTCTCAAGACTCTCTAAAACTCTTCTGTTCATTTGCTTTTAAACAAAACCATCCAATAGAACCTTATGTGAGTTTATCAAAAAAGGTATTAGATTATGCTAAGGGGGTTCCGATAGCACTTAAAGTTTTGGGCAAATTTCTTCAGGGCAGAAAAGAGAAAGCATGGGAAAGTCATTTGCAGAAGCTCGAAAAGCTTCCCCATGATGAAATTTTCAGTGCGTTCAAGTTGAGTTATGATGGACTTGACAGCGAGCAAAAGGATATATTTCTTGACATAGCTTGCTTTTATAGAGGAGAACTTGAGAATCGTGTAGTTCAAACATTGGATTATTGTGGTTTCTCTACTCGCATTGGAATCGAGACTCTTCAAGACAGGTGCCTTATATCTATTTCAAATGGCAGAATTCGGATGCATGATCTAATACAAGAAATGGGACATGAAATTGTTCGGCTTCAATGCGAAGATGATCCAGGAAAACGCAGTCGATTATGGAAAGCTGACGATGTTAATAACATTTTAAGTAAGAATAAGGTATATATCTCTCTCTCAATTACTTACAGTAATGGAACTACTTTTTTCTTGTTTTATCTCTAATAATTCCAATGTTTGCTTGCTTTTAGGGAACAGATGCAATCCGGTGTATATTCCTAAACTTATGTTATATAATGAAAGTTCAACTACATGCTGAAACTTTTAAGAAAATGCGTAATCTTAGAATGCTCCAATTGTATGATCTCTCTTGGAGCTCAAATGGGACCTTTCATGCATTTCTTGAGAGTCTTCCGGATGCTTTAAAATTTCTTTGTTGGGAGAACTTCCCTCAAAGATATTTGCCGCAAGCTTTCCCAGAAAATCTTGTTGCACTTGAAATGCCTTCTAGTGATCTTGAACAACTTTGGGTGGTGGATCAGGTATTTCATTTAAGCTTTATGTTGTGTGCTTATGTCGGTATTTTTGCACGGTCTGTTTTTTGGTAGTTAATACTTAATATGTCACTTGGTAATATAAAGAGTTTTTGTTAAAAAAAAAATATAAAGAGTTTTTCTAATTACACCTGTATAATCCTGGTTACACCTCAGAATGACAAAATTTCCCTTATATAAAATTTAATTTTCAAAAAGCATCTTCCTTCTTTCTTGGTTACACCCCAAAACCCATCTTCCGTCTTTCCTTCTTCAAGCAGATTTATCTCTTCTATGCAAGATTTCAAAGAAAATTCGAAGCAAATAAGGTTAGCAAGTTGTGTTATTCGATCGATTATGTTTTTCTTGACATGGGTTCCCCAATTTTAAGTTTTTTCTGGAATCAATTTGTGTTTTTCTTGTTTATGCTACTGTAATTTAATCTTAAACTCAGTTTAAGTAGATCATGTAAATTGATGTCATACCCTAAATTTTGACCAATTATATTCGCATTTTAATCAATCAGAACATTTTCTGTCACGTTTTAATCATTTAAAGCCTTTAGAAAAGTTTCTTGGAGGAAATTAGAAAAGAATACGGAATAGATAAGGCTCACATAACTATATAGTTATTTATTCCCCTAAAAGAAACTATATAGTTACTATAAGCCATAAGGCGTGTATCTCTTTTCTTTCGATAAATCGTTTTTTTTTTTTGAAAGGTTCTTTCGATGAATTGTTGGTGCTTTTTGCATCAATCTTGCTATAAAAAAAAAGAAAAGAAAATTGGTTATAAAAATGTTATATTGTTGATATTATTTAAAAAGATAAGAATTTATATTACTAGAAATATACTTTAATCAAAATTTCAAAATAATACTAGTTGTCTTGTTCAGAAAAAAAATACTAATCGTAATCTATACGCATTAGCACAAAAAAAAACAGATATACGGACACGAGGTATGGGTCTGTACACTAGTATATTTAAAAGGGATACAATATTTTGTACTGACTTTTTATATTTCTATTATTCCCTTATTTCAAACTCTTGCAATTACAATTATATCTTTGTATAATATTATCTAAATTTTTAAATAAAAAACATATAAATTCATTATAATAGAAACAATATAGTCAAAAAATTTATTTGATTACCGTATATTATAGAAAATTATATATAACTCAATATGATAGAATGAAAATGCATTTAAGTACAATAAAAAAACCGAAATTTTAGTCAAATTAAAATAAAGTGATTTGAGGTGTCTTGTACCTTCGGGTCATAAAATAAATAAATAAAGTGATTTGATAAAGTGTTAATAATTTTAGTGTGAATTTGCTGAATTTTTTTTAAGATAACACTTAGATTAGATCGATAAAATTCACATTCTTCACAAATTTGTTTTGTCAATCATGTTTTTTTTTTTTGGTTTAGTAATCTAGTGGCTAGAGCTCACACAATTAAATGTGGAGAAGTGGGGTGACTTGGGTTCGAACCCCAGCCCTGCATAAATTATACAATGACCCTACCAACTGAGCTAAGCTCACGGAGACGTTTTGTCAATCATGTTAATCTCAAGGGATCGTGACTCGAAATAAAGTATATTCATTTTGGTCTTGTATACTATAAACAAAAACAAACAAAAAAAACACTCTTTATAAAAGGGTTCTAAGAAATCATATTTTATTTTAATTTGACTTTGGAAAATATTAAAAACATTAGAGTATGAATACTTACGGTAGATGTCCATGTGACCTTACTTTAATTGACAAGAGATCGATCACATGATATATACAGAGGCGGAGTTAAAACTCGAAACACCTTAATTATTAACCTTAAAAGTAAATTTTAACAATTAGATTACTTGACAAAAAATAAATAAATAATTACGGTAGATTTAATCAAAGGGTAAGTATAGAATAATGAAATTAAATATAAAGGGAAATGCTTACTAATGCCTTTAAGAAAATGATGCATTCAACACATGCAAAAGTTAAAAAGTAATTTTACTTTATAAAGTTTACCAATTATTTATATTTTTAAATCCTTAACAAAAGTGTCTTAAAAGCAATTGATAGCAAGACTAATTTATGTTTATATTTGAGACATTAAAATTTTTTGTTTTACTTGAAGACGAGACTTAAGGGAGTGAGTACTTACAAATGAAATTATGGGAAATGCTATTTGGCACGATAAATTATTCGTGCAAATCCAACGAAGAGGTGAGAGCAAAGTTATTTTGACTTTTCAACAAGTGAATTTGTTAAATAATTTACAGAAAAGTATATTAAAGAGAACCACTTGGAAATTTATTCTCCTTGGTCATGATCACACAAGTCCTACATCCTATATTTTTTCTTCCTTCTTATGTAGGCCACTTTAAAGTCATAACCGACAAAATTATAGAAGAAAGAAGATATGAGATAACATGCAACCATGGTTTGGCTAAAAAAACACAACATAATTAAATTGGTCAATATTCATTTTATATAAAATCAAATATAAGAGAATAGCAACTGTTCGTTGGATTTGCACGACTGCATGTTTGGTGCACATAAGCATTTTCCTTTACCAAATGCATTAATACATATTCACCTTTATAAATGGGATTAAGTTTTCTTTCTTTAAAAAAAAAGGGATTAAATTCATTAATCTTTTGTTGATCATTTACTTTCTTTTTTAGGTTTTACCAAATTTGAAAAGACTCAACCTTCGTAAATCTTGGAATCTGATAGGAGTACCAGACCTCTCTTTCTTTCCAAATATTGAAGAAATCATTCTTAGTGATTGTGTAAGTTTGGTAGAAATCTACTCCTCTAGCTTCCTAGACAACCTTAACTGGTTATGTTTAGATGGCTGTACAACACTCAGGAGTTTGGTGATTCGTTGCAATATTCTACAGAGACCATCTGGACTAGTTGCACTCCATGGCTGTCGCAATCTTGAAAAACTTTTAATCAGCAGTAGAACTGGCGTGGTTCAATCATGCAACTGGCCTTTTTATGAGTCTGGAGTACGAGTTTTTCATGATAAACAGTTATTAAGGTCGAATGATGAGGGGGGCTACGCGATACTCGATCATGGTCTCTATTCTAAAAGTATTACTGAACTTTGTTGGTTAGATATTTCGAATTGCGAGTCCCTAAGATGCATGCCAGCAGAACTTTTAAATTTAAAGCTTCTAAGAAGACTTAGTTTCCGTGGTTGTTTAAAATTGGAGGAGTTACCTGAAATCAAACAGACAATGGAAAATCTAACAGTGCTTATCTTAGACGAAACAGCAATAAAAGAACTACTACCTTCATCCTTGCACCATTTGGTCGGGCTTAAAGAACTGAGCTTGCAAAGTTGCACAAGGCTTAAGACCATTCCATCTTCCATTGGAAACCTCAGCAAACTCATCAAGTTAGACCTTAGTGACTGTGAATCACTTGAAACTTTTCCTGAACTCAAGGTGACTATGGAAAATCTTGAAGTGCTCATCTTAGACAAAACAGCAATAAAAGAACTTCCTTCATCCTTTTACAATTTGACCGGGCTTGAAGAATTGAACTTGCGAAGTTGCACAAAGCTTAAGATTATTCCATCTTCCATTGGAAATCTCAGCAAACTCATCAAGTTAGACCTCACTAACTGTGAATCACTTGAAACTTTTCCTGAACTCGAGGTGACGATGGAAAATCTAGAAGTCCTCATCTTAGACAAAACAGCAATAAAAGAACTACCATCATCCTTCCACCATTTCGTTGGGCTTGAAGAATTGAGCTTGCGAAATTGCACAAAGCTTAAGACCATTCCATCTTCCATTGGAAACCTCAGCAAACTCATCAAGTTAGACCTCACTAACTGTGAATCACTTGAAACTTTTCCTGAACTCGAGGTGACTATGGAAAATCTAGAAGTGCTCATCTTAGACAAAACAGCAATAAAACAAATACCTTCATCCTTCCACCATTTGGCCGGGCTTGAAGAATTGAGCTTGCGAAGTTGCTCAAAGCTTAAGACTATTCCATCTTGCATTGGAAATCTCTGCTCACTCAGCAAGTTAGACGTTACTAACTGTGAATCACTTCAAAGTTCAAACTTTTTCTGAACTCGAGGTGGCTATGGAAAATCTAAAAGTGCTCATCCTAGATAAGCATTTTAAATCAACAGTGAAAGAATGTGGAATACATCCTCTGTATTCCAAAGAAAATAGAGTTATTGGTGAATAAACTGCCTTATCGCCAATACTTTTCCTTTGCAAGCTTTAAATGTTGAAATTTTCTTAGATAATTATCAGTTGAGACACTAAAAAATTCACAAGTACTCTGAACTGAAGTGAGCGCTTTTTTTACATTCTATTTTATGGATTTTGAAGTTTGCTTTATCATCATGCATATGTTAACTTGCTTTTTTTTTTCCCACTCCTACAGTTTCCTTTATTTGTTACGATTTTGACAACATTTTTTTTAGAATCATTTGAGTAAATAAAATCCCAATATTCCAAGTTTATATGTCAATGTTTTGACTTTTGAATAATTATTGTTACAATTAAAATTATAATTGAACCTCATATCATTGAATTAAGTTGGTGCATGCATATAGAGTTGTAAAACTATAAACATTTTGCTTCATAAACGCAGAACAACTAATTTCACATCATTGATCTTGTCAAGCTAGTTAACTTTGATTTTAATTTTACTTGTATTACAGACATTTGGTAGACACTGTTAAATGAGTTTGAATTTCATCTCAAAAGCTAGTTCAATGGATAAGGGTGTCCAAACATATTTATGCATCTAACGGCCCAGACCTAAGCAATGTAGGACTCCAAACAAACTCTAAACAGCTTCAACAGACGCAACTCAGAACCATCATGTTCTGTACTTCAGGCAGAAGACAAATCACCATTTGTCACAGAGGCTTGCAATAGTTAACTGTGGCTTGACAGTTAATTACAAGACCTTTTCGATTTTTCAATGAACAACTTTTTGAATAAGTTTAAGGCTTTATTGGTTGAGTTATGGAAAAGATACGAAGTATCAAAACTCTTGTTAAGCCTTCTTCCTGCTTGTGTTAGGTAAAGGTGTTTATTTTAGGTATGGCTTTTTTAACTTGTAGCGAACCTCAGTTCCATTTCTCTTTTTTGAATAGATGGTAAATGATAAACTATTCTCACTCACTTGGGAAGTTTCGGTTATTTGGCAGTAAGTTTTACAGTTGAGTCAATACGAAAATTTGTTTTTGAAATTTGACACTTTATCAATATAGTCTCTTGTTTGAACTAGGGTTAATAGGTCTTTACCCCCTATAATATAGGTTATTTCCGATTTTCCTTCCTGTAAATTTTCTTTTTTTTGATTTACCCCCTGTAAAAAAAAATTGTTTTGATTTACCCTCCTAATAGGTCAAACAAAAACCAATTTTATTTTATTTTTTTAAGTAATTTTCGTTTTTGATCAGTTTAGTCAAGTACCCTTGTCCGTTTTAGTGACTTAACAAAAACAGCGACACTGATGAGACACGTTGAATGTCTACTCTGATCACACATTTGTTTAAGCATTCTATATGTCTTCCATGTTGAATTAAGGTTGAATTAATTTGAGACTTGTTGAATTAAGGTTGAAGTAACCCTTTTGGAACACTATTGTCAAACGTGTCTATTTTTTTTTTCTTCTTATAATGAAGATTGAAGAGAGTAATATTTTTCTATTTTCATACGATTATTATTTCTTTTCACATTTTTGTCATTCAGATGTTCAGATTCAATTGCCTAACCTTTGGAACACTAAATTACCCTACGAAAAATACTATATTTTCTTCCTTTGATGCTAAATACTATATATTACATTGTACCAAAAAAAAAAACCATATATCACACTTCATTTTAAAAGCTACTACTTATATATATTTAATTTTTTTTTTATATATCATAAAAAAGTCCAATGTCTAGAGTTAGAAGAAAATAACTAACCTGGAGTTAGGAGAGTGACAACAAAATTATCTTTCATAAAGAACCTAAGTTTCATTCTTTGTATCGCCTAGTTGAGAGGCAAAAAAAACTTTACATTCTACTGCCGACTTGAAAATTAATATTGTAGGAGATTTAAATAAGTTTAGTAATGAGCATAATGGCGTTGTTGTGCAGTTGCAGGAATTTGCTAGAATGACTCTTAAGAGCCCAAGAACATAATTACAATGGATTAACATAAATAAGTTAGAAGAGAGGATGTTATAGTTCAAGTAAAATAATTCAGTTGACAACTGAGATTTCCAGAAAGCAGGTAAATTCTTGAAAGAATTTACATAACTTTAAACTAAAAATCACCAGCTTTAAAAATGGAAAATAAAATTCTGTTTATGTAACAGCTGAAAAATGCTGGCTGTTGGAATAGTAGTGAATTTAAGCACAAAACTTCTGCGCTGAAGCATCAAGAAGGTTTTCTGTTCAGCTCTTTCAATATCGCCTCTGACAACTGCTTAGCGTTATACTCGACTCCGAAGCATCTCACAACCTCCATGTCAGGGCTCAACAGATACCTGATTGTTTTAACACCGCTTATATCTATGTTAAGTGCAACCATACAGAACATGAGAAGGAAAAATATGAGGGTGGATCAATGGCTTACATGTTATATATGGGAAGTGTCAACAAGATAATCACCACCATCATCTTCTACCTTTTTAAAATACACACGATATTGTTGTGCCATCTGCCTAATAGCTGCAACTGATCCAGTTAATCCTATGATTCTTGAGTTAAACTTTGTAGCGCATGTACATTAAAGGGAATTAGAGACAAGAAAAGTTAAAAGGGTGGAATTATTGAGGCGGAGTGTATGAATACAAAACAAAACATGATAGAAAAATCCACGGTTCATATAAATTAGTACAATTCCTCCCAAATCATAAAGCAATAAAACTCGGATCTATCCCTAGCTCTAGTTTTGAGTCCCATTAAATGCCTACTTTGTTTCCCGTTTGCAATATGTTTGGCAATTGGCATGTTTGTATAAATGGATTTATGAGAGTGATATAAATCCAAAACAATTAGTTGATACTTCTAAAATTACTAAATTACAATTCAAACATAAAATTGTAAAATGATATAACAAGTAAGCCAGATGACTTGAAGAGATGTAGTCTTGCAACTTAACAACCACCTTCATCATCACCACATTTGATATTACAATCAGAAAGTCTGCCAAAGTTTCCCCTTTGTTTGCAACTGGACTCGGAAGTAAAATATGTCTAGCAAAAAACTAATGTAACAATAGTTCAGGTTGATATTCAAAAGTAGGTCCAAATTAAACCACATTAATTTGAATTGAATGAAATTTTTTAAATGAGTCATACAAATCGACTGAATGGCATGTGATTTATTATTACATCGGATGATTTATCTCAAAAAGTGATGCAAACTACACCGCCAGCATCTTACATACAACAAAAGGATAATATGAAAGCATTGAAAAATTCTGCACATCAAATTTGACTTTTCCTATTGAAAAGAATGTTTTAGTTTTTAGCCACCACATCTCCGTTTTCAAGGATAATACAGGTTTTTAAATGTAAAGAATGAGTGGCTCTGGCTTTGTGTCGGTTTTTTTATGACTTAACTGGTTTTTGTATCTCTACACAACCAAAAAATTTATGAAACGGATTGATTTTTAAATTAAGTTGATTGCAGTTATGTTGTCATTTTATTGAGATAATAATTTCAACTAAATATTGAAAACTAAATTTATGGGAGGAATAGGCAAATCAACAATTGCCAATGCAATCTATCGTAAACTCATAGCTGGTTTCAGTTCAGGAAGCATCGTTCTAAATGTTCAACAAGAAATAAAAAGAGCTGGACTAGACGATATACGAAAGAAATACTTTTCAGACAATCCAGGGCTCAAACGGACAAAGGTTCTCCTTGTTCTGGATGATGTGAAAGATGCTAAACAACTTAAAGATTTGATTGGAACGCATTGTGACTTTGGTCAAGGGAGTAGAATCATTGTGACTAGTAGAGACAAGCAAGTGCTTAAGAATGCCAATGCTGATGTAATATATCAAGTAAAGGAGATGGATTCTCAAGATTCTCTACAACTCTTCTATTCATGTGCCTTCAAAGAAAACCATATGTTAGTTTATCAGAAAAGGTTTTAGATTATGCTAACGGGGTTCCATTAGCTCTCGTAGTTTTGGGCTCATTGCTTTATGGCAAAACAAAGGAAGTATGGGAAAGTCAGTTGCAAAAGCTCGAAAAGCTTCCCGATGATGAAATTTTCAGCGTGTTGAAGTTGAGTTATGATGGACTTGGCAGCGAACAAAAGGAGATATTTCTTGACATAGCTTGCTTCTATAGAGGATACTATGAGAATTTTGCAGTTCAAACATTGGATTGTTGTGGTTTCTCTACTCTCATTGGAATGGAAGTTCTCAAAGACAGGTGCCTTATATCTATTTCAAATGGCAGAATTTGGATGCATGATCTAATACAAGAAATGGGACATGAAATTGTTCGACTTGAATGGAAGCCCAACGATACTTATGATGTTTTAAGTAAGAACAAGGTATGTTCTTTAGTTCCTAAGATCGATCTCTCTCTCTAATTTAGTTTCCCAGATGTTGCAAAATGCTTAGCAATTAGCAGTATTACATTTCATTGAACTACTTTTATCCTTTTTATTTATCTCTTGTAATTCCTAAAGTTTGCTTTTAGGGAACAGATGCAATCCAGTGTATATTCCTGGATATGGAGGATATAGAGGAAGGTATACTTGAAATACATGCCGAAACTTTCAAGAAAATGCATAATCTTAAAGCGATGCATTTTTATGATAGTGAATCCTTTGAGTCAAATGTGATATTTCATTCGTTTGGCAAGAGTTTTCCGGATGAATTAAAATATCTTCATTGGGACGGTTTCCCTCAAAGATCTTTGCCGTTGAAATTTTGCCCAGAAAATCTTGTTTCACTTTTGATGCCTTACAGCCATCTTGTACAACTTTGGGACGAGGATAAGGTATTTCGCTTGATCTTGTGTGCTTTTGTATTTCAGATTCATTCCTTGTTTTTCGTGGATTAAATTGTCGCATTTAAAAGCTTTTCTCTTTAAAAATACTGTTAATTAAACTTGAAGATCACCCCTACAACGCGAGTTTAGTTTTTCAAAAGCATCAAAAGTGAAATTTATAGTTGGGTTAAATACTTGTCATTTGAACTAGTTTTGGTTTTCCTGGTATAAACTTTCTTTATTTGTTTTTGGACTCTCTAAATATATGAATGTGCATTTATGTTAATGTGGCAAATTGAATGTGAAAATCAAATTTCTTTTCAATTTTTTTAGTAAATTGTATACTCCATCCATTTCTAATTATAAGCAAAATTGATTTTTTAGGTTCATTCAATTAATGATGTATAATTAGAAACGGAGGAGTACATGTGTAATCAAGCTACATCCCATAATATTTTTTTTGGCTTCCCGATGACTTTTCTTTTTCGAAAG
>Ga0315913_1004351_pt1 | contig 17149 bp, 5 predicted proteins | sample MpolsnodulesMG_FD_207736 | JGI IMG/M metagenome (GOLD analysis project Ga0315913, IMG submission 207736) | Medicago polymorpha root nodule microbial communities from Los Angeles, California, United States - small nodules | ecosystem: Host-associated > Plants > Roots > Nodule | place: USA... | reverse complement strand
GAAGTCATGAAAATGACTTTTTTAGTAAAGTTAACACTATAACATCAAAAATGTAATGAGTAACACCCCACTGTTTGTACAATGGCATCAAAAGTTCAGTCCTCATAGTATCATCAATTCATCAGATTAATAAGACTACACTTAATCTAATTTTATCCTACCTTGTTATAAGTGTAACACCCCACAAAGTGTAACACTTAAGACTATCACATAATATCATCAACTCTGTTTGCATGTTAAAGATTCCAACGATAAAATAGTACTTGTAAGTCGAAGATGTTGCAAGCATTACTGAATGAATTACTATCGATCATTAATCAGTAATCAACAATTTAAAAATGAATCAAACATTAAGATCAAAATTAACTTTTTCAAAAAAGTATGTTTCCTGACTTCACCGTAGAAGCTCCCCTTTTTGTTTCTTGCTACCATTTTGGTTTTGTTGTTTTCATATCTTTTTAGTGTTTGCCAAACTTGAGTACTCCCGATGCTTCTTGTAATGCTACATTGCCTATAAAGCCCGGACACAAGATATGATACGGATACGATACTGCACCGATACGTCGATACGGAAAAATTATAAAAATCAAGATATGATATGGCTGGAATATGTTAACAAAAAAAATTATATAATCAAATGTACAATATAATTATAACCATTTTTTTAATATGCAAATATATTAACAAACACAAGAAACCAGTCATAGGCTCGTAGCACATCAACATAAATATAAATAATATTGACGATTAAGAGAATGATGATTAGTTAATTACATACACAATATATCCCAAAAAGAGCACCATAAGTGATATACTATATCCAAAAGGAACATTGTTAGTGTTATACTATATCGATCCAAAAAAGAAGCACTATATCCACACAAAAAAAAATAAAGTTAAAATTTAATCTTTGGATACTCTCCTGATACGTATCGGGAAGTATCGGATAATTATTTTCTAAAAAAATAAAATTTAATCTTCGGATACTCTTCTGATACGTATCGGGAAGTATCAGGCAGGTATCAGTGCAGAATACGCAAGGGATACGGTACGTCATCCCATTTTGAAGTATCTGGACTTCACAACACTGCTCAATATCATTTTTAAAATTTGACCGTTAAACTGTAAGTTTACATCACAAGCATAGATCATCCATGTAAAATTTTACATAAATCTAAAATCATTTGATATGTTATTGAGACTCGTCAAGATTAATGATTTATGTGTTTTTATTGAACATCGTTCATCTTGATTAAATGATTTTAGATTTGTGTAAAACTTTACATAGATAATCTATATGATATAAGCTTACAATCCAACATTCAAATTTTGAAATATATATCTATTAAAATGATATTGAGCGATCTAATATTTGTGTAACATTAAATCGGTATAATTTGATCTCTACTTTATATATTGGTGTAACATTATTCTATTTGTCATTAAAAAAGTGAAAACTCCCTTAAAAAAAGGTGAAAATGAACTTTTGTCGTTGAAAATATGATATATAGGTGACAATTGGGAACGTATAGCTTGTGTGTGTCATTGTGTAAGCAGTACACATAAACACATCAAAGTGATTGAAAGTGAGGTTTTCTATCATCCTAGCAACAAGAAAACTCCAAGCTCATGTGATGTGCTTTAGTCTATTATAGTGAACACAATTGATAAACATGCTTTGGAATGACCCAACCACATTATGAGATAGTTGTTGTTGCTGGTGTCACATAAAAATCCAGATGGGCATGAGTATATAAGAAAGAAAATCAAAATTGGTGGTATGAATGACCCACAACATTAATAGTACGACAAATGCACAAGATTCTGTTGGGGTTGTTTCCTTGGAAGTACTTGAAAATCAATTAGTCTTTCTATATATCTTCTGATGACATTTTTCATTGTATTTTGAAAAAAAAAATTCATTGTATTTTGAAAAATTTAATTATATACACAATGTCACAAACACATATAGTCATATACAATGATATAGAAAAGTGAGCATGAGTAGGTCCAAGAAATAATAAACACTCGGTTTTTTGCCTCTATATTTCTTATTAACTTGTTTGATATATGTTAAGTCAGTTAGGATTGTCTGGAATTATGAGAATAACAAGCACAAACGTGTCCCACACCATGTGTTTTTTTTTTGTGTGTTTAATATTCTCCCTTTTCATTTGGGTCAATAATTATTATGTGGGTCTTTGCTTCCAAATGACATGGAATTAATAATGAGGGTTTTCTACCAAATTTAGCAAATGCTTAGTTCAAGTTCCTAATTGTAAGAACAAATTTGCTACTTATCTATTATCAATACCAAAAGTAAAAAGTTATTTGCAAGTATGATTTCAACTTTTAAATTTCTTGCATGTCTATATAGATATTGACAATTTCTAGTGAGGGGAAGTATGAAATATGATTTACTGTAGTTATATGTTAAGTGTATCTTTGGTTTCACTTGACCAAAATTATTTGAAGATGTGTCGAATTAATTCCGCCAAGTTTTATTTTTTTTAATAGAATTGATTTTGTCTCAAGAATTGATTTTACTTTAATTTAAGATTTATAATTTATTTTTATCTTAGAATCTACTTGTACATATAAATTTATAGTTCAACTCACGTTATATATGAATGAATGTATATAAACACAAACCATTTTATTTTCAATCCTTTTCGTCGAAACTAATTTTATAGAATGAATTTATTTAAAATCAAGGCTTAATAGCAGTTTTCGCCCCCTAATTTTCACGAAGTTGCGATTTTGGCCCCCTAAGAACAAAACTGCCACCTAAGTTTTGCAACTGTAGCAGTTTTGGCCCCCCAAAGCCAATTTTTGGTAAAAAAAAATAAAATAAAATAACATGTAGCACCTTACTTAGGGTGCCACGTCAGCATACACCGAGTCAAAATTGGCCTTGGGGGCCAAAACTGCCACATATGCAAAACTTAGGGGGCGGTTTTGTAGTTTTTTTTCTTAGGGAACGAAAATCGCAACTTTAAAAAAGTTAAGGGGTTAAAACTGCTATTAAGTCTAAAATCAATTCATGTCGCCACATAACAAAACTTACATTAAGTAGAAGTCGAGGTCTCAAGATTCATATCCTTGAGATAATAATAGGAAAAGTGCCGATTTTAAAAAATGAAAAAGAAAAAACATATACAAGTCGATATTTAAAGCACTAATATTTGATTTTCTTGTCTTATGCCGAAGTGGCAGCTATATAGTCATCCTTTCAATTGTGAAAACGAGTAATATCATGTCCGTTCTTTTATAACAAGAAGTGTTATTTAAACAACCATTTGCATAATAACTTATATGATAACCATAAATTTACAAAGAAAATTAGATATTGACATGAAAGTTAAAGTTATCAATTGTACAAATTAAATATTCTTTCTCTTTTATGAGTGGTTTGTAGAGCCTCTTGGGTGCTACTGGTTATTTTTTAGAGGAATAAATAGTGTTATTTCCGAGTCGAGTTTATTTGCTGCTTGTATTTTCTTTGATAGTGTAAAATGGGATGAGTATCTCTTTATTTATTTTTTGTTGAAAAGGTATGAATGTCTCTTGGACTCTTTATTAATTGAATCAATTTTTCAGTTCAAAAAATAATTTACAAGTAGCAAACATTGATTATTGTTAGGGTTTCAAATGATTTTCAAACATCCTAATTCCTAAGGTAGTTTTATCCAAAGTATTTTTCAGATAATCGAGGCTATCCAAAGAATTTATGTGGTAATCGATTCAAATCCTTTGTAGAGAAGGTGTAACCAATCTCTCAAGGAAAAGCAAAGGACAAACAAAGTGTAAGATTAGTCAAACTAGTTCATTTTTTAGTCCAAACCTAGTTAGCTAGGGTATAGGTAGAGTTGAAGACCCACGTCTTAATGTTTGAGGGATGGTTACCTGCAGGTGCAGGGTGTAAATGCATCTCTTCCCATCCCCACAAGGAAAATCCACTGCAGTGAATCTCTGCCCAAGACATCTTAGTTTGGACAATACAAATTCATTTTCAAAAAGCTCTGCTCTTGCCGTGGACCAAATGCATTAACCACAAAAAGTTGCATTTAGAAATAGTACTATAGTTCGTTCTTTTAACTTTAAGGAACTTATATATTAACAATCTAACTTATTATAAGGCTGATCAAAGTTTTACTTCATTGAATCTACACTCTTGGGAATAGAGAAAATAATAATAAAAAATCATCATAGTATATAACAAACAAAACAATGACAAGAAATGATTTTTTTTAATTAACTGTCATAATTTCACATCTCATTGAGTCATTCTCATATAGCATTGCACGCATGCATATTAATGATTTAGATTTTGATACTATATATGTTACATAATAATACACACAATGTCATATATATGCATATGCCAACACTCAACAACAAAAAGGACAATCTAAAAATACAAAAATTCCAATTTAAATTGACAGCAAGAATTCAAAATTCTACAGCTCAGATTTGGTTTCAGTGCATGTGTGTGTGAGAGTAAATTTTGCGTAAAAAGGGTCTGTGGAATATAACATGGTGTGTTACTGAACTTCCGTGAATAACTGAAAATTTATCCAAACAAAGAATGGATATAAAAAAGAGATTATGATACCATAAATAGATAATAAGAATAACAGTTACTAATACAACAAACTGAATAATAATAAAAGCAAAAGATAAAAAAAAAGTGTGTGACAGAAAAGAAAGATGACCTCATTGAAAATTAATAAATGCATTGATTTTCTTTACACTTTCTCTCCTATGATTTCTCTGATGCTAACATCTCATAACAAATGGTTGTTTTAAGGGCACAGTAAAAGGGTATACTTTTTCATAATTTGGACTATTATATATATCTGACTCAATAGTACCCTGCAACTACCAAGTGTGCACAGTAATGAGACGAAGGATAAGGACTATGGTTGGGACTTTGAACCATTGTTTTTGTACAGTATTTATTATTGGGGTTTGTAAGAATTGTAGAGAAATTAATTAACTGCATAGTTTATGAGAAAGGACATGAACATGATGTTGATTTTGTATGATTTTATTCAATACGGATAAGACAATGCTTTGATATATCAATGTATCGTAGATGAATTACCTGTTCCTCATATTAATTTTTCTTTTCTCCGTACTATGGTGCATAACTTTTACTAGTATTTGCATTTATTGCTTATTTGCATCATTCAGCAAAATTTGACTAAAGAATAATAATTTATTGGTTCTTTATTTGTAATTATTAGTATTTTTTTTTAATAAAAAGAAGTATTTTGTTTTTAGTCATACAATATACATGGTTCGTAAAAATGAAATTTGAGTAAGTTTTGTTTTTCTTGGTTCAAGTATATTGTTTTTTTTTCTTTTTGAGGAATGGTTCAAGTATATTGTTTTTGTTACACCTAAAAATAGGAATTGTTTATTTGCTTATTTTATTATCTGTGTTTTTTCTGTTTATTTTTTTCTTCTTTTTCTGCGAAGAAAGCAAGTAAATTGTACCAGCCCACGTGCATAAACCCATAATGTACTGTTTCAGAGAAACAAAGCAGGCCCAACGGTTCAAGGTCTTTCTGCAATACCGTACCATAGGAGCATGTAATTATTATGATTTTTAAAATGTTTAAATATGTTTTTTTTTTATCTCAATATATGAATTTTTTTAATCTCTTTAAAAAAATTCTTTTTAGTACTTGCAAATACATACCTTTTTTTATTTTCTCATTATTGTTTTGCTTATGTTCTTATAAAATGTATTCTTATTAAAATCTCTCTATATGTAAAATATTTGATTTAAATCTTTTAAAATAGAGACTAAAATGAATATTATAAAAAACCAAATGATTTGTTAAACTGGTTAATAAACTTCATTTAAAAGATGAATAGTTTGAAAGAACCCAAATTCAAATCTTAATAAAATAATTATTGGTCAGACTATATTTAACTCACTATCAAACTCCATATTAATATAGCCTCACTCCCCGAGAACCAAAGAGGTAACACAAAAAAATATATATTATTAAGACGAATTTTAATCTGGACAAAATTTGTGGTTAGTAAAACAAAACACAAAGTATTAAAAAAACACAAAGGATCAAAAGCAAAAATGTTATATTTTCGATAACAAAAACAAAAAACTTAATAATGACTAAATTTATTTATTTATTGAATTGATATAATGTCTAGAGTTTGAAAGCAAAAAAAAAATGCATATTTGTTAGGCTAAAATCACAATTAAACTTTATTATTGTTGTTGCTGCTGCTGTAATGTATGAGAATAAAAATATTCACAAGGGTCTATTTTTTCTTTCAAAAGGCCCTTTTAGCCATATTTAAGGGAAAAGGTTCTGTTTTCATAAAGTTTATATTTTCCTTTCCCCGTTTAATTTTTGAATGTCAACTATCACTTAAAAAGGACCTAATAAAGCATTCAATCCTACACAATGTAAATAGAGATTTACTATTTCAGCTTTGTTCAATTTCACAAAAAAGTTGAGGTACTTTGGAATTCAGGTACCCAACATTGATGAACCTAAGAAATGTTACTACATAAAGTTGTATAGGAACAAAACAAAACGATTGTTGTACAAGCAAAGCTATGATTGATTCCAGCTACATGAAATGAAACAGTAAAATTGCTTCATCATATTTTTCACAAAATTAAACAGTTTTCAGCGTAGTACAAGACGTGACAGTTCGTTTTGTTATTGGCGAAAAGAATAGCAAATTGAGCAATGGTGGGTTCTTCTCCCACTTGCTAGTGTCAAGTTGCATCAAATATTTGGTTTGTATGAATATACGATGAATGAACATAGATAGATCAAGAGAACAACTATTAGCAAAGTAGACCCTACTGTAAAATGTTTCTTCATGTTCTCAGTCAAACATAACACCATCCGTAAGAATTCCCATCACACTCTTAGGAGGACAAAAATTCATGTTTTAACAGGACCTTTTGTAACGTAAATTTGTATTGAAGAAAAAGGAAAGAAAAGATAAATAAATATGTACTTTGTACTCTATGACAATGATGGATACACATCAAGTTCATCCTACTTGAAACATAACTTTTTATTAGTTGTATTTTGAATAGACAAAATCAAGGTAATATCATTTGAATTAAAGTTTAGAAGGTCATTTAGGTCTTGTAAACAATTTTTTTTTTGTCTTTAGTGATATTTTGTTCAAATCAATGAAAATTAGCCATATATTGTTGGTGTTTAAATGATAAAAACAGTGGGTCATATGTTCTCTGACGGAGATTAGTTACTGTTGAACGACGATGAAAACTTCATATCGATATCATGGTAACAAAAAAAATGATACAATGGTGGGAGAAATAAACATTGATTGATTTAGGGGTGAATCAACCTCTAGGCATAGTGCGGCAATAGCCACACCAGTTTTCTTTTTCTTTTTTCAAAAACATTTACATACAATACAAGAAATTTGATTTGTAATGACCGACAAAAATTGTCACTATAAGCCCCAAATCAATAAGTAAATCTCATACTTACTAAATATTTTTGATATTTACTTACGGACAAAATCGTAAATAACTCCTAAAAGATCATTGTAAACATCAATTAATGTCCTCAACCTATGGTTGTGGCTGTCATTAAAAATTATTGTTTTTTAAAATGTATTTTTGATTATACTAGAATTCTAAAAATAAATTTTAACTCGATAATTCATTAAAATGTGTTAGAATTCGAAACTGGTTATTATAATCAATTTTTAGAATAATTCTTGAAGTGAATAATTAGAATAAATTCTCCTTGACAATGAACTATTATACTATTCTCCTCATTATTTCGCATTTTAGAGAAAAGAAAAGATGTAGATGTATATAAAACCACCTTTTTGTTTTAATGTCATAAAATGGGAAAAATTGACACTACTATTTTGGTATAAAGTCATGTTGAGTTGCTCTTGAAGCTCTTTTTTAAGTGAATCTAGAAAAGAACTATAGCCATAATTAGAACTATTTTAAATACCATCCAATTTAGCAAGTAATTTTTCTTTATTTTGAAGATATTGCCGGACGCTTTTTCGTTCCATTTTTTAAACAACTGAACAGAAAGAGCAAGAAAGCCCTCACACACCAATCTTGCGTGTTATATGTCTCCTTCAACTCAATTGCCTGACTAAAGGTCCCCTCATATAATCGCTTTAGGAAGGGAATACATATAAAACCATATCATTGTTTCCCGCTCTCCTCAATTTCCAAATCCTAATCAACACCCAACAAATCCGCTATCAGCACCACACCGTACTCATAAGAGGTTTATTTGTCATGCATCATCATCTTCCTTTTTACGGAGATGTGTAGAAGACACGTCACATCATCTAGTATGACGGCCATCTCCCCAACAGGCAGATGGAAGTTGTTAGTCTCCTCATGCTGCTTCTTTGATAATGCGGTAACCATCACACTACTGATGGTCTTAAACCAGTCGAAATGGAGTCACAAAATGGTCTGGTGGGAATGTAAGTGTAGCAATGTTCTTTCCATGTGCGATTTCCTTTACTACATAAAAGGTAATTGAAATATAAACTTAAATTGACATTTTAGTTTTTCCTAAAGCAATGAAGGCCAAAGTTACATTAGTTCAACCCATCTGTGAATCTTAGGACACTCATAGCACATTCTCTCTCCTCTCTTAGTAGTTCTACAAACGGGCAACCCTATCTCGTCTACCTTACTAAGGGTTTCAAGAGAATGGTTCGATAAAGATTTATTCGCCGGAGACGATTGTTTCCCTAATTACTAACCAGTTACATCCTAGGTTCAGCAGAGTTACTACTCAGTCTTAATAATGTCATCTCCTAAGTACTTATTACTAGGGTAAACTCTCTTTCGGTATCTTTCGCTAGTTACCAACTACTTACTTCCTAGATAGATAGTTACTAGTATAATGTTATAAATATCAAGATATAAGAAGCAAGATAGTAATAACAATGTTAGACCATGTCACAACCTAAGTACATAATCTAGGGTTACACTCCTTTGAAATAAATGACAAAATCAGAAACTTAATAGCGAACAAAAAATAAATAAAATAAACGATATTATATTAAATAAATATCCAACAAAATAAACAGAGGTTCATCTTAGAACTCTAACCTAAAAAGATTTATTTACACGTGATAACTAAAAACAAATTACTAAAGATAAAAACATACCCTAGAAAATCAAGGACAAAATAGAAACTCTCCCGAAGCTCTAAAGTTGCATTCCTCTTGAACTACCATAGTTCTGAACAAGAAATTCTGAATGAGGAAGGCTAGTATTTATAGTGAGAGTTTCTAACTGGGTTTGGCTAAAAACGCATAAAATTACGCATGCGCCCTCGGAATTTAAAATGCCCAACACGCATATAGTGCAATTTTGCACATGCCCAAGGCACATGCCTAGGTTTTTCTATGCCCAGGGCGCATGGCATGTGCGCAAGGCGCATGTCTGTGCTTTTCTGGGCCCTATTTCTCCGATTTTCATCGTTTTTAGTTCTTCGTCTTTAAATAACTCGCCTCGAAACTTGGGAACATAATTCCTCCCTATGTAAAGTCTCTTGAGGCCTCTTGAATCTTCACTCTTGGTCTTTTCAAAGTCTTGACAATTCTTCAGATGTTCTTGATTTTCCGATTTGCATGATTTCTTCGTTAATTACTTCAAAACCCCTTAAAATTCCTATGTTTCAGGAAAACTAGAATTATAGACTCAAATATAGAAAACATTACAAAAGTTTCGAAATCGTAGGCAATCGTTCTAATACTCCACCTTTTTGCTACTAAAATCTACTGAAAATGACTGAAAAACATGTTAAGAATAATGTAAGATGACCTGTAATCAGGTCTCCTCCATGACACTTCTACGATTGCATCTCATTTTAGTGATAGGGTTCACAACCACTCTCTCCCTGCGGACGCTAGAAGTCATTGTCTCCATGTTAAGTCATTCCCTATGTGGTTATGGGTTGAGTTTTTAATATTTTCTTTTTGTATTTACGGCCTCATTGTTCTGGGTTATTTGCTTTGGTTTTTATGGTGTTCTCCTTCCTCTGTCTTTCTTTTCTTTTATTATTTTGTTCCCTATAATTAGTTTTTGCCATGCTTCTACTAAATTCTTACTTAGAGTGTTAACTGAGAATTTGACAAAATCGATGAAAATGATATAACATTTATACCTAGAAGACGAAAATGAAACTTTTAATTCTTAAAAACCAAAATCAAGCTTAAAATAAATATATGGGACCAAAAAATCTAATTAAACCTAATAAAATTGATTATACTTTTTTTTTGCTATATAGACAAAGTGGTAACCCGACTAGAAACTCAAAATTTATTTTTTAGTTATAATTTTTTTAATAATTAATTCTATGAAAAATTAATAATTTCATTAAACACAAAAATGTGAGATAAGTACTATGAATTGGGACCTATTTATTATATGGATGAGTAATTTAAATGTATTTATTAGAATGCAAAGTAACGGCATTTACCTTATGATTATATTTTGGGCGCTTCGTCAACGGTCTCATCATTAATTTATATTGTCCGGGTTGTGTTTGCAAAACAAGGTAAAACTTGCAATTCCAGATTTCAAGGAAAACATGGGCGGGTCAAGGTTTGACTAACCGATGAAAATAAATCGTGAAATACTCGGGATGTATCCTCTCGCGACGTTAAGCATTTATGTATATAAATACATGCTCTCTCTCTCTAACACACACAAACAATATGGCCATGACCTTAGATGATGATCAATGGATTGATGAGTTTTTCATGTGTGATAATTCAAATGAGAACAAAGAGCCATTAGACATTGAATCAATGAGCCAAAATGTAGAAAAGGAAGAAGAAACCCTCGTGAATAAGAAGCAATGTCATGGAGGGGATGCGAGTAAAAGTGGGAATTTTAATGTTAAAAATGATAAGGGGAAAGATAGAAATTGTCGCATTTCTAGTAATGAAAAACATGCACTTGCTGAGAGAGAAAGGAGGAAAAAAATGAAGAGCATGTTAGATAGCCTTCAGGATTTGATTCCTCATCTTACTTACAAGGTAAATTGTTACATTCAATTTTAAGATTGGTCAATTAGTTTAACGTTAACCATTTTTCAATGAAATTTTGGGCATATTAATTAATCCTTTCATAAAATGTGCACCAAGAAGTGTTCAAAACTGAACCAATTCAATAGAAAACCGTAAACCGAACCAATTCAAACCGAAATCGCAAAAAATCGCATTCCGTTCGGATTTATTCGGATCAATTTTTTACTCAACCGCAAGATTTGGTTTGGTTTGCGGTTTTGATTTTACCAACCAAATCAAACCGCAATATAAGAAAAACACTAATTAAATATATATCACTTGGACCAATACTCATAGAAACTCAATGAAAATATTAATAAAATGACTTTTCTTTAAAAAAATAAAAAAAAAAGACATTTTTTTTCTTGTTAAGTTTTTTCTTTGCTTTTTCTTTCAAAAATGTATTTATGTCCTACTTGAACTCTTAGAGAATGATAAAAAATTTAGTCTTTTGTATTTCTTAAAAAAATAGGATTACTTTGTGTCCGCGTTTAAATTTGGTCTACGTACTTTGGAACTTTGATTGATGAAAATAAAATTGTAATGTTGGATGGAATTTAAAACATTGCTGAAAATATGTTATGTTTTAGCTTTTTAATTTGATTTTAATGTTGGAAACAAAAAAAATTTATTGTCTAAAAAAACCGCACCAACCAATCCAATCCAAATCGCATTGGTTTGGTTTGGTTCGGATTTTATTTTAAAAGTCAACCGAACCAAACCAAACCGCATACTTATTTATCTTTCGGTTTGGATGACTTTTAACCTCAAAACTGAATAATACCGAACCGCGAACACCGCTAGCACCAAGTCCTTGGTCTGGTCTAATTTTATCCTTCCAAATTTTTATTTTTTTTTAGATTTTCTAAGTAACAAATTTTCAATTATGCTCAAAATAATTTTTCAATATTCGAAGAGAACAAATATTTTTTATTCTTTGTACTATGGCAGGACAATTTAATTTATTTCTAATCAATTTTATCCGTCTACTTATGTCATATTGTCATCCAAGAAAAATGTGCACGTCATTCAACATATACGTCAAAGATATTAGAACCTATATGAACCTCCATGAATCGATTCAATTTTGATGGAGAAATTCTGCTTTATCCAAATTCAATTATGGACTTGGATTTTTCTCAATGGTCAAAATAATTTTGACTACCTCCGGGCTGAATTTTAAATTATCAAGGTCTCTTTCCACAAAGAACCAACTGATTAATACAACACCTAGGTGTAACATTGATTTTATTACTAAGATGCTTTGTTTTTAATTTCATTGGCAGGTAGATTCTGTAACCATTGTGGTTGAAGCAGTGAAGCGCATAAAATATCTAAAACAAACTCTAGAAAAGCTGGAAAAGCAGAAAAAAGAAATGCTTAAATCATTTAGTGAAGCATTCACTGCTGATCAGCGATCTTTTAGTTTGAACTCGCAGATGGTAACTTCAAATGCACTAGCTTTTCAACAAATGTGGTTTTCTCAAAATGTTACCTTTAACATTTGTGGAGATGAAGCACAATTTTGCATATACACAACTAAGAAGCCAAGCTTGTTGACAAGAATATTTTATGTGATGGAGAAACATAAGATTGATGTCATACATGCCAACATCTTAAGCAATGATAATGGAAACAGCTGCATGATCCAAGCCCATGTAAGCTTCAATTTCATTCCCATTTTATCATGCATTTTGTTTTCTTATATTATACTAGTACTTGTGAAGTAAACTTCGGTGACGAGACCTATATAATTTGGAGGAATTCATGTGAATTTCATCCAATAGAAGAGAGTATGTAAGAATGTGTGTGTTGGAGAAGGTGTTCTTACCATTATTCAAAATTTAAATCCGTAACATAGCATATAGATTGATAAATTTGGTTAAAGTTTCTTTAGAAGATATGATTAAAACTCTATTTTTACGATTTCACTTTGAGACACACTCATTTCTTTTGACAAAAAAGAGGTAGATGTAGTAGAACTTTTGTGATTTGTGTCAGCGATATAATGTGCTCAAAATTCGTGTCTTTAGGTGTTTAAGTTTGAATGAACGATTTAGGTTTTCTTCTTTGGTCTCAATGTTGACGGAAATCAACGAGAAACTTTGATGTCAATGATCATGGGATTGCTTTCGATCATGGATCTTTATTTAAGAAAGGTGTCTAGTTGGGAAAAGTTTTTTGCTGCCTCGTAGTGGCACCAAATGTTCATGGATGAAACTCATGTGGTTTGTGTCGCCGATATGTCATACGAAGATAGGCGGTTTTTGTTTAGGTTGAATGAATGACATATTTTTTCTTCCCTAGTCCTTTTTTCGGAGGATACTAACGTAGGCTCAAACCCGTAAACAAACCTAAAGTTTGTCCTTTGACTACTAGCATAAGAGCCAACCTTTTTTTTTTTAGATAAAGCAAACTCCATTGCAACAAATATTGACTATATAGCATATAGTATAGTGGAACATTTACATCAATATATTAGCCAAAAAAAATGAAAAACTCAACATATACAGCATTAAACCGTGAGTATACATGCATCTTAATTTCATCATCCGCAATGTGGATGCAAATAACTCAATTGATTTGTGTTAATGTTGCAGGTGAAACGAGCTACACATGAAAGCCAAAATGCAATTTCAGTGGAGGAAAGTTACAAGCTAGCAGCAGGAGAAATTGTGGATCTTTTAAAATTTTGATGATGAGAAACTTGTCTCATCGTCTCATCTCGTGTAATTCAAATTTTACATTACTTCACAGAAAGACTAGTTAGAAAGCTTTAGTGGCCAAACTTGGATGGTTCTAAGAGTGAATGGTTGTAATCTTTCATGTTTTTTTCTTTTGGTGTTTAAATCAGTCAACAAACTTTTTGCATTTTTTTTCTTCCATAAAATAACAAAGTTTTTTCCCCAATAAAAGCTCAATACAAATTATTTTTTATGTTTTAGATATGTCTGTGTGTAAATTTTCTTTTTACAAAAATCACTATTAGGCTCAATACAAATTATCTAAACCATTAAGCATATCTAACCTATTGTTGAAACACTATTATTACTTTTAAGTATATACGACTTACAAGCCTTACCTAGTAAAAAAAATTACCAAGGAGTTCTAAGTGACAATTCTCACCTCGAATGAATGTGGACAACACTCTACAATACCGGCTCAAGAGCAAAGCAACTCAAACAATGGTTTTAGACCTAAATTTTTTTGATAAAAATAGGCCTCCAAAATTTTATTTTAGTAATTGAATGGGTCTTAGATACCCTTGGACGTGGGTTCAAGTTTTAAACTCCACAAAATTATTTATATCAGTGATTTTTTTACAAGTATCTTGATAAAAAGAATGATTTTAGAAGGTCTCATTAAATTTTTTGTCTCATGCCTCTTAATACATTGGGTCGGCCCTAACACTCTAAGAGAGCTCATATTGATTACATGCAAAATGTGATATGGGATCAAACTTGCGACAGTAAATAGAGAAAATCTTAAGATCGAAGTTCAAGTTAAACATAACATGTACAAATGGAAGTGATGGAAATGAGGTAATGTATAGCAGAAGGAATGTAGCAGTGCAAAGGACAAAGATTGTGTTTCTTCATGGAACGGAAGATGATTGTGTTCGTTTCTGGATAGATGTTGATGTTGTAGAGATTGGGGTTGGGATTAAATAAACTTCTGAATAGACCAACAGATTTGCAAATACTCATTTTCAGAGGCAGAGCCCTTCATGGGCTAGGGTGAACCACGGCCCACTCGGAAAAATAAAATAGTTAACGATTGTATGTCTATTTTACGAGATTTTAAACAATTTTGTTGCGGTTTTAGTGTTCGACATATCTAAATTCCCACTGATTGGTGTAATGGCCCACCTAGAAAATTTAAAAAAAATTAAAAATCACAGGTCTATTTTACGAGTTTTTAATAATTTTTCAACGGTTTGGGTTTTCGGCGATTCTAAAAATGACATACGTGATTTTTGTCATGCTTATACTTGGTTTGGTAGCGGAGATTTATAGACCTTATAATTTTTTTGGGTTTCAAATATCCTTTATATATATTGTCTTGTCAACTCAAAAACAGTTGTATTATAAAAAATAAAAAAAAAGATTCATAATTTATAGCAGAAGTAAACTATGTAATTTATATTTTAAAATTACCCAAGCTTTTTAGTCAAATTTTTAGTGGCCCATCCAAACTATTTTTTCTGGCTCCGCCACTGTACATTTTACGGGTAGTTTGTGAAATGAGAAATCTAACAAGTGTTATTAACCCTTATTAGGACACCTGCCAAGAAGCTCAAAGTAAAAATTTAGCAATTATTATGTCTTCAACAAAAAAAAAAATAGCAATTGTTTTCTTTTTAAAATTCTTAACAATTGCCTTAAGAACATTTGTTCGCATGAAACTTTTGAAATTCACTACTACATCAACAGAGTATGCATACCCCCTCAAAAGAGTAGGTTTACCTTTTCATTGCAGAATAGTATGCAAAATAAACTTTTAGGATTGATCTCCTCTTGTTGAAATTAATTCATCTCATTAAGAACATCGATTTTCGTTCAATCGAATTCACAGAGACTAAACTCAAACTTGATATTTTAAATTATAAAATAAAAATTTTCATTTTGTTTAATTATCAGATCTTGATAGAACAACTATCAGCATTTCCAAATGTGTAAATGTGAGATTCCCATAAATCCTATTTCAAACTTTTAAAAGTTTTGCATGAGATGAAAATGTTGAGGTTAAGAAGGCATAGATAAAACAATTCGCGGAGTCAACAAATATAATGGTAATGGTTATATTATTTTGGCTTAATTACACTTTTGGCCCCCTAAGTTTACTAAAGTTGTGATTTAGGCTTCCTAAAAAAAATAACTCTTTCTAGGCCCCCTAAATTTACTTTCTGTTGCAATTTTGGCCCCCCACGCCAACTTTCACTTAGTCAATGGACACGTGGGCGTCACGTGTGTAATTTTATTTTTTTTTTTAATTTAAAAAATATTTTTGTAATTAAAAAAAATTGTTTTTTAATTACAAAAATAAAAAATTTAATTTTTTAAAATAATTTTTTTTGTTTTTTATTACAAATAAAAAAAATTAATTACAATTTTTTTGTTTTTTTATTACAAAAATTATGAAAAAAAAATATTTTTATTTTTTTAATTAAAAAATAATTAAATATTTCCACACGTCAGCGTTGACTGAGTCAAAATTGGCATGGGGGGCCAAAATTGCAATAGAAAGTAAACTTAGGGGAGAAAAAGTTGATTTTTTAAGGGGCTAAAATCACAACTTTGGAAAACTCAGGAGGTTAAAAGTGTAATTATTTTAAGTGGTTTATTTTTGGGTACAATTTTTTACTCGATGGTTATATTGTTTTGTAATTATTGTTGGTGTATGAAATGTAATTAAATCTCTAAAGCTTCTCACCTCCCGATTCTTACGCTAACATAAGCTATATGTAAGTATTATTTTTCTCTCTCTTTGATTCCTACCGGAAGGTTGCTTTTATGACCTCCAAAAGTTACTGATAACACATGGAAATGACCAAAAAATTTAGTGGTAGTTAATTACCGTCGATTTTCTAGTTATAAGTTAGCGGTAGTTAACTACAGCTAAGGGTATTTTAGACATTTCTATGTGTTATTAGGAACTTTTGAAAGTCAATAAAGCAATTTTCGTCGACAAATACCTCAATTTCGTCCTTGAATTTTAACGCATCGGCCAAATTCGTCCCTGAATTTTGCAAAATAGCTATTTAGTCCCTGAATTTTACAGACGTCCATCAAAATGGTCCCTCCATTAAGTTGGTCTGTTAACGGAGGTGACGTGTAACGTTAACCTCTTACAAGGCTTAACACGTCAGATGCCACGTAAGCTGGGACCAAATTGATTGATTTACAGAAAATTTCCAAGGACCAAATTATGGATTTTCAGAAAATTGCCAAGGACCAAATTGATTGATTTTCAGAAAATTCCCAACGGCTCTTTCTCTTTAACGGGTCTTTCTTCCCCAAATATATAAATTTGAAACCCTAATGTTATAATTTGT
>Ga0315913_1004350_pt1 | contig 17150 bp, 5 predicted proteins | sample MpolsnodulesMG_FD_207736 | JGI IMG/M metagenome (GOLD analysis project Ga0315913, IMG submission 207736) | Medicago polymorpha root nodule microbial communities from Los Angeles, California, United States - small nodules | ecosystem: Host-associated > Plants > Roots > Nodule | place: USA... | reverse complement strand
GAGAGAGAGAGAGAGAGAGAGAGAGAGAGAGAGTAGTCTAGTCCCCTGCACTTTCAAGGGATTTTCACTATAATCACTAAAGATTACAAATGCTCAAGCACACAAGTAAGAGACTTCTAATGCCTTATCATAACTGAAAGAGACTTCTTACAATCAAATTTAATGAAATAAAAGATTGTTTGATTTTACATTTGATATGCAATCAAATATAGGTGTAAGCATTTACAAAATAGAGTATGACTCTTTAAGACTTTAGTATTTCTAAGATATCAACTTGTTGAGAAATTCTTAAGTGTTTATGCGCTTTTGAATTTGACAAAGTAAGTGCACTTGTTAAAAACTGCAGAGTCTTGTTAATTTCTTCAAATCTTTAGTTGCTTATATAGAGAAGGGAATTAGAGATGTTGGAGAGGTGCCAGCACATTAAGAGTACTTGAGAAGCTTTCAAATCAAGATGTTGGAATGTTGTCTGATATGGTTAATGTCGTTTGAAAAGACATTTGAAAACCATTTCTGCAATTAGAATTACCTGTTTCATTCCTTGTACATGAATTTAACTTAGCATGTGGTTCAACAGAAGACAAATTGTAATTGGTCAGATCCTGAAAGTGATCCTTCTTAGAGGAAGACAAAACTGACTTGGCTTCTAAATCTTTAGAGATTGGATAACTCAGAGTTTGATGATCTAGAGTCTGGCCTTGATTTGCTTCTGGATTAATTCTTCACTTCTAATCACAATGTTGACTTTTGATTGACCTTTCTTTAGATCTTCTATGAAGTTTAACTTCTCTTGTGCTTCAAATGCTCTTATATATGTTCAAAAATGATAAATTTCAATTTATAGTCCTATATACTTAAACATATATTATCATATCCAATTGTTCTTCAATATTTTGTTATCATCAAAACTTTAAAGACATTACACAAATTTATTTTTTTTCCGACACATATTACAAACCAACAGGATCTTTATAGCGATAGCGAAAATAAAACTTAGATCAGTCCTTATGAGATGTGGGTTTAATTCTTACCAATTGAATCAACTTTGTGTTGCAAGATATCATAAAAAAATTAAAGTCAGAGATAAGACAGAAAAAATATTACCATGCATTTGGCCATTACATGTGAGGGAAAGTTGTGGGGTTTGCCGTGTCTGTAAGTAACCTTCATTTGCCCCATTTGTGATTCATGTGAGTAAAGAAGTAAAGAATCAATTAACAAATTTTTAATTGCCTAAGTTTCAGTGATAGTGACAATCAGTGTTTATCACATGACACTGTTGGCAATTTTTATTGCATTGTTTTCCTCCCACTTTATTTTAGAAAGTTATCAACGTGATTCCTTTATTATTAATAACATTTGTCAGCAAAAGTTATGGTTATTGTCAAGTAAATCAACCACTTATCACCTAATATAATGATAAGATAATTTTGTAGTGTTAGAGATAACTGTATTCTTGTTATTAAAAAAATAAAAGAAAATAAAAGCTTACTGTATTCTCTCAAGATTAGAGATCATGATTTGGTTATAATTGTCATGCCAACCAAGATTATTGGAATTTAAATTAGCTGATTTTTTCTAGTGTTTAACATTTTATAGTATTTGTTTCTTATTCTTTCAAAAAAAAAATTGTTTCTTATTATTATTTGTGGTCCTGTGCTCAGACATGTTAGGAGCATGGCATTAACTGCTAATTAATCCAAGAATGGAAAAAGTGAAATAAGGTAACATGGTGAAGGATTGTGTGGTCTACTTCTTTATCTCGAATGGTTCATGCACTTATATTAATATTCTATATTAGAGTATTTATTATCAAAGTATAAAAAGAGCATGCTCTGGGATTTTAGTTTTATTATTTGCTCGAAATAGCAGAAAGGTAATCAAGGAACACATATTGATGCCTCTGAGACAGACTCAATAAACTGTGGGCTCGATTTCGAAGCCTCTTTTGCTAAGCCAAAACTAGATAACTGCATTAGAGAATTGCTATATGCCCCTCTCTTTTGGCCAGAAGCCTCTTGATTTATTGATCATAACTTCCAATCGCACAAAATTTATCATATAGTAACTTCTGATTGATGTTTTTTTTATTGGATTGTAACTCTCGGTCGGTTTATTTCAGGGGTTGAACAATGCAAGGGACGCATATATAGAGAAATTATCGATAGATTATTTCCTTTATTTGTTGATAAAATGGGCTAACAAGTCCGAAGAAACTAAAAACCAGGAGGAAATCTAACAGCTGAATTGTCTGACGTAACCATAAGAAAAAATACATTCAATACATATACTGCATTCATATGGTCTTAAATTCATTCATATGGTCTTAAATTTTCTAATTGAACCTTACTAGTTGTGTTGTGAATTGTGATTACATATACTACAATTAATACATATACTAGTGATGAGCCTTGACATTTTCAAGTTATCCAGTTTCAACAAGACAGTTTCAAATACTTTGTGAAAAGGCAAAGTCAGGGGTCGAAGATGCGTGGAAGCAAGTTGAATCTGTTGAAGACTTATAGTTTAAGACCGTTAGTTTCAGTTATTTCTACTCATGTATATATAGATGTTTTTCATAAGAAACAAGTCATAAATCATAAACAGAAACTTTCCATCCAGCATCGCTTAAAGGTCAAGAACAATACTGTCCACAGCAAGACAAGAATCCTTGAACGTCTGTCCCTTAAGGGCAACTGCCCAAGTGAAGGCTTAACAGCCAAAAACTATACTTATCCAATATATATACTCATGCTTAGCATTGGTTCTGGTAAACACTTCTTACCCTATTTTTAACCCCCACTTTCTCTTGAACCCCTTACTGATTTAGGTGTCGGAGCACGCGCAGGTACACCATCCCCCTCTAATGGAAAAGGACTCGCGGCAGACCACGATGGACTGTGAAGAGCTCAATCACTCTAGACAACGAATCTCAACCCAACAAAACATCTTCCTAAGTCCAACCGGATCAAAATTTAATTATTTACCTACTGCATGCACGACATATAGAAATAATATTAACGATTCTCGTTATTGGTGCATCAGTCAAAATAAGTATTGTAAATTAAAATTGTTAAAATCTTAGTAGTTATCTACTGTGAAAAATTACAAATATAACTACTAATTGATCATATGGTACTAGATATCCTTGAGTTGATTGGGCTGAATGGCCTTTGAATGTGACATTTTTGTCAGCTACTCCCTTCTTATCCGTCGTTTCTTCGAGCGAATGGGGATGGTGTATTCGCATGTGCTCTGATGCTGAAGTCAGTGAGTGGCGTGGGACGATAGGGGTATTTGAAAACAGTGAACGTACCTGACCCTAGATATGAGCTAGTATTTATAGTGTACATTTAAGGATTTGGTCATTGTACCTTTACCTGATCAGCCATTCCTAAAGGACACTCGTACTCCTTTGAGGAACATGTTGAACTATATGGCTAGTGAATACCAAGCTAGAGGGGGGGTGAATAGCGCTTTTGAAAAACTTTTCGGAGATTTAGTGAAAAGAGGTTTTAACAAAATTGATTATTTGAAATTTGCTTGAACAATCACAAACAATGAATTAACAAATATCAATTATATGTGGACTAAGATTTTATCTTAGAATTAAGAGATTCACGATACAAATCTTTTTAACACAATCATTTATTAACAAACCTTGAAGAAGATACAAAACACTATACAATTTCAAACCAAACCTATATGACAATAAATCTAATTATCAATTGAAAACACAAAACACATAAATTTGACTAATTGAATTGGTATTGCAATTAATTGATCCAAGGGAACTTGTTTTAACCTAAATCAAATGGATTTAGATTAATCTTTTGAGAAAACACAACTTAGATCAAAACTAGCAATTTACTAATCAATTATTCAAATAATTAAGTGCTATATTAAAGTAGAGAGAGAGAGAGAGAGAGAGAGAGAGCACCGATGTTTATAGTAGTTCACCCTTGTTCGTCCTCGCTAAGGGCTACCTCTACTCTACTTGATGAAGTACGCCTTCACCAAGGTCATCCACTATGTATGAAAAGTTGATTACAATGTTTACAAGAGTTGTTTCAAATTAAAGCCCTAATTCTTCAACTCCTATGTAAAACAAAGCTCCCCCAAACTTCAAGTACCCCTTGAATTCGGTGCTTCTTGAATCTTCGGATCCTTGAATTACTCGTGCACTCCTTCGATCTCTTCACTCGATTCTTCAATGCTACGTCCGGTAAACGAACCCCCTTCGATCTCAAGAACGGTTAGAAAGACCCCCAAACCCTTTGGAGGTGAAATGAGATTATTCAATTCCTTTGAAACCTTGATTAAGCCCAATCAATATTCTTGAGAGAACCAACTTACAATCCCTATACTAGCACCCTAGAGAAGCTACACACTCAAAGGCAAAGTGATTCTAAGAAAAAGTGTTTAATCTTGAAGAATGTATGAGCTATGAGTTTTTGAGACCTAGAGAGAATAGATGCAAATGATTCAATGAGTTTGGAGTTATGAGGAGGAGAATATTTATAGAGAGAGGTGATAAGACTAAATTTTCGCACAAACACAACAGATTGAATCGATTCACTAAATGAATGAATCGATTCAGACAGCAAAAAGACAGACAGAAGAAGTATGAAGGATGATACGATTCAAGACGTATTTGAGTCGATTCAAGTGTACCCAGATGAAGATTGAATCGATTCAACCTTCGAATGAATCGATTCAATGAAAGTCAGAGAGTTATGTGAGACGACTCAAGTATAAAAGATACGATGTATGCATGAATCGATTCAGATAGAAGTTGAATCGATTCACATGAAGTCAGAAACTTTAGTGAATCGATTCAGATTGTGATGAGACGATTCAAACTGATCCAAAATGAATTTTGACACTTTTTCGATCCAAAATGAATTTTGACACTTTTTCAAACGACACAAAACATCAAGAACAAACTATATAGACTCTAGGATGCTTTAACATGCTAATTTGCCAAGAATCATAATACTATAAAACCTATGCTAAGGAACATCATCAAAAACATAAAACTATACAGTGAGGTCTTCAGAACAATGATAATGGAACATCATAAGATAGTTTAGGCTATGCTTTTAGTTATTTTCTTTGCATTTAAAGGCAAATTTGAAGATATTTAGAGGATTTGTCAATGGTTTGAGGAACTTTTGTATTGTTTTCATTCGAGTCATTGTAATTCAGTTTTATCCCAAATCCTGCAACTTCATATGCATTTTGAGTCTTTTTAGTAAGAAATCATGTAAATCAGCAAAACAAGACATCACGTGAAGGATAACAGATATTAAGATTGAAGATCAATGGTTCTTAGAATGACATTATAAGAACATACTTTGTTTTAAGCTTATCCATGGTTGTATTCTATACTTTATTTAAAATGACATTATTTCATGCTCATACTTTGTTTTTTAAAATGACATTATATCATGCTCATACTTTGTTTTAAGCTTATCCATGGTTGTATTATATACTTTATTTTTTAAGGCTAATGAAAGAACAATTAATCCACGTGGCAAAACCCCATGTAGCTGTTATACAGGCATACTGAAAACGAGATACCAATCATGGTGGGAAGGGATAGTATATTTCTATTAAAATAATGAAATATAGAGCTTCAAAAATTCAAAAGAAAAAGCCAAATAAAGAAAGTATAATACGCATTTCCTATATACTTTTTCTCCCTTCTATCTACATTATTCATTGGGCCTTTTTCCCTTCTTATACTTGAAAGGTCGAATAACAACACCCACATTATTTGGTCAAAAGGAATGTTCAAGTTGGCATGGATTGGACAAGAAGTGTTTCATCTTGGACCACTTCAAACTAAGGAAATAAAATAACACGATGGGAAAGATCATGGATGACAAAAAATAGCTTACTATAAAGCATCAAAAAACTTTTTATACATGGATTATTAGATTCCTAATCTTTTCCTCCCTCGTTGGATTAACCATTATATATTTTGATCGCAAAGTTTTTGGATGATAGTCTAAGGAGGGAGACATAAGGACCGTATTTCAACGTCACAAAAGATACACATTTTTGGCATATGGTAAACCAAACCATAGTGCAGGTCTCAATCATAGAAAGTGATGGTAATAAATTTGAGTTTAAATTTGGTATTCTAGTTCAATTTTAGGTAGCGATCACTGTTTATGAACAAAGTTAGCCGCCACCAAGTTGCCTTGTTCAATAAGTCATGGAACATGATATAGCTTGGTCCTTTATTTGGTATGGAAATTTCTTCTCATCATAATAATGGAGGGAGGTGGGAAACACCCCAAAAGATACAAGCAATTTCTTGATTAGATAACCCCAAAATAATATTTAACAAGCATACCTTGACAATTCAAAACACTAAACGTTGAATTAGAAAATCATCATTCTTCTTCCTAAAAAAATCATAATTTTTCTTTTATACCAAAGAATTTCAAACTAGGTCTATAAAAAAACAAATTCAAACCATTCCAATCAAAATGAAGTTATATAACAAAATAATATATTTTTATTAAATTTTAGTGTAAATTTTTTTCCAATGACAATAGTGCGTATCTTTATATCCATAACAAAATGTTATTACAATCTCGCATGTACAACTCAAATGTTCGGTTGCAATAATATTTGAAATATTGAAACGTAGTTTGTGAGTTTAACTGTTATACACTTTAAAAAAGATAATGTTACATTATTTTTACTTTTTTAATGATAAATGTTGATAATTAGTTGTTATAATAGTTTTTTTCTCATTTGTTCATATTTGCACTAAGGACTATTAGAATATAAAATATTGATTGTATAAATTATTAGTATATTGTATATTAGTTAGAGATAATTGAGGCTCAACTTAGAGATACTTGGTGCCCAAATAAATTGTATATTAGTTGGAGATAATTGATGCTCAAATTAGACATACTTGATGTTCAAAACAACGTCATTGTATAACTGCACATTACAGCATAATGAAATCGTCAAGGAAAATAATTCTTTCAAGGACATTTAAATCTTTTAGCTCAATGAGTAAGAATTTAGTGTGAAACATCAATAAACAAAGTTAAAATCCTCCCCAATATACAGTTGTAAAATGGTTGCTAGCTAGTGTCACTTTAATTCAAATCTTAATTTATTTATTTTTAAATCATATGATGTTGATCTAGTAAATGTAGTTTGCGGAATTCAAAAAATTTATTTAGTAGATAAGATTGTAAACATTTAAATTTTAGTTATAGATTCTTGTAAAAAAAAAGTGAAAAATAATATAATAATACTTGTGTAAGTGGCAATGAAAATCTAAAACTTTTTCTTACATCAAAAACATGATTACCTTTTTGATGTTACAAAAGAAAATTACATCATTAACTTTATCAATGTAGACGCACCCAATTCGGACGCAACAGAAAGCGTCTTTCTCTGTAATTTCCTACGTCCTTTCCATTTGCATGAATATAAAATATTTTTATAATTCAAAATTATTTTAGTATATCATTCCAAAAAGATTACTGCTTCCTATAATACATGACACACTTAGGTCAAAGTAAAATTTGATATTTTGAATAATATATTAAAAAAATTATGAAAATTTGATATTTTAAAAATACTCATTGAGACGAATCTAACGACATCTTATGTGATATTATTTATCTTTGTATATTAGTAAAAAAGTATGATCAAAGTAAGTTAGATCAAAATTATACATTTTCAAATGGGTCATCTATTGCGGGACCGAGGGAACCCAATCTTAAACAGCAAATGGAATCAAAAGCTATGAACACTGATCATGATATTTAAACAATCCTTTGTCTTTGTTTTTGTTTTTGTATTTTGTTTTTATTCTTAATCAAAACGTGCTCATACGGATTGTGGCGAAAGCCACTAAGATTTGTCCCAACCTACCACATCCAAAATATATGTTATTGTTTCATTTGTGTTAAAATTTGTTTAGAAAATGCTAGCAATATGCTATTTATACAGTATACACTGCTCTCAATATACTCAATCTTAAAATTCGTAAGATAAACAACTTATGTGAAATATCCATGATTTATATGTCTTACAAGTTATAAGTTATCAATCTTAAAATAGTTTATTGTGCTTGTGTAACAAAGAAGAAAAATTGGAAAGTCCCACGTTTTGTTAAGAGAAATTATATTTTGACACAAATTTGATATCAAATTAGATGCTTAACACTTTGTTCAAAAAAAAAAATAGATGCTTAACACAACTCAAACATGTACTTAATGAATATAACAAAATGTTACTTCTCTTTCCCTATCCACTAAATATAATTAACTACAATTTAACGTATTAACCATAATTTTCAAGTCTATTTGTTAAATCAGTTTGTCCTTGCAAATATTTTTCTTTTGTTTGTGGTTTGTAATGACTAGTTTTTGCTCGTATTAATGTCAATGTTATGACCCTTTTAAGTTTAAGATAAGCACAAGTTATGTCAATTTATTATGTTCGATCCTTATATGTTCAATAAAAATCAAAGACATCTTAAAATTATGTCTACTAGGGACCAAAAATAGAACGTAAAATTTTGGGAAAACGCAACCATCTCATTTTTATTTTCAATGACTAAAATCAAAATTTGCTATATTTTTAGGGAGGAAAACTTATTTAATAGTATAATGAATGAATACCATATAAATTTGAACAACTGATAATCTTATATATTTGAACATAATTTAAATAATAGATAAATATGTATGATTGAGCACTTAAAAAAAACACGACTTGCGATCTGAAAGCGTGCTTCTCTTGAAAGTTTCAGGTTTGATTATCCCTAATGTCAATTTAGGTGGGTTAATTTATTTGAGTTGATTTAACTTCTTTAGAAATAATATAAAAAAAACATGGCGAATTGTGTTGCGTTTATGGTTAATGAGTTGTGACGCCTTATATTTGTTAACTATCTACTAGATATAATTAATCACATATTTAATTTTTTCAACCATAAATTACGAGTTTTGCTAATGAATACTCTAAAGACATTGATTATGGAGTAACAATTTATAAACATAAACTTATCTTGAAAATACAACTTAAAATCTACCCAACATTTCTAGATGACAAAACTAATCCTCTTAAAAACTACATTCATAAATCTATGGGACAACATTGTTATAAATGATCTTTGAACTCTTTGTAGAAGATCATTAGAGGCCTACGGTGCAATTGAAATGTAATGATTATATACCATTTTCTTATAAAAATTATCTCTACTGGTTCCTTAAACATTGTTCTAAGGCATTTGTTAGCATTGTCTTTAAATTATTAATGAAGCTAATCTTATAGCAGACATATCTTCAAATGCAAGAATTACTAAGCAGGATTATTGATGAAGAGTAAAAGACAATAAATATGAGAAATATATACAATCTTACTAAAAACCAAATGAGTATATACAAATGATGACACTTAAAACTTTCAAGGTTTACACAATCAAGGTTCTCAATTTGCCTTCATTCATTTCTCCAACTAACGATTGGATCCATGGTGATTAGTGAAAAACTAAAAAGTTAAAGCAAGCATGAGAGGTTACTTAAGAATTTACAACCAAACACTTCCTAAAGGGTCAAGCTTCTGAGATATACTACTAGTGTGTTCCTACTCCCTGAAACTAAAGTCACACTTCCTCTACTAACCCTTTTTGCATCTCCAAATCTTTCAACTGTACAATACAATAGCTTCTTAAAGATTCAAGAGTAAGACTTAACCAAACCAAAGTTAACAAAAGATCTAGACTTGAAAAGACCACTAAAGATTGATGATCTTGTAGGAGAATCTTGAGGTACAGATTCAGGACTACCCTTTACTTTGAGTATTGTGTTACCAATTGTTTGCCTAATGGATTCAATTGTCTTAGAATCAACAATACAACCAGAAGCTCCACGAACATAGAAAGTGTTAACAGCTTTTCCTCCTTTTGTTGTTACTTCTGCCCTTGTAACTGTAAGGCTATTCTCTCTAAAGATACGTGTTACGTTCGATAATAGGCCGACTCTGTCGGTGGTGCAAAGTTCTAGCTTCAAGCCCTTGACAAATAACAAAACAAAAGACAAATTAGTAGTCATATAAATCAAAATTATATTGGCAGTAGACAGAAAAACCAAGAATACATAATTGGCACTTGTATATAAAATAAACATGTAAAGACAATAGTTAAGATTCAGAAGATTTTTTTACTAAAGAATGATATGTGTTACTATTTACTAAAATATTGTTTAGGTTTTGTCAAGCCAACAAATTGTGGTTAAGTTCAAAGTAAACTAACAAGATTGTGGTCAAAGTCTATCAACTGCTATTCAACTAACCTAGGACCATTATCACAACTAGCAAGATTTTTCACATGTTATTTAAAATAAAGGGTCATGGTCAACATAAAGTTTGAGTGAAAATTAAGAATAGATTATATAACATAGAAAAGTAATCATGTTTAACAATATACAGGATAAACAATGAAGAGGGTCCCTGCAGGAAATCATAAATCAGTAAATTAAGTGGATGCTTGGATTTGAAAATGAGACTTGCAAAATCACGATATTTTCATGATTATTTTCGAAGTTCTAAAGTGTAGCTTTTGTTAAAATCACGGCATCACACCGTGATTCTGCAAAATTTACTGCCAATCCAAACATCACTAAGGACTAACATCAAGTCCCTCACCTCAGAAACTCTTCTCTCAATAGCAGCTTCAAGACAATGTATCACTCTCTGTCTTTCTGCATCTGATTTTACAGGGGACCCATCTATATGCTTGATGTAATATTCCTACAATATACACAATCAAATAAACTATTAACCAATGAAATCACCTTAGAAAACCAACAAAGTACAGACCAAGAAACCAAAGGAATCTCTCAAGTCTGCTTCCATGTTTATTTGTAAAGATCAAAGTGGTGATATGATATATACCTGATAAGCTTGTGGCCCCTCGGCATCAATATTAGCATGAAAAACAACATATTGCATATCTGTCAAAGTACAAACAGTGTCGAAAACAAGCTTTGGCCTATCCCTACATTCAATAGTAACAACAGAATAATCCTTATCAGACCAGTTCACAACATCAACATTTGGTCTTTGCTTCTCGTCAAAGTCGTCATCGTCAACACGTTCATAATCCCTATCATCAAACATCATCTGATGAAGCCTTCTATCAGTATGCGTCGAATCATCAGTAACAACAGTCTTAGCACCTCTTTTCCTGTTTCCACCACCAAGCACATTACACAGAAGCTCCTTGATTAGCGAAAGCCTCTCAGAGTCAGTTATAGCAGAACCGGTTTCCTCGTCGGTCACATGCATCACAGCTGCTGCGCGCATATTGTGAGTCCAAACCTCTGCATTCACTATGTTACATTTGAGGTTTGTAAGAACAGCACTCACTTCTGAAAGCAATCCTGGCCTATCACTTCCCATAAGCTCTATTGCTGTGTGGTCCGGTGTTTGTTTAACACCAACAGATCTAATAGTAGTTGGAAAGCAGGATTCAGGACCAAGAGACTAAATCCATAAATAGCATCAAACAATGTACATAGTTAGTGGTTTTGTACAATAAAAAAGAACACAAAAGTTCACAAAAATAACCAAATGAAACACTCACCTTTCTAATGTAATCCAAAATGACTTCATCTGTTACCTTGTTTCCATCTTGGTCAGTTACATTAAAAACTGAAATACCAGAACATAAAAAATCAAACTTTTCCCCTCAAAAAGTTAAGATTAACAATTATCAATATATATATTTAGAGAAAAAGTGTAAAAAATTATTACCATCCATGAACCATCCACCATCAGAAGAAATGTAAGCCTTAGTTATGATGAGATTTAGATCAGTGAGGATTTGAACAACTTCAAGAAGTATTCCTTGTTTGTTAGCACTATCAACCTACAAAATACAAATTAACTTTCACTAATCCAAAATTTCAACAACAAAGAAAGCTTTTCATTAACCATAAAAACATAAATTACAGCATACTCAAAAAAAGGGACAGAAGAGAAAAATAAACATACCCTTATAACAGTGGCATTTTGGGAGGCTCCATTATCAATTACAACCCTGAAAAAAACAAATCAACAAGTAGAAAATGAGGAGAAATCATTCAAATTTTGTATTTATTTTTGTTAAATGTTAAAATGGAAAGAAAAATAATTAGTACCTTGGAGGATTCATTCTCCTAAAGAGTTTCGCATATTCATCATCCATGTAATGAGATTGAGAATAGCTCATGTTGACTTCAGAAATAAAAGCTATGAAAGAGAAAAACAAAAACAAACAAACCAATCAAAACATAGAACATAAAAAACATAACCAATGAAAATCAAAAGCTAGTAAAAACTCAATAATAGTAAGAAAAATAATAAATATATACATATAATAGGATAATGATGGGTAAGGTAACCTTGTTTAGCAAGTTGTAGTAAAAAGAACACAGCAGAAAGAGAGAGAAAAAGAGGAATATTTTGGATTGGGACAAAGTGAGATGTGTAAAAAAAGAGTGACCAATTGTAAAGAAGATGAATAAACATAACATAACACAAGAATAACCACTTATTGAAGAAAGCCAAAAACCCATAAAAGAATAAGCTTTTTTAAACATGCTTAGCTGTTAATTAAACCATATTTTGCTAACTAAACACACCCAAAAGCCAGAAATTAAGAGAGAGAGAGAGAACACATGAGAAACTTTGAGAATAAGAAAAAATGAACACAAAAAAAAAAACAGAAAAAACTCATGATTAACAATTTGTGTTACCTAATTGAGGACATAACGAAACATAAACCTTGTATCTAAATTTCCACATCAAAGAAACAAAAAAACAACAACAAAAACAAAAGGAGAGAATCATTCACAAAAAAGGGTGAAACCCAAAAGACAAAAACCATAGAAAAAATCAAAAAATTTAAGAATGTTCAAAACCATGAAACAGAAATCTAAGAACAGAGCACGAAAAAGCAAAAAAAACAAAAACGAAAAAACAGAACATACCCATTATTGTTCTTGATTAAGGATTGATGAAATAGTAGGGTAAAATGTCTAAGATTGGTTCTTTCTTTCTCACAAATGAAGAATTTCTCTGTGAAAAACGTTGTTGTTGTTGTTACAAAGAAACAGTGGATATATATACACAAAAATACGTTTCAATAAAAATAAAAATAATAAAAATAAAAACAACCCACTGGGATCTCATATAGACACTTTTGATCTTCTCTCACTACTAAAATAAAATGCTATCAATAACAATAAATAATAATTAATTCTATAATTAAAAATTTATTAAACAAAGAACGAAAAATAAGGAGAAAAAAATAATAAAAATAATGAGAAGCACCCCGACACGATGCTCCAAAACCTGCAACTTAAAAAAAGTACCTAAAAAATTTCAGACCCTATTTCTTATTTTATGTCACTATCTTTCTTTCTCTCACTTTTTTTTTTCTTCTATTTTTATTTTTGTTTTTTTGGAGTAATTTTTTTGTTAGTGGTAATAATGAGAGGGTCTTGTTAACCCGTATCTCGATTAAGGAAACTAAAAAAAAAAGTTTTAAAATGAAAATAACACTTTTTATATTTTTGAAGAGGTGACAGCACAAATTTCAATATAACACTTACTACATTTGATTCTTTAACCAGTGTCTTATGGCATCGGTTAACGTTTCCCATAAGGAAACGTTAGTAAAATTGGTAACTAACGGCGCACGTTAGTAAAATGGTAAATGCACACACGGTTACGATGTGGAATGAAAAGAAGGACGAAATAATGATGGTGGTAGTGTTCATGAGCGCGTGAAGTGTTAAATGAACCACGTGCAGAAGAATATAGAGAGTAAATGCTAGTAATAACTAAAATATTCTTCCTCCTTCATAAAAACTAAAGTATTCTCAAAATAAATAAAAAAATTAAATGATACAGGTGACTTGATTTATAGGATAGATCAAAAGAGTTGATGCAAAACAAAAGTTGAAGGATACTTTTAAGAGATTAAAATGAAAAGTTGAAATATTTAAATGGACTAAAAAGATATTTAACCTTTGAATGACATATATTTTAAAATAGATGACGTATCGGTATTCGATATGTATCATACACTGATACATGCTCGATACGTATCGAAAGAGTATCCAGAGATTAAATTTTTTTAAAAACAATTATCTAATACTTTTTCATATACATCGAGATACGTGAGAGATAGACGGTGAAAAATCGATTAGTGCAAGATACAATATGTTTTTATTATTTTTTTGGATATATGTAATGAAACAAGTAGTTGTGTTCTCTTTTTGGGATATATCATATATGTAACCGACTAATTGTCACTTTCATTATTATTAGTGTTATTATAATTATATTTATGTTGTTGTTATCATCTGTTTTGTCTTTTTTTTTTGTTGAGAATCCTGTGGTATTGTTAATTGTCATGTCAAGACAATTTCATTGTTGCTCTATGTCTATTTGATCCAAGTTTTACGCCTATTTTTTTGTTTTGAATTTTTGTCCATAGTTTGTATTTTGAGTTTTATTCTGTCATTTAAATTTCATTTTTTTATTAAAGTATTTTGGCCGTATCAAATCTTGAATTTTAAAATTTTCTCCTATTAACGTATTGATGTAGTATTGTATCAAGTATCCAAGCTTCATAGTATTTAACACAATTATCTTCAACAACAAAAACAAAACTAACATTATCTAGACAATAAGCTTTGCCAAAGCATTAATAATTTGTACATTAATTCAATTATTGGTGTAACAATTCTTGATCATACTATATTTGCATCACAACAATCCACAAATTCTAACTTAATTGAAAAAAATAGGTTAAACTGCATTTTTTACCCTCTAAGTTTTAAAATGTTGCGGTTTTAGTCCCCTATTAAAAAAATTTGCAAAAGTGACCCCATGTGTAGGGAAATATGCTCTTTTGACCCTCTAATATACGGAAAATATGACATTTTGATCTCATATCTTCTCAGAACGTTGCGATTATGGCCCCTATTATGGGATACGTGGCGTCTTCTCAGGACGAAAAGGGCAAAAATCGCCATTTTTTTAATAGAGGACCAAAATCGCAACATTTTAAAACTTAGTGGGCGAAAAGTGCAGTTTAGCCAAAAAAAAATATCAAAATTGTTATGATTGAGATTTGAATTTCTATTCATCTACTTGTTTGAGTTATCAATTTCGTCTATTTATAAAAATAAAAATATAACAAACAATTTTTTATTCCCTTCATACTAGTGGTAGTTAGTATGCTCTAACCTCCTCCTACAGCAAAACTTTATTTGGCTGTCAAGTGTTTTAACAAGAAATCTTTATGTTCTACAATCAAAAAAAAAAAAAACTTTATGTTCTGATATTGCATGTCATTGATGAGTGCGAAAATATAGGTCCTAGTGGTAGTTAGTATGCTCTAACCTCCTCCTACAGTAAAACTCCAAAGTTTAAGGAATGAATCAGTGAATGATGGGAACCTCGTCTGATATCCGGGATTTACCATATCACCTTTTTATTAAACAGATTTTTCTTTTTTTATTTTTATGAAATTATGCATCAGGATTTACCACATCATTTTTATTTATTATTATTTTTACAATTCAAATCTAAAATTATTTTTACTCATGTATCTAAATCCAATCAAATCACGTCAAGTAGATATTTATGCAAATATCTTACGAATTGACCTATAAAAATTATAGTTAGTGTACAAAAATTAATTTCTAATCATTTGAGAATTATTAATCTCAAAACCATTTACCATAAATTTGATATATTAAAAATAAAGGAAGTGTTAAAAAGTATCATTAGTACACTTGCTAAGGAAACTAATATAAAAAATTTGTATTGAAAATTAGTGAAAATTGTTTTTTACAAAGAAAGTAAAAAAAAAAATGTTGCTTTCCATGAAAATGTCTTCTTTTTTTTAGTTTTTTAACAAGTGCCACAAGGCCCGATAATTAAAAAGTGGAAAATTGTAAAGTGGCAATAAGAGTCTTTTTTTTAAGAAACTAAAATAAATTATATTAAACCATAAAAAGATCCAACAAAGAGTACAAAACGAGGAAACGAAAGTCGACATAAAGAGAGAAATAAATCGAGAACAAACAAAATAGAGAGCAACAAAAATGATAGCCAGGAAGCAAAACAAAGAGTGTGTTTGTTTCAAGTTATATTTGTTGATTTCTGAAAATAAAATGATAGAAATGTATATGTCTATGTTTGTTACAAGTTTACTAAATTTTATTCCTGGGTATAAAATGTTTCTGGAAATAGAAAAACTTTCCCAAAGAAAATGATAGGAATAAAGTTCCCATGGAGATGGGAATAAATTCTTATGTAGTTATCAATTATAATCCTTATTTTTATGGTTCCTAGGAATATTATAAAGTTAATCAAACATATTTTTTCTAAATACCTTGAAATAAAATTCTCATCTTTATATTCCAATGTTATTCCTAAGAATAAATTTGATAAACTTAAAACAAACACACCCAAAGTCATTAGCTATGTAAGAGAACTAAAACATTGAAGATCATTAAGTGAATGGAATATAATGGAATCCACTCTATCAAATATCACCCACTCTTCCAATTTTTCATTCCCCCCAATTTGGGGTGTATACAATGGAATGAAACAATCTTAACAATGTAATTACAATTTTGTCCCTATTTTTATTTCATAAAACATTTCATTTCTTCTATCAGTTCTATTCGTTGCTCTTAATTTGGATCATGTTGTTTTTTCATCTTTTTTCTAGTATTCTTCACGTAGTACAATTTTCCTGGTGGTCTTCAAGTAGTACAATTTTGTAAAACATTATAATGCAATTTCACTTGAATTGATTGACCATGGAATGTACTCGACTTAAAGGCATAAGTACTCCAAATTTAAAACATCCCTGATACCAATTCAATAAATTTCAGAAACATATTTAAAGGTCTGTCAAAAAAAAAAATATTTAAAGGAAGAAACATGCGCACTGTTTGATTTTTTATCGAAATTTAGTGAATGTAGGATTAAGCTTGGAATCATTAAAACAATTAAAAAAGATCCTTAATGACCTCACTCACACCATAACAAAAATGAAATATTGAGTTGCTTTTCTGTATCAGGTAGTGTATGCT
>Ga0315913_1004344_pt1 | contig 17155 bp, 21 predicted proteins | sample MpolsnodulesMG_FD_207736 | JGI IMG/M metagenome (GOLD analysis project Ga0315913, IMG submission 207736) | Medicago polymorpha root nodule microbial communities from Los Angeles, California, United States - small nodules | ecosystem: Host-associated > Plants > Roots > Nodule | place: USA... | reverse complement strand
ATTTGATGGATTAGCTGGTTGGTGCAGAAGTGTTCAGTAAGATTGATTTGAGATCAGGATATCATCATATTAGAGTGAAGGCGGAAGATATATCCAAAACTGCGTTCCGAACGAGGTATGGACACTATGAGTATTCTGTGATGCCATTTGGAGTATCTAATGCACGAGGCGGAACATATATCCAAATTCTCTCTAAAATCCTCCAGCATTAGCCGCATGTGCTAAACTCTAAACCATCTATCTTCAATCCTAATTAAATGTTGTTAGGTTTCCTATGCAAGTTGCAACCATGACCCTATAGCTTTGCTCGGTTTCTTATATATACGTTATAATACATACCCATTTCATCAATCCATTGCATTGGGTATCAGACTTATTGGTAAGTAGATGTTTTAATACATTCTATTGCATAACTAATCTTAATAAATTTGAGTTGCATTGTAAATGTTAGGGAAATTGAAAATATCCTTGGCAACCACTCTTTGTAAATGTGAATTACAATAAAGTTGTGTGCGGCTCAATGATTACATGCGAATTTTCAAAGTATCAATTTGGGCGTTGCACATGCCTCCAAGATCATATATGCGGGCTTGCTCATTCTCTCTTTCCAAGATAGCTCATACATGTTTCCATCTTTGTTCCATTTAAATTCAACACTCCATCATACTATTTACACCTTATTTTCTCTTTCTCTTCTCACCATGTCCCATCATATTGCATGCAGTGCCCGATGGATAATTACATTTGGTCTCTCTCTCTCTCTCTCCTTCTCTCTGAATTATCTTCGTTTATTCCAACTTCTCTTTCAACTTTTCCACTACCTTTCTGTTATCTTCTTCCTCCTCATTTCTCCCAAAATGTCCTTCACCATTTCTTAATGCCCTCCACCATTTCTTTGTATATTTTTTCATTTTTTTATTTATAAATTTTATTAAATTTGACAAGTTTATTTTTTTATTTATGAACTTTGTGTCGTGGTTTTTTTTCCTTCTTATTGTAGGGATAGTGGTTTGGTTGGGTTTGAGTTCATATGTTGAAGATGGTGCTTTCTTCTTATAAATATTTAATTATGTCTATGATTGCCTTATATATTGTCTCAAGCCACGTAGATGAAACTACCTTATTGGTTGAAAAAGTTCAAGAAGTAGTATCGTTAGGCCAATTTTAACCTATTACATGAATATGTTTTGTTTAATCTCAATGCCTCTTGAAAAAAAATGCTTCTGAGTCAAAGTTGTTGGACCAAACGCATAATAAGAATGTTATCCAAGCTCTACTTAAAGCTTAGTGACATAATATGCTTACTCATATTGAGCTATTATATTAGGTACTAACATTAAAAAGAGATAAAAAAATCATGAGAGAGAATCTAGTGAGAGAAAGTGAGAGAGGAAAAGGGACAAGTGGGTCATCTATGGTTTTCCAAAATGAGGGAGAGTATTTTCCAGCTAGGAAACAGACCACCTTCCATATCCTTGATCAAACCACCACTTCTTTTTACTTTACCAACTTCCCTGATGATTCCAAAACTACTGCTTTATGGTCAATGTTTGCTAGGTTTGGTATTGTGGGTGAAGTTTTCATCCCAAACAAACTTGATAAAGGGGGAAAAAGATTTGGTTTTGTTAAGTTTAAAGAGGTGAAGGATCCTGCTGTTCTTGAAACAAGGTTGTCTAATGTGTGGTTTGGAGGTAGTCGCTTGAAGGTGAACTTGGCTCGGTTTAATAGAGACTCGGAGGTGTTGCCGGAGGTGAGCAGAGAAGGGGGAGGGAGGTTCGGCAGAATTCATTTGTGGAGAATGGGAAGTCGGTCAAACAGTCTTTGGACCCGAAGGTTGGCAGAGAGAGTGAGGGAGGGCCTACCGTGCCTGAGCTGGTGGTTTTTCTAGGAGAGGAAGTGCTGGAGCAGTTGAAGAGGTGTTTTGTTGGTTACCTTCATTATCCTAGAGAGGCTCATTTGGTACAAACAAGCTTCTTTATGGAAGGTTTTAAAGGGGTAACAGTGACTAATATGGGTGATAATATGGTTTTGCCGAATAGTAACTTGGTAGGAGGGATAGAGGCAGCAAGAACAAGGAAGCAGGAATGATGGGCGACAAATTTCTCAAAGGTTATACCTTGGTCTCCTCAGCTGGTTGCTAAGAAGAGAAGATTTTTGGTTAAACTCTTGGGGGTTCCATTACATGTTTGGGAGGAAAGCTGCTTTAAGGAGATGGGGAATTTTATTGGTGATTTTATTGATTTTGATATGGCTACTGCAGAGAGGAAAAGATTGGATGTGGTTAGGTTGTTAGTCTCTACTAAGCTGTTTGGTTTTATTAATAAAAAAGTGTTCTTGAAGGTTATGGGAGCCACTTATGAGGTGTGAGTGGTGGAGGACCAATCTCAGACTTTTGGGGAGGTGTTGGAGGAGGAGGTGGTTTCTGCGGCGTCGGATTTTGGGGGGGAGGGGTGAGGAGGTTTTGAGGTTAACGAAGGCGGAGGGTGGAGGAGTTAATCTGGATGAGTTTTCCGGCGAAGCTAATTCTGGTGATGAAACATCGGAAGATGCCTCTTCTGATGAGTCTAATGCAGATGATTTCTCTGGGGTCCACAAGGGTGACGTCTCGGTTGGAGAGTGGGAGAGAAGAAGACCTATATTGGTTAGCCTTTTTAGGGGTTAGACCTATGAGGAGGAGTTGGTAGAGCACGGGTTAGAGCCTCCTCTCATAGATGGACAACTAGCAAAAAGTGATGGATGGCTTTCTGCTGAGGGACCTGATCTGCAAGCTTCTCAAGTTGAGACAGAAATGCAACGGTCAACGCCTTCTATTGGGGAGGGAAATATGGAATTTGAAATTGTGATTGGGTTAGAAAATCTGAACCAGGATCCTGCTCCAGTAAACCCGACCCAGCATCCGATCCAGCTGGATCCATGTGTGCTGTCTCGACCCGGTTTTGATTTGGATCAAAATTCCCTTTTGTTGCCTTTTGGGCCAGCGCTACCTATTGGGCCTGCTGTTAGAGGAGCTTGTTTGTCCAATTTTTCTGAAGATGGAGGTTTAGATGATGTTTTAAGTGGTTCAAAAGCAAATTATTCTCTCAAAAAGCCTAAAAAGGGAACGCTCACTATGGGTGCTGCAAGATGCCTTAATAGGAAGGACATGGTTACTAAAGGGGGTAAACAACATGGTAAAGGGGGGGATGAGGAGGTGACGCTTAGAAAGAATAAAGGGAAGGCAGAGGAGGTGGTTCAAGAGGTGTCTACTGAATTGAATCCAAATATTCTTTTAACGGGGTCCGGAGTTAATGTGTTGATGGATAACGATGGTACGACGGTTCCGGAAACGCCGATTAATTTGATGGGTGATCTTCGCAGGAAGAAGGTGGATGCAGAGCATTTATTGGAAGTTGCTAAAAAGGATGGTATCACCTTCACCTTGGCGGATGGTCGAGTTGTTGACAGATTGGTTGTGTCGGAAGATGCGGATGTGGCGAATAGAGAAATTAGGGAGAGGTTGGAAGGTAATTTATGATAGTGTTGTCTTTCAATGCTAGAGGTTTGGGTGGGGTGTTGAAGCGTAAAAAGGTTAGGGAGTTGGTAAGTGGTCAAAAAGTAGATTTTTTGGCGATTCAAGAAACCAAAATGGAGGTGATTTCGGAATCGGTGTGTCGTAATTTATGGGGTGATGATGATTTTCTTTTTGCGTTCCTTCCGTCCGTAGGAATTAGTGGTGGAATTTTATCGGTGTGGCGTAAATCCGCGTCAAAGTTGATTTTTTCTTTTGTGGGTGAAGGTCTTGTTGGGGTGTGTTTGGAATGGGGTCCCTTGAAAAGGAGATGTTTGGTGGTTAATATTTACTCTAAATGTGACTTAGTGGGTAAACAACGGTTGTGGGAGAAACTTGTGTTTATTAGAAATTTTTTGGGTGTTGGAGCTTGGTGTTTTATTGGTGATTTCAACTCGGTGCTTCATCGGGAAGAAAGAAGGGGAACTAATTTCGATCCAAGTACGGTTTCTAGAAGGGAAATTGGGTTGTTTAATGATGTGGTGAATAATTTAGAGGTGGAAGATGTCAATCTTGTGGGTAGAAAGTTTACGTGGTATAACTCCAATGGCCTAGTTATGAGTAGAATTTATAGAGCGTTTATTTCAGAAGAATGGGGGGACTTTTGGGGAAATGTTTCGTTGTGGGCACTTCCAAGGGATGTTTCCGATCATTGTCCGATGGTGCTTAAGGGAGATGTGACGGATTGGAGTCCAAAACCTTTTCAGTTTAATAACCATTAGTTAGAAAATAGGAAGTTTAAGGGTGTGGTGGAGGAGGTGTGGAGGAAGCATGATGGAGGAGGGTGGATGGGTCTTGTGTTGAAGTCAAAGCTTAAGGGTTTAAAGGGTGACATTAGAGTGTGAAATAGGGTGGAGTATGGTCACGTGGAGAGGAGATTAGAGTTGTTGAGGGAGGATATAGAGGAGCTTGACGGGAAAGGCGAACAAGGTTTGTTGTCTAATGAAGATTTTGTGGTGAGGAAGCACAAGTTTAAGGAGCTTTAGAGATTGTGGAAAAGTAAAGACACCTTACTTTTTCAAAGATCTAGATCAAAATGGCTTAAAGAGGGAGATATGAATTCTAAATTCTTTCATTGTTGTGTGAAGTTGAAAGAAGGTAATGAATCGGTGTTTGAAGTGAATGATATTCGGAGGGTGGTGGTGGACTACATCAAGGCGCATGTGGCTAGCTTGGAGTGGGAGAGACCGAAGTTGGATGGGGTTAAATTTGCTTCCGTATCCGAAGCTGATAATGCTTCTCTTGTGGTGCCTTTCTCTTTGGAGGAAATCGAATTGGTTGTGAAGGAAAGTGATGGCGGCAAGAGCCCGGGCCCGGATGGGTTCAATTTTGCTTTCTTTAAGCAATTTTGGTATCTTATTAAGAATGAGGTTAGAATCTTTTTTGACCAATTTCATGGAAATGAGGTGTTGTCTAGGTGCCTTTTATCTTATTTTGTTACTTTAATCCCTAAAGTGAAATGTCCTTTATCTATCAAAGAGTTCCGTCCTATCTCTTTGTTGGGTAGTATTTATAAGATTCTTGCTAAGGTGTTGGCCGGTAGGTTATCTAAGGTGATGAATTCGTTTATATCCAAATCTCAATCGACGTTCTTGAAGGGTAGGCATCTAGTGGATGGTGTGTTGATTGTGAATGAGGTAGTGGAGTTGGCGAAATTAAGGAACCGTGAGTGTTTAATCCTTAAGGTGGATTTTGAGAAAGCATATGATTTGATGGAGTGGAGTTTCTTGGAGTATATGCTTAGAAGAATGGGTTTTGTTGGTAAGTGGATTGCTTGGATGAAGGCGTGCGTTTTCGGGGGTAATATGTCAATCCTTGTTAATGGGAGTCCCACGGAAGAAATAGATATTAAAAGGGGATTAAAACAAGGTGATCTTTTGGCTCCTTTTCTTTTTCTTTTGGTGGCGGAAGGTTTTAGTGGTCTTATGGAGAATGCAGTAAATCAGAATCTTTTTAAGGGGTTTGAGGTGAAGAGGGGAGGCACGGTGATTTCTCATCTTCAATATGCGGATGACACTTTGTGTATTGGAGAAGCTTCTATTGAGAATGTTTGGACCTTTAAGGCGTTGTTACGGGGGGTTGAGATGGTGTCGAGTTTAAAGGTTCATTTTCATAAAAGTTGTCTTATGGGTGTGAATGTTTCGGCGGAGTTTTTGGGGATGGCGTCATCTTTCCTCAATTGCAAGGTAGGTTTGCTTCCGTTTATGTACTTGGGCCTACCGGTTGGTGCGAATGCTAGGAAGATGTCTACTTGGGAGCCGGTTTTGGAGCAGATCAAGGAGAAACTCAATTCTTAGGGGAATAGATATGTTAGTTTAGGAGGGCGCATTGTCCTCTTAAATTCGGTGTTAAACTCGATACCTATTCTCTACCTTTCTTTTATGAAGATGCCGGCTAATGTGATTAAAAAGGTGGAGAGTATTTAAAGGAGGTTTCTTTGGGGGGGTCTTGGGGGCCGTAAGAAGATTTGTTTGGTGAAGTGGTCGAAGGTTTGTCAACCTAGAAGTCATGGAGGTCTAGGGGTGAGAGATGTTAAATTGGTGAATGTTAGTCTCCTAGCTAAATGGAGATGGCGGATTCTTGATGATAATCCGGCGTTGTGGAAAGATATTCTTGAAGATAAATATGGGCCTAAGGTGAGCTTAAGAAGTAGGTTGGAGGGGGAGGTGTGGCCTTCTCAAGCTTCGACATGGTGGAAAAACTTAATGGGGGTGGAGGAGTTTCAAGGGGTTCGATGGTTTAATAAGGAGTTGATTAGAAAGGTGGGTGATCGATCGAATACACTTTTTTGGAAAGATCCGTGGGTATCTAATGTGCCATAGATGGTGGCTTTCCCACGCCTTTTTTCTTTAGCTCTTGTTCAAGATGGGAGGGTGGATGAGTTTTATGATACAAACCCGGAGAGGGGAAGGTGGATGTTTGGGTGGAGGCGTGATTTGTTTGAATGGGAAAAGGACCTTAACTTCACTTTTGACGAGGTTGGATGGGGTGGCTGTGGGGGTTGGTGTGGATTATTGGGTGTGGAAACCGGATAAGGATGGGCTTTTTTCCGTTAAATTTTGCTTTTCTTTACTTCAAAATCAATGTCTTTTGAATGGAGTTTTGAACCGTGAGGAGGAGGCTGTCTTCCAGGAAAATTGGAGGGGTAAGGCTCCGGGAAAGATGTTGGCGTTCTCGTGGACTTTATTGTTTGATAGAATTCCAACAAAGGTCAACCTTGATAAGAGAAGGCTCATGGGGACGGAAGATTCTAAGCGGTGTGTTTTTTGCGATGGCGATGACGAATCGGTGGTTCATCTTTTCCTCCATTGTGATGTTACTTCTAAAGTTTGGAGGAAGTTGATGTGTTGGTTGAATTTTAATTTTATCATTCCTCCGAATTTGTTCATTCACGCTCTTTGTTGGTCTAGAGAGGTGCGCTCCAAAATGCTTAGAAGAGGGATGTGGTTGATTTGGCATGCCGTGGTGTGGGTTGTTTGGAAGACTCGAAATGATCAGATTTTTAATAATAAGATCATTGGGGTGGAAGAGATGGTGGACCAAATCAAGGCGTTATCTTGGCATTGGAGTTTGGCAAGATTGAAAATTGCGACTTGTTTGTTCTACGAATGGTGTTGGAATCCCCGTTACTGTCTTGGTGGCTGATCCGGGCTGATTGGGTGGTGCTTTGTCTCTGGTCTGTTGGCTTCTGTTTTGGGGCGTTTTTGAGCTGCTGTGGATTTGTGGTGTGTCTTTGTTTTGCTGTTTTCTCACTGCGGGTCTGTGGTAGGGTGCAGCAGCCTTTCTTTTTGCTGCTGGTGCTGTTATGGTGTTGATTGCAGTCTGGTATAGGTGTTTGTGCGGCTGCTGTAGGTGTTTTTAGGGGACTTTTTTGTTGTTTGTCACAGATGCAATGTTCCCTGGCTTCTGTTGTTCCTATTGGTAGTGTATTTGGTGTGTTTTTGTGTCCTGTTTCAGTTTGTTAATAGGACTTGAGGGGGTTTTTTGTTGAGTGGTGTGTTTGGTGGAGAGTTGCGTTTGATAAAGGCTCTCTTGTATGTACTCTTTTTCCTCCTTTGCGGATTAAGTACTCCTTGTGCTAGCCTTGCTTAATATATTTTGCTGATTAAAAAAAAAAAAAAAAGATTGAGCTATTATTCCTCATGTTTCTCTTACTGATCGTTCTCTCACTAATTCCTTAATTGATTAAGCAAAGCTTAACCAACGAAATACTTTATATTTTTCTGCTACTCAATTGCAAAAGCGTGCAGTAATGGCACACCAAGGTGAATTCATGTCTGCTACACTCACTTGATTTTGTTCATTTTCAAGGTAAATAATTTTGTCTCAAGTTTGAGACTCCATCTATTTTGTTTGTTCATTTTGTATCTATAAACCCTCTATTTTACTCATGGTAAACTCTATTTTTATTCTGTGTTTGTTGTCAATCATTGCCGGTTGTGAAATGATATAAATAGAGAAACAACTTAACTCTATTTTACTCATGTTATTATGTTTATGTAATACCATGTTGATTAGTCCTTTTATGGGCTTGTGTAAATATTTATATATGCAACATGTTTTACGTAAATGTTAATATTGTTTGAGTTAATTTAGTACCCGATATGATGAAAGTACATGGCATCTTCATATGTGACAAATGGTTTAGTAACTTGGTCTCTCCGCTAATATTCAATTCCTTGGAGCAAGATGATGGATATGAAGACGATAGCTAAATGATGAAGAAGAAAAGAGGATGTCATATTCAATGAGTCTAGGTTTCCCTGTTCCACTCTGTTTTCCTCATCATCATATGATCCTTTCGTGCCTGTTAAGGATGTATCCTTATCCTTTCTCCTAAATAACTCTACTGATATTTCAAAAATATTTTCCAATATTTACAGTTTTAGTTCCTTTGTACCCCCAAAAAATTCATCTATAGAGATCAGTAGTAGATTCACTGCAGTATGCCACTATAACTAAACCTGAGATAGCTTACTTTGTAAACAAAAAATTTCTGTTCACGTCTAATACCCTAAATCTCATTTGATTGTTGTCAAGAGGATTTTCAGATATTTGAACGGTACTCTCACCTTTGGGCTCTAACTTCACCTTACTCCTACTCACAAGCGTCTATATCTTCATATATTTTGTGATGTTGACCGGGAAGCTGATCCAGATGAGATAAGGTTTACATCTGGTGCAGCAATCTTTTTTGGTCTGAATATTATTTCTAGTTTTTCGGCCTCTTTACAGGATGCCTTATATATATACACCATTTACTCATTAAAAAATAGAACTCTAAAAAAATAGAAACGGAATACAGTGCAGAACAGATCATACATTAAGGCATACAAGTTACAACAAACATACAACAGATCATCAACCGAACTGAGAGAATCGGCAGCAGGGAAAATAAAAGAACCAACAACAAATACACCACTTCAAAATAGCCATCACCGATTAATTATTTAGAGTTTGTTATTTTTGCCTTTCAAAGGAAAAAAAAACAAAATCAGAGGTGGTGAAATATCTAATACGATCTTTAAATATGCACACACATATATGCATAAATGGTGGTGGATGGTTCTTGTCGGTTAAAGAAAGTGGAAAAAAGAGAGAGAAATATTAAAAATAATGAGGAAAAAATCAGATATTAATTCCTTTTATTATTTTAATGAGGTGTTATATTTTAATTGGTTGGGTGTAAGAATGATGTGTTGGGTAAGAGTTTACCTAAGAATTTTTAAATATATATACACAGTTTTATAATTTTAGCACAAAAACAGCCACGAGTGACAATTGGTAATCATAAAATTGATGATCCATAGAAACAATAAGGACAATAATTCCAAAAATATATATAGACATATAATCAATTCATAGTCCATTCAAAAGTAAATCGACATCTATTGAGATGAAAGTTATTGATGAGACATTATTATTGTGTATTTAGGAGTTGGCAGCTGCTTATTTCTAGGGACTGTTATTTTTTAGCTAAATTAATACATTAATTATGGGTATACTTAGTGGCTGAAATTCCGTTAGCTTTGTAACAATCAGCTTCATTGTCATTTTTTATATATATATATATATATATATATATATATGAGGAATGCTAGCGACATTCACTTTTTAACACTCTTTCTAACACTCACTCTTTTATTGGTTTAAATCATTTTGAGTGTACACTTTGGAAATAGAACCCACACAAAGTGGTGGGACGTGCATGGATTTCATCCAATAAAAGAGTGAGTGTTAGAGAGAGTGTTCAAAAGAGAGTGTTGCTAGCATTCCTCATATATATATACTGATCAGCTGATGAATGGAAAGGCAAGTAAATTTGTGATGAAACTTAACACGGTATACAGAGCAAGGGATCATCCTAGGGAAAATTAAAACACAGTTTTTTTTTACACATCAAACACCGTAAGAGGTTATGGCTAGTGGTGACGAGAATGCTGGGAAACGCAAGAAGAAAGTCGACTTGACTTATTATCTTGGCTCAAGTGATAATCCTGGAAATGTGATTACGCCAATACAATTGTGTGGTCCGAATTACGACGAATGGGCGAGGGCGATTCAAACTTCGTTGCAAGCTAAGAGAAAATACGGTTTTGTGGAAGGGTAAATTACAAAACCAACGACACCTGAGAAACTGGAGGACTGAAACGTAGTGCATTCGATGCTCATAGCATGGTTTCTTAACACCATTGAGCCATCACTACGCTCTACTCTTTCTTATTATGATGATGCGAATTCCTTGTGGACACATCTCAAGGAACGCTTTTGCATTGTTAATGGGGCTCGTATCTGCCAATTAAAAGCATCTCTAGGAGAGTGAAAGTAGAGCAAGAATGAGGAGGTGTCGGTCTACTTTTGTCGTCTATCTCGTATATAAGTGTCAGCCTACATTTTTAAAGGGCTATCTTAAATGCAGTCAAACTAGAGTTGACCTTATGATCGAAAGAATCAGCATGGTTCTCACATCTAGATGATTAGTCGAAAGATTGGACTTAATGGAAATGCTCAAGACATGGTTTCGGTTCGACAGGCAGAAGGGCATCAAAGAAAGTTTGGTTCCACATGAGGTCAGACAACAGATATTTTCAAGAGACAAATGTTTGAAATTCAAATCGAACAGACATCTTTTGTCCGTTTTTAGCCGTTGTAGTTTCAAATCTTAAATGTAGATAGTTATTCTTCTAGTATAAATAATAGTTTTTCATAGGGAAAATGAGTCACAAACCAATCATACACAAAACTTACGCTCAAACTATCCGCATTCAAGAGAGAAACGAGTCACAAGTTACAATGTATGAACATGTGTACCAATTTACATTCAATCATTGCAATTTAAGTTTGTTCTCTTAATTGTCTTTGCAATTTACTTGGAGAAATTAAACCTAGTTCGTCGAAAGGCCATAGATATATTCTGGTAGGAATAGACTATTTTACCAAGTGGGTAGAAGTTGTCCTATTACCTAGGGTCACTCAAGATGTAGTCATACAATTCATCCAGAAATACATCATTTACAGATTTGGCATTCCAGAAACCATTACTACAAACCAAGGATATGTATTCACGGGTCAAAAGATGGTACAATTTGCTAAGGATACAGGGTTTAAGTTATTAACATCGACACCATGTTATGCTCAGGCAAATGGTCAAGTCGAAGCAGCGAATAAGAATATCATCTCTATAATCAAAAGAAAAACTAAGGAGAAACCCAAGAATTGGCATAAAATCCTTGACGAAGCTTTGTGGGCATGTCGAACTTCTCCCAGAGAATCGACCAATACTACCCCTTTTAGGCTTACATTTGGACATGATGTAGTATTGCCAGTCGAAATTTGTCTTCAATCAACTAGAATTCAAAGACAATGTGAAATTCCAACAAATTATTATTGGAATATGATTCTAGACGAATTGGTCGATTTAGACGAAGAAAGATTGATGGCATTAGATGTCCTCACAAGGCAAAAGGAGAGAGTAGCAAAAGCTTACAATAAAAAAGTGAAATCAAAAATTTTTGCTCAAGGAGATTTGGTGTGGAAAGTTATTTCGCCTATGGACAAGAAAAATAGAATCTCGGGAAAATGGTCACCCAGTTGGGAAGGGCCATGGGAAATTTTGAGAGTGTTTTCGAACAATGCGTATGAAATTGAAGAATTGAATGATGACATGAGGACCATACGTATAAATGGGAAATATTTGAAGAAATATAGACCATTATTACAAGAAATTAAAATTATATACAAGACTAGTTTGAAAAGAAATAAAACATGGCATTAGAAAATAAAGCCAACTAGTGGGCCGATTACATTGGTCTATCGAAATTACAAAATGGATAAAGTAAAGTAGCCATTATAAAATAGTTTCGACCAGAAAAAAAACGAAAGGCTTTAACACCCAAAAGAGTTAAAATCTAAAAAGCCTAAAAAGGTAAACCTATATTAAAACTGAAAGTGTCCATGAACCACCTAACTTCCCCGTCAAGACGACAACAGATGCAGAAATGGTTCAGGACATACTCGTCATCATCTCCAGGAAATTGACCCTGAAAACCAACCATTCTTCCATCACCTATGTAGCGATGAGGACGTGGGCAGAAATGCATGTAAAACATGCTTTGGGGCAAAGGCCTCCTATACCATGTAGATCGAAACATAAAGGAAGTTCTGATTCCCCTGAGTTCCATCCGATAACGGCGAAGGCTGCGAGTCTCCAAGAGAACCCAAAAGTCATTTAAGACCTGATCCAAATCGAAGGGTTGAGTAGAAGTAACTTTCATCAAAAGATGGTAATACCTAGTAGTCCAAGAGCCTGCAGCGATGGCGTTTCTCAGCAAACGATCAATTTTGTCCAAGCATGGTTCGATAAGCAACATGTGCTGGGTAGACCTAAGGATGCAGAACAAAGGGTTGTCGTCATTCAACAGACGGTCAATAAAATCAAGTTTAGCATTGGTCATGCGAAGGTCAGTGAGTAATTTGGTGCAATCATCACCAAAGGCCCATGAGACTTCACGAGACCTGCATATGTTTGCATGCCTCTTGTTCATTCTCATGAAATGAGCAAGGTCACGAACGCTATGAGAGCAACCTTTTTGGCAATGAGGATGAGTACATCGTCACCTAAGAAATCCATGGTAATGAAGAAGACAGAAAGAACTTTTTTTTCTGCGCAAAAGTTTGAAGGAAAATGCGAAGATGGTAAACTTTCAGAAGAAGGTATGATTTATATAGAGGGATGAAGAAGTTAAAAGAAGTTTAACTTTACAATTTCCACCTTCAGGATAAAGACACGTGGTGCATGGCGCCTGAATTTCTATCTCGTAAAACGAGGGAAGTTTAAAGGTCTATTAATTATTTATTTTAATTCCCAAAACATTTTAATTGATATGAAAGTTTTACGGTTTTCTATGCGGTTTTAACTTGAGTAGTTAAAGCAAGGAAACTTTTTTAGTTTCCATCATTACAATTTATTTTGAAAGTTGTTCTTGACATAAGATTTTGTAATTAAGGATGATAAGTTGGCAAAGAAAAGTGTTTAATAAAAAGATAAGGAAATAAAGCCATAAAGAAACGGTTTTCAACACCGTTTTAAATCCAAGGTTACAAAAAATTAAAAGAACAAAATTCGAAAATAAAATAAGAATTATAAAGTTTGTTTAAATTACAAACTCAGACTTGAGTTTGTTGAGTTTGCTTTTAGACTCAGCTAACTTCTTGTCTAGAACCTTCCCACTTTCGACCAGTGTTGCCATTTCTCACTCGAATGCTTGTGATTCTTTGAATTTCTGTATGGCAAGGCTGGCTTCTTTTTGCATAAGGCTTTCCTTTTCCAAGACATAAGCTCTTTGTAGCTTTAAGGCTTTGATCTCTTCCTCATGTTTAGCAATGGCATAATCAATTTCTTCCACCTTTTGCTTAGCATCCGGAATTTCTTGACGAAAATTGACAAATTTTTGTTAAAATGTGGTAACTTTAGCCACAAGTTGATCATGAAGCCTAGTTTGATCTTCAAGTTTGGACTGGTCAATCTTTCTTTGTTGAAAGCTCAGGTCAATATCATCCATGAGAGATTCCAGTTTCTGAGAAAATTCTTGGAATTTTGAGCCAAAAGAAGGTTTGTTCAATTTATGAAGCAGCCACTTTATCTCAGAAATGACCCTAGCATCCTGCTTTATGGCTCACAACAAGTCCGCCTCTAGCACTTTGGTTCGAAGCTCTACTAAGAGATTCTCTTTCAAAGTCTCTGACGAATCATCGTAGAGTTGTTCGAAGAAAAGAGCACTGCTTTTTATCATTAGGTCGAATGCTTTAATGAGATTGATCTTCTCAAGCCTGTCAAGCTCCTCTAGACTTATGGTCATGCTTGTTGTTTGGGCTATGGCTGTTGAAGTAGTAGTCTTTACAGTGTTATGATCAGCATGAACCCCAAGATTCAAGCCTTCAGTAATGATGTGATCATCATCACCTTTTGATTGATCATCATCTAAACTCTCGACACGTGTTTTCGGATGCTGATCAGAAGAATGCACCTCAAGGATGCAATTTGTCACCGGGGGACTAGATTCAACACCTATTTCTTCTTCCAAAATGGGTTCTACCATTAGAGTGTCAGTGGAGTGAAGTGTTTCTTGCTTAGATGTATCAGCATTTCTATGTTAGATACTCTGATAACAAGGTGTTCGAATGTTAAAAGGTACTTTAAAAAGAAATGAAATACAAATTGATCTAAAAAGTTTTTTTGATAGGTACCTTTGAAACATTGTCCCCAACACAGGAATGGGCACTGGATGGGTTTGAATCCTTATGGTCACATTTTTTCCTCCTGGCACTTGCTTGGTCTGAAGACTCCTCAATGGGTATGGTTCCGATGACCGTTTTTGAGATTTCTTGTTTCTTTGCCTTTTGGCACCTCAGAAGTATTAGCAACTTAGACAGCATCAGATGAGACACCAGGCTACAAGGATGCAAAGTTTGATATTAGAAGGTTACCATTTAGAATGGAATGCTAAAAAATCAATCAAGAAAGAGAAACTTACATTGTCCTCAGTTTCTGTATCTTTGGCCCTCTTTGAAGACGGCTCAGAGGTAGTTGTAGCTTTCCTTTTTTGATTCTGAAAAAGATCATAGAGCCAATTAAGATATTGTTCGTCGAAATATGGGAGAAAGACGAAAAAGATGTTTCATACCTTATCTTTCCCTGACTTGGAGGTCTTCCCTTTCTTAGATGATGTCCCTGTTTTGGATTTGATCGTGTCCTCGCGCCTGCATCATCATCTTCTCCCGCATCTCCTGCTTTCAAAGGAATGGTTGCAAGCACATGAAAGAACATATAATTAGTATTTTCTATAAAATTGATTACTTGTTCTGGGAATTGTAAAGATCTCTTACCTATTCCTGACGGAGAAATGATTCGAACATGATGTAGATCTAAGTGGAGGTGACCTCTAAATGTGTATATGTTACATTTAACTGGAGTAACTTTATCTTTTTCTTTGGTTATTAAACTTTGTTTCATTCCCAGTAATGAATTACAAGGCAACCATTTTGGATACGGTGGCCTAAAAGCCAACACCAATTTACTAGTTGGCAGTGATGGAAATTTAATTTTGAAATGTAAGGCAAAAAGATATTTACTGGGAGTGAAAGGAGGAAAATTCATTGTAGGGATTTTATCATTAATTTTATCTCTCAAATTTTTAGCAGCATAATAAACTGTCCGGCTAAGATGCAAAGGATCATATACAGTTTGAATTTTTTTTTGGAAAGCTTGAATTTCTCGAATGTGCATACCTTTGTTCTTCTTCGGATGTTTCTGCACAATGTGAAAAGCAAATGTCAGTTAAGGAAGCAAAGTATCTGGATCTACTTGACTAGCTTGCTGCCTATAATACTCTTACCACCATCTAAAAACGCTTCAGTGCATGCATATGATAATGCAAAAGGGGCGGGTTTGAAGATAGGTGTTTGCCCTTGAACTTGTTGAAGGAGTACTCTCCAAGTATTTTCCTTCTGTGGTTTCTTTAAATCATCTGAACATATGTATAAAGAGCTTGGTTTTGGTTGCACCAAACCAAACTGTCTTGCAACCAGGTTTGGTTGATAGCCACATAAACCATAAGTGTTAGAAGCTTTGTCAGAAGCTCTGCTAGACAGGAAGGTATGAGTCAAGTATGCTTGCCATAATGCGTTTGTCTCTGCCTTATCTTCGACCTTAGTTGCTGGGAACTTTCTGGTGAACCAATCTGGCCCACACGTCCTAGTTGAGAACGAAGGGGTAAGCACATCACACCCAAATAAAGCTTCATAAGCAATGGTGAATAATTCTTTGGAATTTGTGTTTTCACATCGAAGCATGGTTAGGCATATCCCTTCATTCGACCTATTGTTATATTCCTCTTGAAAATCATTAGGGAGGAAGACTTTCAGTTTTGTCCTAAAAGTGGCGAGAAGCCACAATTGGAATAACCAAATAGGGGCAGGAATGATCAAGTTACTCCCAGATTGGTATTCTTTTATGCTAGTCACTGCTTGGTTCAAGCTCTCATATAGGGACCCTAAAATGAGTTTGCTCAAGCAAATATCTCTTCCCTCATGCAATTGGATAGCTAAGGTCTTGTACCCTTTGGATACTTGTATGGATCTCGTACAAAAGATGTACATAGACAACCAATAGGTTCAGAAGGCAACATGCTCTTCATCTGTGACTTCAGCACTTGCAATAACATGATGGTCTTTATGAAAATGTCATAATCAAACCTAGTAAAATCGAAGGAGATTTCTGAATCATATCCGTCAAGGTCAAAGGTTTGGCCAATAGGCTTTAGACCAGTAATGGTAGCGACATCTAATAGAGTAGGTGTAAGCATACCACATTTCAAGTGGAGACTGCTAGTCGAACTATTCCAGAAATGAAAGGCAACAATTAGCATTTCTTTATGATACCTCGGGCCTTGCCTAGATAATTGAATATGGTCAAAAATTCCTATGTCTTTCCAGAACCGACCCTTTTTGCCTTCTACCTTATTTAACCAACAAATATATTTACCATTATTTTCGTATTTGGGTTCTGCTCTAAACTTAGATTGCATGAAACTTAAGTTGTAAGGACCTTTGGTGAAAATTAAAGGCGGACATTTTTCAAAACAAGGAAAAATGGCACTAAGTTCCTCATTGTTATCCTTATCATCTGGAATGAGTCCTAAATTTGCATGTGGTGAATTAGGACATGGAATGATTACCTTGGATTTCCTGATTCTTTCTTCATCTTCTTTAACCTCTGGTTCTGCGATGAATTGAGGACTACCAGTCGGAACTTCCATTGAAAAGTTAATGGGTTCATCGGTGTTTGGAAGTTGAGAGGAAGGTCCTTCTTGATTCGTCATGATCAAAACGTTTTATAAACGATTAAAACGAAGGGCTTAGGAAATTTTTCTAAGTAAAAGTTGAAATTTTGAAGGTTTGGTAATGGAGTTTCGTATGTGTACTTGTTGAAAGAGAAGAGGGAACAATACAATTTCAATAGAGATGAAAAGATAAAAGGGAAAGGTGAAATCCTTTCTTTATACCTTTTTGGATCTTGACAAATGTCAACATCTTAAGTTGACAGTTTTT
>Ga0315913_1004342_pt1 | contig 17157 bp, 13 predicted proteins | sample MpolsnodulesMG_FD_207736 | JGI IMG/M metagenome (GOLD analysis project Ga0315913, IMG submission 207736) | Medicago polymorpha root nodule microbial communities from Los Angeles, California, United States - small nodules | ecosystem: Host-associated > Plants > Roots > Nodule | place: USA... | reverse complement strand
AAAGTGTTCTTGCTAAAAAAGATTTCTGATTTCTGGAAGTTTATTGCCTGACCCGAAACTGCTTCATATGCCTGTAAAATTTCCTTTATTTTTGTGCTTTCTCTAATAGTCGCTCTGCAAAACAAGAAACAATCGTCAGCAAATAATAAGTGTGTGAGAAGTGGGGCTCCTCGACACACCTTAATGCCATGAATATCTCCCTTCGCTTCAGCTCTTTTTAATAACGCAGATAAACCTTCTGCACATATAATGAAAAGGTAAGGTGACAGTGGATCACCTTGCCTTAACCCTCTTTTAGGTATTATTGGTCCCACTTTCTCGTCATTAACAAGCACTTGATAGTTAACGCTTTCCATACACATAGTCATCCATTTCAGCCATCTATCATGAAAACCCATTCTGCTCAAAACTTTCTTCACATACTCCCATTCTATCATAGGCTTTGCTAATGTCTATCTTCAAAGCAACCTCGCCTACCTTGCCTCTCCTTTTACATTTCATATGGTGAATAATCTCATGTGCAGCCATAACATTATCAATAATAGAACGATTTTCTATAAAAGCCGACTGTTCTTGAGATATATATTTTTGTAAAAGTGGCTTAAGTCTATTGGCCAAAACCTTTGATATAATTTTGTAAAGAACATTACATAAAGAAATCGGCCAAAGGTCTTTCATAGTTTCCGGATTATCTTTCTTGGGGATAAGAACAATATTCGTCTCCATAATTTGAGATGGAAACTCACCATTATTCAGCCATGAGGTTGCTGCATGAAAAATTTCCATTCCACATAAGTGCCAAAATCTCTTGTAAAACGCCGGATTCAATCCATCTGGCCCCGGTGCTTTGTCGGAATGCATGGAGTATAAAGCTTTTTTAAACTCTGAAATGTTAAATGGAGACAAGAGCATACGGTTGTCAACTTCAGTTACTCTTGGGCTAATATACTCCAATGTGGTATCCAACATGTTCGCATCACTAGAGAATAATTTTGCGAAATAGTTTTTTGCTTCTCCACAAATATCATGATGTTTCGTGACTGTGTCTCCTTCATCCGTCTTCAGCTCCATGATGTTGTTACGTCTTTTTTTGGTACTTGCCATTGCATGAAAAAAGCGAGAGTTTGTGTCACCATCCTTTAACCAGTAAACGTTCGACCTCTGCTTCCAAAAAGCTTCTTCTTGTGCCAACAAACACCCCATCTTTGTTCGTGCTTCCTCATATCTTGCCACTTGAGAGATTTGAACACAACCTCGAAGTCTCTCCATCTCTTCTCGGCATTCCTCAATAGCTTCTCTATACTTGAACCTTAGCTTGCGCCCCCATTCATTCATTACTTCTGTGCAGCTCCTTAAACGTGACAGCACTTCGCCTTCTTGACATCTCTCCCATCCTCTTATAACTATATCATTCAGTTCATCCTCCATGAGCCAAGCATTTTTGAATTTGAACTCTTTTCCTCCTCTTCTACGTGCCACTTCTTGCAGCTTGAGTAGTATTGGGAAATGATCGGAACGGTGTGAGATAACATTATGCAATTGATTTTGATGAAACATATCACACCACGTCTGAGTTGCCATAGCTCTATCAATTCTCTCCTCCTTCATATCATGTCTGCCTCTTCCCTTTACCCATGTGAATGGATATCCCGTCAAGTGTATGTCAATTAAGCCACTATCTTGAACAGCCTCTCGAAAACCCCTTATCCTCCACGGTGGATGATCAACTCTACTTCTTTTTTCTTCGTTGGACAGCAAGTCGTTGAAATCTCCCATGACACACCAAGGTAGAGAGTTGTCTTGTGCTAGAGTACGAAGCATGTCCCACGACTCTCTTCTTCGATCATTTTCTGGACATCCATAAAAACCAGTAAACCTCCATCTTGGATGATGTGGGTGGGTCACTTCCATGTTGATAAAATTTTGAGAATAATTATGAGATTACACCCAAAAGGGTGCTTCCATAGTATCGCTAAACCTCCACTTCTTCCAATGGAATCTACTGCAAAAGAAGCGTCAAAACCCAATCGTATTCTTATTTCTTCTATTCTGTTAGCATGAACCAAAGTCTTGCAAAGAAAAAGGACATCTAAGCGATACTTCCGGGACAAGTCTCTTAATGTGGGAACTGCGCTCGGGTTGCCCAAGCCCCGGCAATTCCAACTCATGATACTCATTGGTCCCGGCAGGCCTGATTGCCAGGACCTGCCGATAAAAAAATGGTTACTTTTTATTGTTGACATGTTTGTTCCTTCTGGTCCACTGTTTCCATCCACTTGCATTTGGTTTGAATTTTTAGTCTGTTTTACAAAAGCTGCAACATTCCTTGACTCCTTATTTGTTCCATCTCTTAAGCGCTTTATGTCAGTTTCCACCAAATCATCTTCCTCTGCCGTGTTCAGTGTTGATCGCCCCTCTTCTAAAGATTTTGCAGCAATCATTGCATCATAATTGAATATTCTTTCCTTCTTTAATGATTTTTGTTGTACCTGCTGCCTAATTAAGTCTGCCATCATGTCTTTCCGTTTTTGTTTTTCAATGATAACCGCTCCATTATTTTCTGCGGTTACATTTTGACCTGTCGCATTCAATGCTGCATTCAATTGCATCTCTTCTTGATACTCTTTGTACAGACGAGTGGTTTCCTGACATCCACCATAACTCGAATTCTCATGTATCTTCGCCAAAAATCCAAACTATTCTTCTCATCATACTCCAGAAACTCCCCTACATAATTCCCCACATTACGACCCACGGTCTCCGCCATGTATCCCACCGGTAAACTATGAACTTGGATCCAAAAAGGAACTGTGTGTAAAGCTACATCTTCTGGACTCTCCCCTTCTGCCATTGCACCCAACACCATCATATGCTTATTGAAAAATTGAAACAGAAAGACCCCCGTCTTAACTTGTCTTACCTCCACTCCTTTCACCACGGACCAGACGTTCTTCATGTTCTCTTTCACCATGTGTGTCCTGACTTGCTTATTGGTTTGGAATCTCCCAACCAGACATAAGTTTGGATCAAACCCTACTCCTTCCCGTGCCAATTCTTCCTCTGGGATCTCAATCTCCTCTTCATCGTCTTCCAGCCGTAGGTGTTCCATAATATTTGGCTAAAATGAAATGAAAAGTGTATAAAAGCGCTAAAATCAAGTACTTGTAGATGTCTGTGTAAAGATAGAATACATAACATTTTTCGATAAAAGTAGTTGACGTTTATGTCTGAATTTTCTTTTGATATTTTTATCTAACATATATATGATCAAAATCTTTTTTGAAAACTTAATTTTTAGGTATTGATGAGTTCAATGATCCAACACTATCATTAGAGGAAGCCCTTATGGACACTTATAGAATTGATTATTTCCATCGTCATCTCTATTACATTCGATCTGCAATCAAGTAAGTGAACAATATTTATATATTTAATTTTTGAGATTAGTTTTTATAAGGGTTTCTTAGAGTGGCTATATATTATATATTTAAAGTATAGTTGTTTTCTCATACATGATTTATTTTATTTTTTATTAGGAAGGGCGTAAATATAAAAGGATATTTTGCATGGTCGTTTCTTGACAATTTTGAATGGGCATCAGGTTATGCAATGCGATTTGGCATGAATTTTGTGGATTACAAAAATGGTTTGAAAAGACACCAAAAGTTGTCTGCAAAGTGGTTTACTAATTTTCTCGAAAGATATTAAATTTTATATACTCGATGTTTCCAATAATTAAGAATGTAATGAAACATATCAAGCAAGTTTAATTTTAAATAGTAACATGGTCGTTCATTCGTAAACTTATTTTTTATCCTATTAGTCGGGTTATACTTTCACTCTTAAGTTGAATAAGTGGGAAATTTTGAGTTTGAACTCCAACCCTTACATATGAAAATGCATTATCCATATTAATTGAGTTATGTTCACAAAAACCTTATACTTATGACTTTATTGTCTAATAATAAAATAATATAGCGGGATATGCAAATTCACTTGTGCAAATTGAGATGGAAACAAAACGTTATCAGCAATAAATCAATTAAGGAGATCTTCTATGTGTAGTTAAATTGAAAATAGTGATCGAAATTATATTAATGTAATAATAATCGATCATTACTTTGTTGAAAAGTTTGTGAAGCAGGAACAAGAAAAAGATTAATAATGTATGACTAACAAGATATGATGACACCACATTTCTATCCTAAATTTTATTGATTTGGATCTTCTCCCACGAAAATTTTATATATCTTTTTTTCACATAATTTTTATTCTCTCCTAATTACCTGCTCATTTTTTCTTATCATATTTATCCATTCACTTACAATGTTTTTGTTGGATGCATCGTGAATATGATACACATCTTCTATATGTCAAACAATGACTACATTTACAATCGATGTGGGACTACTGTTAATTTACACTTGAATACAACCAATCTTTCCATCAAGTGCAAATATATCACATCGCTATAATTAGCTCAAATACCAGACCCCACTCTTGCTCTCTTACCAAGCCGAACTAAGGCTTTGATACCACTTGTTAGGGAGTTCGAGCATCAGGAGCAACAATGAATTTATGATGTGGTATTAACAAGAGATCATGACACCACATCCAAACCTAAAACCTTAAGATGTAAATATGAGTATGAACACATTTAATGTTGGATATATAAGAGATATGGATGACACATCAATAAATGATGTTAACTTAACATACATTTTGAAAGCTACCATTGAATCACAAAAGGAAAGAACATAAGAGACCAAAATCGCTCAAAAATTAAGTGGAAGACCAAAATCGTATAATTGTAATACTTTGAAGGTCAAAAGTGCAATTATGTAAAATAAAATAAAAATATGGTTATAAGTTGCTGCTTCTTCTTCCTTTAGTTTAACCTCTAATTTGTCATCAAAGAGAAATTGTGTGTCACGGAAGATGAAAATGACTGATATAATATATTTTTTTATTTTTACACAATTAACATTAAAATGAAAAGACTTAAATGCAAATTTTGTTCTCCTATTTTCAGGAAAATGAAGCTTTGGTCCCTTTTTTCTAAAAAACCAGTTTTTGCTCCCCCTATTTTTTCTTTTCTCGAAATTTTAATACATCATTACATATTTTGATTTTTTTTTATAATTTTCTCTATTAATTTAGGGAAATGTTAACTTATGCCCTTGGAGCATAAGTTAAGGAACTAAAAGTATAAGTTATTTTTTGGAAATTATGCATTCAATATCTTAAAAGTTTCAAAAGTTATCTTTTCACCATAAAATTTATTACTTAATTCTATTTTAAGTTTCTTAACTTGTACCCTAAGGACACAAGTCAATAAGACCCATTAATTTATAACATGAAAACGCTTATTTAGGCCACGCAAAATATATGTGTTAGCAAAAAATTAAGTCTAATAAATGTTGCCACTTCATAAATTAATAACAATATTCCAAAAAAAAAGTAAAATAGCGGAACCAAAAAACTTGTTTTTAAAATAGGAGGACATAAACTTATTTTCTTAAAATTTCAAGACGACACAATGGTTTTGATCCAAGCAAAATTTAATTTTCTTTACTTGTTTCGTTAATTACTTTTCAGAAGTGTCGAACGGTTGTTCTTGCTCCTCAACGCAATTTCTTCATGTTTAGGTGTCCTTCATCTCGCCACTGCGACCGTACGTTTCTTGTTCAAAATCGATTCTTAGCAAAGTTTCCCCATCGCAGGTTTACATCCCATATTTTGTCTCATTTGCCCTTGATCAAAACTGTAATCAACTCTCTTTTTCCCTTGTTTGGAATTGACTTACATTGATAACTCTCATCAACTCCATTCACCTGCTCCAACTAGCTGTATGTTGCCTTTTCTCGGTAAGCTTGAAGTTGTCTCAATGTGTCAATTGCTGGATAAATGATTGAAGAATATTTGGAGATGTTAAGTAGAAGTTGCAGATGAGTATTGAAGAAGGGGAATGATATGAAAATTGTAGAAACGTGGAAGGAGGGACATGTGATTCGTGAAACGGTGAATTCTGTCTGGGTTGGAGTGTTTTTGTTGATAATTTTTTATTGTGTTTTTCTTTGACAGGGTTGGATAAAAAAATGGGATAAAATTTGTATTTATTATTTTTAACGTTAAAGTTTACTTTTAGCCCCCTATCTTTCCTAAAGTTGTGATTTTGGCCCCCTAAAAAAAATGAAAAATCTGGTCCCATATGTTTTGCCCCCTTTGCAATAGTAGTCCTTTTTTTTTCCTTTCAATCTTGACCTAGTCAACGCTGTCGTGGCAAATCACTTAACTGAGTGGCATACCAGGTGTGTAATTACCTATTTAAAAAAAAACCATGTGTATTATCCGGTGAATTAAAAAAAATTAAAAATGGAAAGAAAAAAAGGAATGACACGTGAGGATTCTCTCGCCCGACCCTTCTTTCTCTCTACCAACACAGGCCACCAACACCACCTTCCAATCACTTCTACTTCTTCTTCCTCTGGATTTCAACCCCAAAATCGATTCATTTCATATCTATTCTTTTCACTTCTTCCTTTGGTAAAATCAAGGGCCAAGGTTGAGTCTATGGCTATTATTCTACTTCAACACCTTCAAATTCCATTCCTATCCATCGCCCTTCTCCCTCTCCCTCTCAGAACCTTAATCCCAAACTAACTTCATCAATCGCTTCATATCATAGCAAAATCGACAAAACATGCAAACCTGAAGATGGGTTTAATTCATTGCTTACTTCATTTCAAAGATCTCAAAAACACAAAGAAATCTTCTTCTCTCCTCTCTCACACGAACTCTTTTTCGTCATGATACATCCACAAAAAACACATAGAAATCCAGAAGAAGAAAAAATCCAAGGTCCAAAAGCCTTATCCAAATAATGAATTGCATTCTTTTGCCTCAAAATCACTGTAACTTACCCATTTCGTTGAACAATTGGTGTGCAAATTCTTTTGCCCCAAAAGAAAGCCATTATTGTTGCCCTTTTCTTAAAAAAATTATGCAGATTCGAATTCTTGAACTGAGAATTTGGGTCATTGGGATGATCAAGTAGTGGTTGTTGTTGCATGGTTTTACTAGGAATAGAAATAGTTTCATATGAAGGAGCAACAAGTGCAAGTTTGATGGTGTGAAGCTTCAAAAGCATTGGTGTTTTAGATTTACTAACACGAAACAAGATTAAAAGAATTAACAACAGTTTTACCTAAGAAACATTCCTATAATTTTAGGGTTCAACTGTTTGATAAGCTTTACTGGTTTTTATTTTAGTATGGATAGTGATGATGATTTGCAGAAGATGAGGAGAATAGAGGTGGTGGTTGGTGTATTAATCTCTACATTTTTCCCCTCTCTACGTAGATAGTAAATAAAAAAATGGGGATTTTTTTTGGGGTTTGATGAAGTTGTTGTGTTTGATGAAGTTGCAAGTTAAGAAGATGATGGAGAAGCTAATTGATAAAGTTATTAAGCAGGTTTATTAGAATCCTCATGTGTACCTTCCTTTTTTCTTTCCATTTTTTTTAAATTCAACAATTATACATGTGGTTTTCTTTAAATAGATAATTACATGCGTGACACACCACTCAGTTAACTAAGCTGCCACGCCAGTGTTGATTGGGTCAAAATTGGAAAAAGAACTAATATATCAAAGGGGGAAATGTTGAAAAAAAATATGGGTTTTGTACAAGCCTCTGAAGTTTTTATGATAACAAGTATGAAAGAATAATTGGATATGATGATGCTCGAAAAATAGTTGTCTATTTTCCAATACATGCAAAGTGCAAGTATACACTATTGTAACAAGTAATAAAGAGTAAGTAGAGTATCGACCCCACGAGGATTGGAGTGGATAGGTTTTAAGTATTTTCAAATGCTAAGTTTATTTAAGACCTAAAGTGATACATAGCAAAGATAAGATTTTAAGGTTCTAAAGTAAAATGCAAAAGCAAATAAAGCATGTCAAAAGAATTAAGAGATTCATGTGAAAAAGTGTTGTTAAGGAATTAACTTGGTAAAAGTAGATATTTGCAATATTTATAATGCTACAACTCTGAGATGGAAGTTATAGGTTAGTACAACTTCCACAGAAAAAATGTAGAGAGTTATAGCTTCGCATAGCTTCCTGGCAATCTGATGGCCTTTGGAGTCTTTTGACTCATCCATCATGTTAAGAATGTGAAGATACTTCTATCGGGGGTACAATCACAATGCTTAACATGCAACATTACTAGGTTAGATCATCAATGGTGACAGTGGCTGAGCCGTAACCTATGACAAGAGTTCTAGTTAGATCTCAACACTTTCAGGCTCTTCCAAGATCTAGTTTTCGTTCAAAATAGTCTATCTTGTTCCTGTCACCTCTTGATACTTAGGAACGTAACTCATATCAAATAAACATTTTTCATTCTCATGCCCTCTCGGTCTCAGGGAACTATAGCATCAAAAATAAAAGTGATCAAGTTTTACTTCCAAAGATTTGGCAATGAAACAATGTGTTTGAAAGAAGCTGTAAAGGTTGTAACAAACTGAAATTGCAAACATAATTATTACCTAATCTTTGTTTAACCACAATAGTGATTTGAATCTCTAAGTTGGTGGCTAGAGTTGATCGGAGGTGTAACGCCCTAAATTTTAAGACATTATTTGTTTTATATCTTATAAGAATTGAGGTTATCTTTTTTTTTAAAAAAAAAAAAACTTATATGAACTAAATAATTGAAAAGTATTTTCACTTTGGATTATAATATTTTTTCTTTCTTTCTCACAATACTATAATACTAAAATATAAATTAAAAACTCACTCATAATTAACAAATAACAATGTAACTTAAATATCAAGAACTAAGATTCATAACAGATAGCTAGAACCTTGTCCCACACTTAAATCATTAAAAATAAAAACACTAATTCAATTTGTTACAATTAAAATAATAAGAGTAACATATTATTCTCCTAACGTCCCATGGTTAATCCCCACGCACGTCGAATTCGATATCACACTTGAGCATCATCTTTTATACCTGATATGTTGGTGTAAGGGTTAATCTTCAATACCGATGAAATAAAATTAATAACAAATTAAAAGATCAAATAAGAACATATAATCTTCACCAAGGAATCATGCATAAGATATTTCTTTTTCTTTTAAAAATATTCATAAGTCCATAGTATGCTTTAAAAATCGAAAACAACTTTATGTTCAATGAAAAACAATTAAAAATACTTTATTACTCGACCTCAAATCTTTGCCAAACATTATAGTAAGTATTAAATTATAAAACAGGACTAACTACAGTTTTGCTACCACATTTTTGTAGCAGATTTTTATGTCCAGAAACAATAGCATAAACAGAATTACTATACTTGATAAATATGCAGATTGGTAGCTAAAGCTAGGCAGATTTGGAAGCAATTCACATGACAGATTTTTCAGCATAAAATTAACACAAATTTTAGTATTATGCAAAATAAGGAAAACACGTTGTCATCACATAGGAAAACACACCACAGAGACCCTAAACCAAAAAGGTGGATTTCTACGCCACAGAGGCCTTAACACCATGAAAATGCAACAATCACAATCTTTCACACAAGACTCACTTGGCAGCTTTTATTATTCTTCCTAATTCATACGAATTTCAGCAAAGTTAATGTTTGTCATACCAAATCAATTTTCTTTCCTTTATTGCAACCAGTTTTATTTTATGCACCACAACTATCTTACTTTTTTCTTTCTCTTCTTTTAAGAACATTAAGATGGCAGCCATAAAATCTCCTTTACATCTAAAGCACCAATTTATCAAAGTTCATAGATTACTCCTATAATTTTGATTTTGTTATTTTTTTTTCTATATTTTTATTAATCACAACTACTTTATTGTTATATTTTTTTCCTTTATATAAAAAAGACACATTTTTCTAATTGAAAGAAACCTACGAAAATACGGTCTTCATAAATGAATTTTAGACTATATGTCAATCCCTATTCCACAAATACCTATTTCAAAAGAAATATGAGTAGAGACAAGTTATAATGTTATACTACGTGGATATGATATTATTTACAAGCATTATTTCCTTATAAAAATAAATATTCCAAGCATTATTCCACATAGTTTGAATAGCTCCAAGACTAGATACACTCACACATAATCATCATAACTTTACATTAAAAACATGAGCACGGAAGAATCACACACAACACATCATATTCTAAACTAAAGAATAAGATTACATCTAATAATAATAATAACCAATAATCAACATATAAAGATGAACAGCCGAACAAATATATTGCATAAAGGATTACGACTAAGCAACCTAGATAATATCAAGAAAACACTTTTACGAATAAACTTCAAGAAAAACTCTGATTTTTTTTTTCTTCTATTACTGATATGCAAAATCTATTTATTTGCATCAGATTTCGTCAACCACATTTGGAAACATGATCTATTCAATGAACTCAAAATCACAAAATCAATATTTTCATTCATCCATCGAATTCAAGAGCATATTAATATTTGATTTAATAATATACTAGTGTGTACCCCTGTGCGATGCACAGGAAATATTTTTTGTTTGATTTAGATTAAAAAATTAAATATTTTTTACTTTATATCTCAATCTATATTTTGTAACCGGAAAAAATCTTAAACTTACCTTAATAAAATAAAATCACATAATATTTTATATTATACTTAAGGCTTTAAAGATACAATTGAACATATAGAACATATATAACACCACCACTACACAATGATTGAACATCCTTTCAAAAAAGAAAAGTTGAAGATATTATAAATACAATTGTTCAAAAGAAAACACGCAGGATTTTTTTTTAAATATCTATGATGTAAAAAGCGCATCTAGAAATTGAATTGAATTTAAATATTATTTTTTGCTGTAAGCTTTAAAAAAAAAATCAAGTTAACAGATATATATTTATCTTTTGCCCATCAATTTATGTTGAGAGGGCCGATATCATTGTTATGTTGATAATTTGCATTCATATGGAATGGTTTCTTGACAAATTAAGAAACAAAAATAACTATCACCAAAAAATAAAATAGAAGTCATTAGTTTATACTACCTCTTCCTTTTTAATTGTCACTTTTTGACATAATTACAATAACATTGACACATTCTAGCAAACAAAATTCTCGCATATATATGGAGGAGGTTAATTCGTTTTTAAGAAAACGCAAAATGCAAAATTACCAATTAAACAGAGATCATTCAGTACAATTATAGAGTGTAGCTTGCATAGAATTTCAAAATTCAAACTCCTAAACTCACAGTAATATTGCACCAATGAACACACTTTTACAATCGTACATGCCCCAAGAGCCAATTCATAGTTCATATACCATTAAAATAGCAAGTGATGGAGAGAAGCACAAAAGTAAGTGTTGCTAACATTCCTCTTGTAAAATATTGTCCTGCATTGTACATCCTTTAGTTATGTAATTAGTAATCCTTTCCTTGATGACATTCCTCATTTTCTTTTTTTCGACTCAACTAATGTATGAAGCTTGCCATGTTATTCAACTCGTGGCATTTATGCACGTAACAGTAATTAAAAGAAACCATTGATCCTGCACCACACTCAATGTAAAGAATATAAATATAGCATCCACAATTATAATTTATAATCACCCAAAAATCCATAGCCAAAATTGACAAAACTACAGAAGTATTGCAATCAAAAACCAAATAAAACCCGGAAAAATATAGGGCCTGAAATCAAGGTTTCCAGCCATTGCAAGTGTACATCACAAAATTTAAGAAATTTGAAACTTTTAAATGAAAATACGATTTAGAAGAAGGAAGTTTTGGTATCAAAGGACTTCTATCAATCAAATCCTATTTATATACATAGGGATGAATCAGATCAATTGTGAACGTGAAATATTTATTTTTCCCAAGTACAAAGAAGAGATACATAGTAGAGGTAAAAGAAGGTACTAATAGATGAACCTGGAAAACTGAAAAGTTGCTCATTGAAAATATACGGGCTCAGCTTCCCAATGTTTTCTTTGTTGACAAAATCAGCTTCCCAATGCTATTTTTTAAAATTTCATAATCAAATATTGAAAAAATAGTTTGAACAAATTCTTAATGTCTACTTCAAAAAACATGTTAAAATAAAAATTTAAATAAATAAATAATAATAATAGTACTAATAATAATAAAGTCTTACTATTAATAGTAAGTTTAGATTAGCTTAACTACTCTAATTAGATGACAAATGTCATACTTACCATAATACTAACCTTGCTTTATTATATTGTATGATTATTTCAATCTAAATCATGGTCAAGACCAGAGCTCTTACCTTTGCCGCTTTCCTTCCTAGTAAGACTTCTAATTCCACAAAAATGAGTGTTATAAGAGGGACAAGACGAAAAATCAGTTTCGGAGGAAGAGAATGGCTTAGGGTGGAGCTTGATGACTCCTTGAATGACGAGGAAGTAAAAGGTTTGGAATGAGGTTGTTAACTGTTTTGTTGAGCGCGTGCGGAGAAAGAGAAAGTTAGGTTAACGACTGATGGGAGCCTCCTTTGGTGTGGAAATTAGGGTTTCAAAGAGTGAAAAGAATACAAGTCATTGGGCTTGGGTCAACGGTTAGGTTTTATTATATTTTACCACTTATATATACTTATCTACCATAAAATAGTAACTTTTGCTATCTCACCTCTTCCTTCTAAGATGTCACACCTAACTATTTATTTTTTAAAAAAATATTCACATAAAAATACTATCATATTAGAAAGTAATAATTAAAAAATAATATAAACAATTGTAAAATAAGCACTTTCATTTAACTACTAAATCATGATTAATATGCATAAAATTGTCACACCATAGCAGGTACACACATAAAGAGAATTAATCATAAAAGTATTTATATATAAAGATAATTATTTATAAAATACGTAATCAAAATATTCATTTATATCCAGACGTAGGTAAAAATATAAATATACATACACTTTTATTAATTCTCTAATGTATACAAAAATATCATGGTAATTACTAGCGCACATATACACCTAAAATTAGTTAAATTAATAGATAGTGATTTTTCTAAGGTGAACACACACACAGAGGAAAAATATAGTTTATTAAAATTCGGGTGTTACAGGAGGCTAGATGTCTCCAATCTTTATTCTATTCAACACATCCCAACACACCACTAGCATACCCTTGCAAATGAAGGCTTGTTGTCCTTTTATAGTACAAGTCCTTTCTTATCCTTTAGTGTCATTTTGATCTTTTTCCATGCGATGCTTTGTTTCTTAACCATTAAGCATAGGAATATAGCTTATCCCTTTGGTGTACTATTTGAGACTCTCTTATCTTTCTCTCCAAGCACAAGATGTTATAGGCCCACTTTAGTGCATATCCAATAAAAACCAAGTTTGATATGTCGCAACGTTGTAGCTTCCTACATCACTAGGATGCGTCCTTCAGTACCTTCCCCTATGAGCTGTCAGCCTTACCTTTTGCAATCAACATATTCGTTCTTCCTCGTACCACACTCATTGGAGACAGCTCGTGTAAACTTTATCCTTGAGACTTAAAATAAGTGACCCAAGGTCGTACCAACACTCGAAAGCATAAAAGGTTCCTAAATATCAAACAAACAAAAAAACTGAAATAAAGATTCTTAAACCAATAAAAGACTAATTAAACTAAATAAAGAGTAAATAAGTTTTGCATGCACTCGAAGATCACATAAAGTGGGAGATAAAGTCAAGGTAATAATCGACATATTTGTCGATTATCATATGTCAATGTGTGTTAAAGTGTGGATGACCATAAAATTAAATTTGAATTCTTAAATCAAGTTTTGGTTCTTAAATATGAAGACTTTGAATGCATAAGAGTGCATTTGAAGTAAAAGAAAAGCTTCTAAGACTTGTAACAAGATCTGAAGAAAGGCCAACTAGAAAGTCAAAATCCTAATTAGAAGAGAAATTTCATAAGCATTTGAAGGAATGAATCATCTGAAGTATAAAGCATCTGCAAGTGACGTCAAAAGCTGAAGACTCGGAAGGAATGTCACTATCGGACTCAAAGTAGTACAATTTGTCTTCTTCTGACCATGTGTAGAAATTAACAAAGAAATTCAAGGACAAAGAGAATATAACAAATCATTCTATTAGAAGCAAAAGAATTTCAAATGACTACTCAACGACATTATCCATTTGAGGAAAAGATTCAATGTCTCTGATTAAACTTCTCAAGGACTAATTTGATGCACTGAGACTTATTAACAACGGCTCTCAGATTTTCTCCAATATAAGGACCTGAGCAGTTGAAGAAAAACAACAAGACTTCTATAGTTTTACTAGTTCCCTTACTCTGTCAAAATATATAGTGCACAATCACTTAAAGAAATTCTTACAAACTTTTATATAGTAGAATTTCTTAAGTATCAGAAGTCATCTGAGCTTAAACTTCTTACACCTTTGATTGTATATCAAGTTTAAACAACAACCTTTCTTATTTGATTAAACTAAGATGGTAGAAGTCTCTTTCTTGTGTGATTGAGCAAAGGAAGTCTCTTACTTGTGTGTTTGATCAAATTGTAATCTTGTGCGGTTATAGTGAAAATCCATTGGAAGTCAATTGTATTACTCTTGGCTTATGGGGCCAGTATAATTTGTTTGCGTCGTCTCTTTCTTCTCTCTCTCTTTGTGTTTAATTTAATTTCGCTACATAACTCTATTTCAGACTCGGATAAGAACTCTGCTTCTGATCATACTCTAAATTGTTTTGATAAACACTCAAATGAAAAGACCAACACAATTCACCACCCCCCCTCATGCGTGTTTCTCACCTCTAGAAAAAACAACAACATTGGAACGCAGTCGAAACCCAAACCACTTTCAGATTTTTCAAAAACCGTAGTGCCACTGTTGCAGAAACTTGTTGAATCAAGATTCATCACTCTCATTCTCCTTTTCTAAATCTGAACTCAAACTTTATTCAGATTTAAAATCAAAATTATACAATTTTTCGTTTAAATTCTCTATGGACAAAAGTAATGAAAGTTCGATTGAATCAAATGAATCCAAATCCAAAAACCTAAAGAAACCACTCTCTCTCTCTCTCTCTCTCGTAATGACTTCGCACGACTTTTCACACATTCGTCTCCTGATGCAAGACCATGCATGGCCTCAACTAAATATTGTATAAATGAACAAACAAGTGAAATTTGACAAGTAAGAGCACTTAGTGTGCTTGGTTTTGTTTTTTATCAAGTAGCCTAGTGGTTAGAGCTTACACATTTTAAATATGGGGAAGTTGGGAGTCTAGAGTTCAAACCTTGACCCCTGCATAATATTGTCATTGCAGCTACCAACTGAATTGTGCTTATCAATTCTACATTGATGTATAAGTAAATTACACCTAATCCCCTAAGAGAAGCTTGAATTGCAGTCATCCTTTCCCTTAAAAAGTAAAATGCTAGAGTAAATTATGTTTCCCTCCCATGTGAAATGTTTATTACAACCCCCTCCCTTAATAATTAAATATGCACTACACTTTAATCTTTTTAAGATACATAATATCTTTATGATGTCTACTAACTTTCAGCCACCATTTGAGAAAAAATAAACTCATTTCTTTAGATGCACTACACTTTAATTAAACTAGCATTAACTACCTAATTATCATACAACAATCCAACCTTAAGAGAGCTTAGATGGACTCCTTTTATGAGTCACCGCACCTCCAAACATGAACTATTGCCTATCCTCTGGTAATGATAGAAAATAATCACAATAAACATGTTTTATGACAACACATTTCAGAAGCCAAGTATTCAAAATCATACCGTATTAAAAAATTTGCACATCCGTGTAGTTAACCTTACAATGAGAGTTACTCTAGTGGTTAGGAAAAGTCTTCCTAAGATAATTGAAACTTCTAGCTGATGATGAAATCCACGGGGAAAACAAATTTGTCCACCCTTATGATGAACACATCTTCAATCAACAAATTGACATGCCAGCAAGCTGAAGTGTAATAGTTATGGGTCTTGCTTCCCCGATACCAAACCTGTAAAATATGGACATAACATGAAGATTTACTTTTTCTACCCTATGTCCTTCTCACGCGCCCTGCAAAAATTACTAATTTGCCTTCCGAAAAACAAACTCCAGACACTTAACTTTTGGTTCAGATTACTTATTCCGGATGCATTCGAAGTATAAAAGGACGTTCACCCCCCATTTTTACAGTTTCACTTTTTACTTACTCTCTTTCTCTCTCCCTCTAAGCCCAAAATCCGAACTGCAAAAATCCAACCAAAACCGGTGAAATCTTGCTCAAAAGCACCGCATTTCAATCCTTGACAAACATCACATGGAAGGTGAGTTCAATTTCTGTATGCATGCAAGCAATTTGTTCCGTTTTTTTCCCTCTGTACTGAATCAATCCGGAATTCGTTTTCCGGACTGGATTGTTGCAATCCGGAAAATAAATTCTGGAAACACCCAGTATTGGTTTTGACCGTCTGTTTTGTACTGTTTTGTGCTGATTGTGTTGTGTGCATGTTACAAAAGGTTCAACCTCTAATACTCGACGCGTAAGGGAGGCAAGGCATGCTTTCCGTAGGAGAGAGTGTCTCTGACGACTGGAGGAGGAAGGTGTTGTTCCTCCGAGGCGTCGGGGTGCTAGAGGACGTCGTGTTGATGTCTAGCCTGATGTCGAGCATCAGCCGGAGCAAGAGAATATGGTAGATGACGTGACGTGCAGCAAATGGAGGAGCAGAAGCTTGAAAAGGAGCTTCAGGCTATGGACAAGGAAATGGAAGATGTCGAGCCACGGCGAAGGCGAAAAAAGAAGGAGAAGGTGGTGGACCCTGAGCCACTTGATGACTATCCCGGTGGCCCACACGACACTGACCTGCTATGGAGGTACCATGTGCACGTGGCTAGGAAGGCGGTTGATGACGAGGTATTTAATCTGTGTGAAAATGATGTTGATATTTGTGAAACTGCCTATTTATATACTGTTAAATCTGTTTGTGAAGCCATGAGTGTAAACTAATGTTTAGGTATTGTTTTTTATTATTTGCAGCGGCGTGGTAATTTAAAATGCATCAGCAGTGGAAAGAAGATAGAAATGATGCATGATAAAG
>Ga0315913_1004340_pt1 | contig 17160 bp, 6 predicted proteins | sample MpolsnodulesMG_FD_207736 | JGI IMG/M metagenome (GOLD analysis project Ga0315913, IMG submission 207736) | Medicago polymorpha root nodule microbial communities from Los Angeles, California, United States - small nodules | ecosystem: Host-associated > Plants > Roots > Nodule | place: USA... | reverse complement strand
ATGAAATGAGATATTTTTGAAAATCTATCCACAATTATCATCACAAAATCCTTTTGGCGTTAAGTCTGAGGCAATCCAAAGACAAAGTTCATGCTAACATCTTCCCAAAGCCATTGATTAAATCTAATAGTATATTGTTTGTGCTTCACCAATGAAGGACTTAAGTGGACATTCACCCTAAAAGCCACAAAAATACCAATAAAACAATTATTAATTTTTGAAAAGGAATTTTAAATTTTATTTTCATTATTTTGTTAGAATTTTTTCTAATATTTTATGGGCTACTATCAATTGTGGGTTTTGATTTTACAAAAACGGGTTGATGTTGTGATCCATTCGATGATGCTTAGACTCGCTCGATAAACGCGATTCATAATATCCCCTCCGTCCCATTTTAAGTGAAATGGTTGACTCTGTTACGTATATCAATGCACAATTTTAAATTTAAATATCTTTAATAATCTATTAGGAAAAAAAATATGGAAATTTGATATTTTGAAAATATTCTTCGAGATGAATCCAACAATATCTTATATGTTATATTTTGTCTTTATATATTAGTAGAAAAATAGGGTCAAAGCATATTATATGAACATTGCACATTTTCAAAGTAGATCATTTAAAATAGGACGAAGAGAGTAATTAGTTTTTTGTCGCATAATATTGATTTTTGTAGAAACAAATGTATGTCCGACAACTAAGATTGATGATGGATGGTAACTATAGTTATTTGGTTATGAAGATAAACATTATGTCTCTTTGCCATCGTCTTGACTATTAGCTCGTTGATGATTTGTCTCATTGAGAACCTAAATATTAGAGCATATGATTACGAAAAAGAAGACTCAATCTCACATAAGGGTGGAAATTTGATCCGTTAATCCAACATTCATCCACTCATTAATCCATCTAATTCATAACGATTAGTTAATAGACTGGATTGAATCCATCCATTTTCATAACATGGATGGATCACAATACCTTCACTTTTTTTTTATCCAATTAATCAACAAAAATCACAACACAATTATATTGTATAAAATAAAAAACTTTTTTATCTAAAATTTATATAGATTAAAGATGAAGAGCTAACTTCTCTTTGACAACATAACCACTCCAACCCTCAACCATGCATCTGTAGATGAAGATTAAGGAGCGCATGGCTGAATTAGATGGCAAAGGGGAAGACAAGTTGTTATCTGACGAAGAGGTAGAGGAACTACATAGTCTAACAAATGATTTTTATTCTTTATCTCGGATTAATACTAGTATTTGTTGGCAAAAATCTCGAGTGTGATGGCTCAAAGAAAGGGATGCAAATTCTAAATTCCGCCAATGTTGTAGTTGAATTATGTTATTGTTGCTATAAAATTTGATTTGATGGGAGTGTTTTAAAATTATTGTGTTATGTCTTTCGATTACTTTTAGATTCAAGAGTCCAAAATCCCAAAAACATGCTCCGATTCCAGAAGACGCATTCGACTTGGAAGTTTTGTGTCTTATAAAATAGATTTAGTTGACTTGGATTGGATGTATTTTCCTGAGATGAAGATGTTCTTTCAATTTTTGGTGTTGAAAAAATGAATTTGGTGTTGAAAAAAATGAATTTGAAGATGTTCTTTCTAATAATGAACTAATTCTAGAACATGATAATCTATATCACGATTATTTTCATCCCATATTTACACGTACGTGAGTCTCATTCTCATTGCCTTGAACAACTTGTACACGTGCACAAAAGACACATATTTTATCAAGGATTTTGCTTAGGTCAAATTTGTGCTTGAACTTGCTTGTAAATGTTCCAACTTCAATTCCATTTGATGACTGTTTTATTAACTACGACCTTATCATTGTGGTGAGGTATTACTTCACTTGCAAATAGGGCATCCTAAACATGGTTGGTCTTCACATTGCTATCAAGTGAGAAAAACGGCGTTCTTTGGTTCGTTGCCACAATGATTATTGAGTGCTCTAATGCTAATCCAATGGTCCTTCTATGTGAAAGTAGAATTAGTTCACAAATAAAAACATTTTCAAATACCCTTTTCTATAAAAAAAAAATAAAAAAAATGATTAGGCAAGACACATTCCACATAAGGTTAGAGAAAATTCCTAACCTCTTTCAAGATTTACCTTCAAATTTATAATTAACTTATCAATCACAGAATTTTGAACTTGAACTCATTGAAGTTTTTACATATACCTTCAATGCTACAATTAATGTGAAAGAAATTCGGTGAACATTCTAGTTCTTTGTAGGTTAAACTTCAGAGTACTAACGAATTCATTTTTTTTTTCGGTGAACATATATATGGTTGGAAAATAAAGGAAATTAATTGAAGGATTTTGTTAGAAAAATGATGTTAAACATGATAAGTTGATCAAAAATTTCTGATAACAAAGTGACATGCAATTTGAAAACGTATGTTTTGCCTTGTATTCAAAGATTACAACATACACCATCCACCATCGTCGAGTTTTTTTTTTTTAAAGATCCATCATCGAGTTGATATTACAAAATTTAGACAAGTGATTTCAACATATTGAAGTCTCTTCAATACACACTTCTCAAATTCTAAAGTTGAGTTTAATAAACGACAAACAAATGAGGTAGCTCACACCTTTGTTGGGGTTACAACATTATCCGTTAGTCTCAATATTTATTATCGTATACATTGTTGAATAAACTCTTATTATTAATGAAATGTTATGAACGTACTCTTTTTCTTTCAAAAAATCTTCCGATAAATAAAAAATAAGTTGAAATTTAATTACAATTAGGTTTATCAAAATAAAACACCTTTTTCGTTTATATTTGTTTTTTGTTGATAAAAACTTATTTGTTTATTTTGTTTTTTGTTGATAAAAACTTATTTGTTTATAGTTGAGTGGAGTATAATATAAGAAACCTTGAATCCTTATAGCCTCCACCTAGTCCTTGTTTCCCGTTGTTGCACTTCTCAACCAGACACTCACCTACCGCTCTCTATAAAGTCCAAAATTCTAATCAACAAATCTTGGTTGGCGTGACAAGATCATAAAAAACAAATCATCTTAGATCCCACTATTAAAATATTGCTAACGTTTTCATTTGTTGATTGGCTATTGCCTATTGCAAAACCATTATTCAACATTCATGGCTGATATCCCAACATATCTTTGATTTAAATTTAGGCTGAATAGCAGTTTTTGCCTCCTAATTTTTATGAAGTTGTAATTTTGGTCTCTTAAGGGAAAAAAACTACAAAATCACCCCCTATGTTTTACAACTATAGCAGTTTTGGCCCCCAAGGCAAAAAAAAATAAAAAAAAAATAATACGTGACAGCTCACTTAGGGTACCACGTCAGCGTAGACTGAGTCAAAATTGGCCTTGGTAGTCAAAATTGCCACAGGTGCAAAACTTAGGAGGCGGTTTTGTAGTTTTTTTATTAGAGTGCCAAAATCGCAACTTTGGAAAAATTAGGGGGCTAAAACCGTTATTAAACCTTAAAATTAAGATAACATGGATGATGATATTATTGGGTTTTAGATCCTCGAAATTTCACATTTGGGATTTTATTTTGTGGAAGATTTCACTAATAAAAATTAAAATTCATTAACTTATAATTTTTTTTAACCGGCACGCAACTTTGTAGATAAGTTCTTCGAGTCAAATACAATTACAATAGGCGGTTAAACTTTCTCTCAAAAGTTTCAATGTCGTTGCATTCTCAAAGCTAACGTGACAATCCAATAAATTTTAATAAAATTACTTTTCAAGAGTGAATTGAATTTATCATAACTTTATCAAATTTTAATTTCAAAGAACCCCATAATCATAAACAAAGAAAATAAATCAATATTCCAGGAAGACCAGAGCATCCAAATTTGGATCATGGAATATTTCAAAATCATGGACCCTAAATAGGTGCATGCAATTAATTGAACTAGTCCTTCCTATGAACTTTCCCACTAAACCATTCAAAATTGAGAAACCTTATAAGACCAGTTCCTAAACTCCACCAATGAACTTGATGAAACATATTAAAACACAACAAAAAAACATAACACTAAAACAAAAACATATATTCAATAAAACTATTATTTCTATTTACAAAAAGAAAAATATAACTAAATATCTCTGATTAAAAAACAGAGGATAACAGAGAAAGAAACAGGGGAAGCATACAAAACCTCCCTCTACAATCTCCATACATCATCATCATCATCATAAGACTAATCCAAAACCTTACATAACATATTAAAACTCTATGAATCACCAACTGAAATAGCTCGGCCTGAAATTCCCAACGGTGACCGCGAAACTCGTCGCGAAATCTCCCTTAGAACAGGTCTTATCTCAGGTTTATCAGGTGACCAATCAAATATTTTCTCTGATTCTTGCTTGATCTTCATAACTTGACTATGAATTGGTATACCCTTTTGTCCAAAACCTTCATCCTTCTTGTTATTCTTCATGTTCTTCATATTGTTACTCTTAGAAAAAATCTCAATATTTTTCTTCACACAAAGTTTCCAAGCCCCAAATATTTTTCTTCACACAAAATTTCCCAACTCTCAATATTTTTCTTTTCACAAAGTTTCCAAGCCCTAAATATTTTTCTTGAAACAAAGTTTCCTAGCAAATATGTAGAGATATAACCTATGTGTGTTGTAATATATATTTTTTGAATAGCTATATGTGTGTGTATATATAGGTGTGTATGTGACACATAAGGAATACAATTATGTAACGTAAGAGATAAGAGATTGGGGAAGTTTGGTGGGAAATCTCTATTCTTTAGGGATCAGTTTGAAGGTGACTAAATTGGACCATGTCGTTGACAGAGAGAGAAGGTTCTATATTATTTGTATGACACATTTTGTTGACCAATGTTTTGAAACCGTTGGATTGTTGTATTAGGTCAATCATATATAATTATATATGGAAAGTCATATTCAAAACCAATTTGATTGAATTATTATTTGCTTTAAATAGAACATTCCCATATTCTCATTTTGGAATTGTGATTCTTAATTTTTTACGTCAAGTTGTTATTTTTTTATTTATGTGGCACACATTTTTATGGTACTACATAATAAGTTTCGGATAGCACGTGGTGACATAGAATTGATGACATTGATGACATTGGTCAACTACAATGTCATGAGTAATTTTTTTTCCCTTCCTCTCACCCCAGTGCTACCCGTAAATTCTTTTATAAAATAAATATAAAAGAATAGGTGTGAATTGTCTCATGTAGTTAGCTAAGTTGATAGGAATAATACGTTATTTTATGCAAGAGTCGTGGTTCAAACTCATACACCCCATTTATTCATATTAAAAAGTGAATTATAGCATGAGACTACATAAAAAAAACTACTAGAAAAAAAAAGGTGTGAATCATAAGTTTTTTATACTACATCATATGTGACACATTTTTTGTGCTACATCATAAGTTTTTTTTTTTAATAGTATAGTGACTAGAACGAAGGTTCAGAGTTCAAACTCCGACTTCTACATATAACAATGCATAGTTTCTGACAACTGAACTATGTTCTCGGGAACTAAATTCTTTAATATTCCTAAAATATCATAAGTTTTTTTTATAAAAAAAAAAAAGAAAGAAAAAAAGAAAAATGTCATTTTACAACTTGGAACCTTTATTCTGTTTTTGATGAACAACTTGGAACTTTTATTTCATAGAAAAATACATTCTCCATATACCTATTTTTGTGAGTGATTCGATAATTGATTCTGTGGGTATGGCGAAAAATTCAAATGGATAACATCGATACAATCAATTCAGATGCTTTTTTACTAGGTTGCCAACAAAATGGATAAATACTGAGAATTGTAGCAAGTGGTCGATATTTATTTATTGTATAAAAAAATTATTGTTATTTTTAAACTTTTTTCCACACATCTCTTTCATTTACAAACTAAACTAAATAAATTTTATTTCATGAATGGTTAAAATGATGCATAATTACTTTATAAAATTCCTAGTGGATACATTAATCATTATTAGACATTTAAAACCGTCAATAAAATAATTTTATCTACGTTAATTTGATTAATTAATTAAATATGTATATGTCGGCTGTGAGTGTATTATGTGTAAACATTTTTATGGTCGTTTTTTATGTGTGAACATGATATATACATTCATGGCTGTGGTCAAAGCTTTATCAAATACTACCTCTATTTTGTTATTTGTGTGTTCGTTAGTTGGAGGTTCAACGAAATTCCTAACCTCCCCAACTTGAAAATATTAATATTCAAATTGACTTGTGATTTGACTTAGAAATTTGATAGATATCAATAACAGTAGATTTTTGTTTTGGTGCTATTAAGCACCGATTGAGTAAAGAACTTCGGCAAGATAAACCCAATAACAACCTACTGAATTGGCCCCCCATCCCCCTAAAAAAAAACTAATTTAATATCATGTAGTCTATTAAACTAATATCAGATATTAAGTCGATAAGAAGAGATACTATATTTGATCTTAGCTAATAAAATTAATCTTGACACCATAATAAGGATTCTTGTCTTTTAATGATTATTTTGTGTGAACTGAGCAAATTTTTTTGTCAATGGTCCATACCTAAACCGAAATAGGTCGTTCCAAATTGAATTTGTTTTCGTGATATTCTCCAATGTGATTTGCTCAACATAGCTATAGATTAAACCATTCAAGATATTGTCGTCTAATAAAAAACGGCATTCGGTATATTTTCACCCTTAGACCTTCCTTCGGAAAGCTGACTTTGTCCCAACATATCCAATTAATCTTCTTCTTCCACTCCAAGTCTCCTCCCTAGAGAAAAAAAATACACTATACATATTCGTAACAAACTTAAGACTATCTCTAATGAAAAAGTTCAAACTTTTAAGATTTGGTACCTATTAGATTTCTATTGGCGAGAAAAGTTGTTCACCCTTAAAACCTCCGATCTAAAGTGAAACTCACAATTTTTTAATATCAAAACATTGAAATATAATGATATAAAGTTATTGATAGTTGATCAGTGAATCTCATTTAAAAAATTTGCGTGAGATGCCGGATTAAAGAGATATAGTACTTATTAAGTTCCACTGTTAAAAATTATAAATGGATGATATGTATACATAAGACTCATTTAAATATCAAAAAGTTAGTGTCTCCATTATAGATGCTCTAGTGGTGTGAATGTTACGATTGGATTCTCTCTTATAAAAGAAGAGTCCAATAAAATCTTAACCACACAAAAACAAGGTTTAACAATTTTAAATATTAAAAATGGGTATTAATGGTGTGGATTGTTGAAATGAAAATTTTGTGATTTACTTAGTATTTTTTTTTTTGCAAATCCTCACCCTTTGATGATAGTATTTTTTGTTCATATTAAAAATAGGGGACCAGGTTTTGCTGCTGTAATAACAGCACACAGTTTCACGCAGTTGTCTATTTCAGCCGTTCATCTTAGATCGAACGGTTGAGATTAAAACTGTGTATTTTTAGTTAAAACAATCTTAGCCATCAAATTATGATCGGATGGTTGTCATTCTTTACAGCACCCTGCTGTTACAGCAGGGAATCCTATTCCAAAAATGGGTTCAATGATGACGAAATGAAATGTCATCATCTATATTGTGGGGTGGCAGTTAAGTTTGTTATACATTGTACATGAATACACCACCCAAACTACGTGATTGTCCCGCAATGTCATTCATTCTCACCCTAAGGCCTAAACCATAGAGGAGGTGCACACTTATCCTCTTTCTTTTTCTGATAAGATCGGAGAGGATAACTCACTTGATAGAAATATAGTATATAAAAATTGGGTTTAAATTCTACATTTTTCATTTATTCATCTTAAAAAGTGAATTTCTAACCATTAGATAACTTAACAAAAAAATTACAAAATTAGCTAGCCTAAATTATTATTCAGAATTTAAAAAGGCAATTATATATTCCTATGACAGTAACTCTTTTTGACTGGGTTCCTAACATTAACTTTAAACTTTTTTTAATGGTATATCTATCTATCTATCTATCTTTATATATATAGTGAGAAATCTCCTAAGAATAACTTAGAACTGAAATATTTAACAAAGACAAACTAAAATAGTAGACATACAAAATTCTCATTTTGTTTAAATAGGTTTTGTTAGCTTGTTGGTTTGATCATTTATTCACTACACTCTAGATATCATTCACAAATTAATTTAATTCTATAGAGTTTTTAAGTAGAGTTTTTAATGAGGTAATGAGGTAGTAAATACAACTTATGAATTTTAAATACCAACATAATTGGTATGTCATTTTTTTTCAGATGATGCTCTTGCACTTTTTTTCTAAAAAAAAAAAAAAAGAATCGGCAATTCAAAGTTATTTTACACTTTCATGCAATCAAATTTTGTACAAAATATACACACTATGCCATTTAACTTGATAATGACGAACATAAAAGTGAAGTCAAAGAACTTTATGCCCATTTCAATAGTTATCATTGACGCACTAAATAATTGTATAGATGTTGTTTCAAGTAAACGTTTTGTTTCCACACTTTGGAATATATGAAGAAATTTGGTTGTGCATGCTATGAAAACTTGCACGCCAACCTTCAAGGATCTTTTTGGGCTGTGCCTTACCTATATATAAAATCTTGCTTTCATATTCCGTTTATAAGCAACAACAAAAAGAAATGTAATCCATGTGTATAAATATACTAATTCTAGATGATGAAAAGTTTTTACCCAGAAAATACATGGAATGTGAGTTTATCTATGTGTTATTTAAACATATAAAAGTTAGACACCGTATCTGACTCCTATAAAATACAATTTAGAGGTATATGATGACAGAAATGAGGAAAGAGAATAAACAATATAAAAGTCGAGGTGACGTTTAGTATGAGAAATGATTTTTTTTTTTCACGATGGGAAAGTGACATTCACAGCCATAGATTTAATTGTATTCTAATTGGATGGCTGAGATTGAAGAAGTGGTAATTGTTGCAACTTTTTTTTCTTTTCGAAGGAGGTAATTGTTGCAACTTGTTGTTGGTCATTGTGTAAAAAGCATTCCGGCCCCACGAATCAATTAAATAATAATTTAGTATTTGTTTGTTTTAATTTTTTTTTGTATGAATTCATGGGCCTTATCAATTTGGTTTGGGCTTATTGCATTTCAATCAAAATTTTCGTACTAAATTAACCCCAGGGTTTATAATGTTGTCATATTAAATTGAATTAGAGATGAAAGTAATAAATTTTCTAAATTTGATTAAAAATATAAATAATGTGTTGCAGTAAATTAATTAAATCATATGTACTATTGTATGTGACATAAAATAAATTTTTTTCTTTAAAAAAAATTGTTGACATTAATCATGGGTGGCCTAAATTAGATTGTTTATATAAAATTATATACACAATATTAAAGCAACTGATATTTTTTGAAATTATGTAGGTAAGTAAATATATTTAGATAGTAACTTTGAAACTTTGTAAATATTTTTAAACAAATAATCATAATAATTATTATTTGTTGTGGTGTTGGATAATTCGAACATATATTATCAAAAAAATTCATAATATTTGAAACAACATGATTATTATGGTTGATTATGAAAAAATTATATACTATTTTGAATAACATGTTTTAAATAGTGTTGCAATTGGTTTTGGTTTAATATTCATTTTGTTAGTTTAGTAGAGAGCTTAGATTTTGATTAGTCATTGATCATTGTTACATTTGGTTTAGGTCTAAGATTCTTTCCTTTTAGTAGAGAGTTTAGAGTTTGATTAGTCATTGATCATTGTTACATTTGGTTTAGGTCTAAGATTCTTTCCTATTAGTAGAGAGTTTACATTTTGATTAATCATTGATCATTGTTACCTTTGGTTTAGGTCTAAGATTATTTCCTTTTATTAGAGAGTTTACAGTTTGATAAGTCATTGATCATTATAACATTTGGTTTAGGTCTAAGATTCTTTTTGTTTAGTAGATAGTTTACAGTTGGATTAGTCATTGATCATTGTTACATTTGGTTTAGGTCTAATATTATTTCCCTTTAGTAGGGAGTTTAGATTTTGATTAGTTATTGACCATTGTTACATTTGGTTTAGGTCTAAGATTCTTTCTGGTTAGTAGAGAGTTTAGAGTTTGATTAGTCATTGATCATTGTTACATTTGGTTTAGGTCTAAGATTCTTTCCGTTTTGTAGAGAGTTTAGATTTTGATTAGTCATTTATCATTTGGTTTAGGTCTAAGATTATTTCCGTTTAGTAGAGAGTTTACAGTTTGATTAGTCATTGATCATTGTTACATTTGGTTTAGGTCTAAGATTTTTTCCGTTTAGTAGAGATTTTACAGTTTGATTGGTCATTGATCATTGTTACATTTGGCTTATGTCTAAGATTTTTTTTCCGTTTTGAAGATGTATGCAATGAAATTTTAGTAATTTAACTATTTTATTCAACTCAATTAGGGTAAGGGTTAGTTTTTATTTAGTTTAAAATTGTAATTTTTCTTTTGTTTATTATTATAACTTAATCAACACATACTTAAATTATTTTGCCCCTATACCACCGTTCTTCACTTGACCTTATATCTCCCAGAAGTGTTTATCGCCATTCAAGTTTCTTCATTCTTTCTTTCAAAAAAATAATTCTTCATTCTCAGATCTCTTTTGATTCCTTCTTCTTCATTCCACAAGCTTCATTTAACAAAAAAATATCGTCATCAACCAGCACCAATTACAATCCCAGCTCGATTCGGAGATATGTGAAAAACGATTTGGATTCGTGTTGTAAATTGAAGATAGATTGTGGTTGTGAGTCCGTCGATGGAGAAGCACTTGCCGGCGGCGAAAAGGGATTTGCGAATCAAGGGTCGTTCGTCAGACAATTAACCCTTGACGAACAGATCGAAGCTCTGATTGTTTACTTCAAGGGGATGATTGACAAATTTTTGTATGGTTAAAATGAAAACTTAATTCGAGTTCCAAATCTAAAAAATGGTCAAGATTGAAAAATTCATAAACTTACATCACAACGCAATCATAACATACATCAAAACGCAATCATAACACTTACAAACAAAAATTCATAAACTTAATTCGTTTCCTAAACTTTATTATTGATCTAAAAAATGGTCAAGATTGAAAAATTCATAAACTTAATTCGTTTCTTAAACTTTATTATTAGTTAACATACATCACAACGCAATCATAACACTTACAAACAAAAATTCATATCCTCATTTCTTCACTAAATCATCATCAACCTCATTTTTCAGCAAAAACTCATATTTTTTTCATTTTCATTCAAACTTCACAAACAACAACACTAATTCAAACCCCAACAACATACAAACATATATAATCATTTATCAAGTGAATTTAGACACGTTTCAACAATAATTACTCACAAATTCATGGTTTACACTTAATTGAGAAAAAATCACCAAAACAACTTATCACAACCATCAACTATGAACTTGATCACATAAACACATCAATTCCATGAAATTTAACATACTCATAACTACAAATAAATTAGGAGCAGGAAATTCAATATCAAAAATCACAAAAATCATAATTCACACAAAATCATTTATGACCCATAAGCAAAAAGATGAGATTATAGCTTATTTGAGTGAAAGAATATACCCCCCTTACCTCAAAGCTTCAATTCCACTAGCTATGGCTTCACTCTCCCCTCTAACTTCCAATCTCTAGCTTCCCTCTTCTCCAAGTTCTTCCTCTTCTCTTCTTCTCTCTATTCTTCCCACTTTCTCTCTCTAGCCTCCCTTTGTTATGAGATGAAAATGTTCTAACCCTAATTTCCCTACATGAGTTAAATATATATACTACTCTCCAACGGGTTAGGTTTCTAATATTCATAATGGGCTTAACACTCTTACCAACAAATTATGTTACTATTCATTAATCCGATAAAACACTGAATAATTACCATCTATAAACAATTACACAACCTCACTAGTAACTTACTAAAAATAACTATTCCCACTAAAACACCAAAAATAACATTCCTATTAAAATTACTAATTTACCCTTACTCGCAAAATGACCAAAATACCCCTTAATCTAAAAATGACTAAAATACTCTTCTAGACCAAAAATCCACTAATCCCAAATCAAATACACACAACGACAAATAAGTACATATAATCACATATAATAAATGAATAAAATAATCCTAGATAAAAACGGGTTGTTACACACGGGGAGATATATAAAATTTTACATGGACCAAAACTAATTTACATGGACCCCATTACTATACTTTCCTTTTATGATGTGAAATACGTATTTCTGGGCGTAATTGCATAAACTAAATCCTCGATTTGGATATAAGGGTAATGAGTGGCAAAGTAAAGTGATTTAAATATATTTCTTTATCTATTGAATGTGTGTGTGTGTGTGAATTATACATGATCGCGAAAGGCATACATGCAACAAGCTATGCCACTATGTCTTTTTGGATGAAAAAACTAATTCTCGTAAAGAACAAATTCGATGACATAGGAGACATAATATTTCCATGCATGGCCTTTTGAAAATCTATGTAAAAGGTCAACAAAATTTGGTGCTAGAATGCCAAAAAAGTAAAATGCAAATGGTATAAAGGCATGTTGATTGTCAAAACACGCTTTCTCATGTTTGACAACTTTATTTGACGCGACTTTAAGGGTTGCATGTCCCACCGTAAAATCCCCGGTCCCCAATCCCACAAGTAGTGAAACCCTAGTTAAGTCCACAAATGCATGTTTTTCTTCTACCCCATGTTGGCCTAAGTGTCGATCTTTCATTTAGTAGGCCAGACAAGAAGTTCATAGGTGCCTTACAATGAACAACATGTTTTTCAAAGGTATCTAGACACACCTTACGACAAATAGGGCACACCTCATGAATATGAAATAATGGAATCTTGAGGAAATATCTAAAGATAGTATGATACTCTAATGGTGACATATACTGACCTAATCCATCAATAAGGATAACTATAAAAAATAAAAAAAATATTGAACATGTGTTTCTTGCAAACACCCAAAAAAAGCATCTATCTTGTGGTCATGTCAAACTTCACTTTTATATCTTGAACAGTTTTACTAAAAAGGGAACTCGCCAAAACATGTTGTGTTTTAGGAGGGATGATGCCCTTGCTAGTAAAACTGCTACACTCAAAATTTGGAATTGTACCACGAAGACCATTCAAAACAATGTTAAAATTAGTGTCCATACGTGGAAGCCACAAAAGCGTACGAGGAAACCTTTACTGCCGAGTACAAACCCAACCACCACCACCCCAACCTTAATAGATAAAGAAACTAACATCCATCGTAGGTCCCCAAAGAAAGGACTTACACCAACCGCAACGTCGTCAACCTCCCCTCACAACTCTTTGTCAACAACATAAACACCTCCTCCATGTGAATCAATTGGCATGTGTTTAGGAAAAAGAAAAGTTTGGCGATACACATGCATAATCAAAGTAGAAAAATCTTACTTTGAGGATTTCATAATTGTAGATGAAGATGTATTAACTCAACAGTCCTTGAAGCTATTCTAATGGACAACCCCTTGATAAAACTTCCATCTCGACTTACAACCCCTTCAAGAAATTTGAATTCAAGGCTGAATCTTGGCCTGGACCCATGAATAGTGTTCAATGTTTTAGCCACCTACTCTGAATCCCCTACAACATTTTAGTCAAAAACAATTTTATTAAGAAAAAAGGTTCAATATCTCGTATATACATTTGATATAGGGGGTGCCCCATATTGAAATTTCAGCACTTAAAAAACTGCAAAACCATACAAGAACATTTGATATGTGTGTACGCAAGGCCGGTCCAACATATATTGAGATTTAAGACGAATTTTAAGATGAGACTGTTTTTAAACTCATATTAGTACTTGAGGAAAATTGCTAGAATATAGGACATATATCAAGTAAAATTTGGACCTTATTTAAGTAATTTTAGTGGAATATGAGGCTTTTTTATGAACTAAATTTGTATCAATAGTAGAATTATGAAGCCTTTTTATCAAGTAAATTTTTTAGTACTACTTAATAATTGTCTTGATGGTCTTACTCTTAAACATCCTCTATGTGCGGGCCGGTTAGAATACATAACTTTCATTAGAAAGTGTGTAAGTTTTGTCGCTAACTCAACAATTCCAATGTACAATTTCAGCGTAGAGTATGATTTTTACATGAACTAAGTTGAATCTCCTCTATGTAATATTAGTTTCATATTTGATATATTAGCCAGAGTTGATTTAATAAGCTTCCTAACACATTTTTTTTTTCACGGCAATTTCTCTTTAGCCTTTTCAAATTTCTCATAAGCTTCTCTAAACAGTACTTAACGCCGCTCGGTTCTCAAACGGCAGTTAAGTGTCGTTTGGCACTTCTGAGTAGAGCTGTCAAAACGGACCGGTCCAGTAAAAGCCCAAAAAAACGTAGGGCTTGGACGTAAAAATTTGGGCCCATTTAAAACCGGTCCTTTTTAACCCGAGCCCGTTGCGGGCTAGCCCGACCGGCGCGAGGGTAGCCCGTTCATTTTATAATTATTTTTTAACATTATAATTTTTAGCGCTAAGCCCAACCCAAAATCCCAAATACATACGTGTGCTGATTCTATTCGAGCTTATCATCTTTATATCACTATTTGGCATTGGTGTATCAGCTGCTGTGGGTATTTTGCTGGTGTAGTTTGATCTTTTTTTGCAGCAGGTGTGAGCGAATATCGAGTAGTAATGGCTCACTATCATTTATCTTATTATGCTATCTTTGTTGTGTATCAGTGTATGTGTAATTTTGGGTGTAGCTAGTCTCAATGTATAAATTGTTGGTATTATTGTAAGTGGAGCTTGATTGTTTTGTGCCTCAAATACTTTTATTCAGCTGTGTAATTTTTGTTGATGGTACCACTTGTACTTTATATCTATAATAAAATTTTGTTTGGCTTTTCAAAAAAAAAATTGTACTCATATCTTTAGTATCTTTTTTTTTAGGGATATCTTTAGTATCTTGAAAGTTATATTAGATGGCATTTTATTCGTCAAATTAATTTCTCATTATCATTCATCAGTTAAATTAATCATTCTCGTTATCATTCAGTTAAATTTCATAACATTGGTTTTTGATGCAATGATCAAAATATGTGATGAATGAGATTGTTTTATTTTATCAAGTTTGCAATAATCATAAATTTGAATGTAATTTGTCGACAATGTCTACTTAAATATGTAATATTTAGCACATGACAAATTAACATTGGTAATTTAGGAAGTTTAGCATTGATTGATATTTTTTAGTGTAATTTTTTAATTAAAAGTTTTAAGTAACCGGACTGGCCCGAAAGCCCGTAGTCCGCAAAGGGTCCGATTTGGGCAAATATTTTTGAGCCCGTCTATCTTCCAGGTCTTTTTAGCCCGGCCCGCCAAAGCCCGAGCCCGTCATGGCCGGCCCGACGCGGGCCGGGTAGCCCGTTTTGACAGCTCTACTTCCGAGAACAGTTTATTCATTTTTTAAATCGGTATAATTGGTTTAAAAATTCTCTACATACAATAGTCAATAGTAGCTGAAATATTTTGATATTTTTAAGATGGCTAAGAGAAAATATGGATGCCTAAAGAGCAATTTTATTTTTTCCTTTGCTTCTGGGTTTACATACATATTCAGGCCACTACTACAGCTCTAAGACACAAAATCTTTTATTATAAAACCTTGCTCTATAACCCCGCTCATATTCTTCATACACCCACATTTTAACAAAAATTCTATTCTATTACATTTTTTTAATTTCCAAAAAAACTCCATATTTGATTTTTGATATATAACTTTCTTTTGTAATTTTTTTGTGAAAAAACAAGTTTTTTTTTTCAAATTTTAAATCTTAACCATGATTAGGATGTCAAACGTGACTATTTATTTTTTTGTCTGGGAGAAAGAAAATTATTATTAATTATGGTGGAATAGAGACTATTTTAGGGTGTGATTTGAATCATGTTCTTTGAGATTACAAAATTCAACTCTTAACTTCAAACTGACACCTCTTGAACTTGTGATATTTAAAAATAACTGAAATTCCCTAAAACAATTTATTGGGTAAATCTATGTATCATTTGCGTGCAATTGTAGAGACTAATTAATTTTAGGTAAATCTATGTATCCATTTAAAAAGTTGACCTCTCCCAACAAATAAATTCCACAAAACTTAAAACGTGAATTTTTTAAAAATGTGGGTATAATTGAGTGTATTTGAAGGATAGTATTTCATTGGATTTGAGGGGACATTGCATTAAAAAAAAGGATTTGAGGGGGTATAGAGTAATAATTTTAAACAATTTCTTTTCCCGCCCGCTACACCTTGTTTGGATTATGAAATCCAAAAAAATATAGGTTGTCGTAGGATATTTTTAACCTGTATTTTAACATTCCAAATTATAGTGTTCGGAATGTTGTGAGGCTTGTCAGAAACTAGTATGGCAGGATGAGAAATCGTCATACTTTTATGCGGAAGGGCTCGAAGAAGTAGTTGAGCAAGTAAATAGAAAATTATTCTTCTCACTTCTCAAATTGCTCTTTTTTTTCAACGGCCGTTGGACACTTTTAAGACCGGTTAAACCAATTTAAAAAGTGATTGAACCACTCTAAAAAGTGTTCAACTGTAGTTAACTGTCATTGGAAGCTGAACGACAATTAACTACCGTTGAAGTGTGTTTTTGAGCAATTTATGAAATGATAACAGTAATTTTCATGTAAACATCTAATGAGAAAAAAGAAACTTGTTTATGAAAGGTGACAATAAAAAAGAAAATTACATCACCCATCCCCCTTGTTGCTAAAAAAACCCTCCACAAATATTTTGTTTTCCTCTAACATTAGTTCTCTCTGCGTTTATACACCCTGATATAATTTATTTGAATGTATACCTACGAACGACATTAGTTCAAATGTACTAATACGGGTAGTTCTAGAATTATTGATTTGAATGTTTCATATAGATTATAAAATATATAAATAAAAGAGAATAATATGTTTACTAAATTCGTCATTTAAATATATAAATAAAAGTTTCCTTAAAAAAAATATATAACAAAAGTATTTATAATAATAAAAATAATATTTGGACATCTTTATATCTCCA
>Ga0315913_1004339_pt1 | contig 17161 bp, 12 predicted proteins | sample MpolsnodulesMG_FD_207736 | JGI IMG/M metagenome (GOLD analysis project Ga0315913, IMG submission 207736) | Medicago polymorpha root nodule microbial communities from Los Angeles, California, United States - small nodules | ecosystem: Host-associated > Plants > Roots > Nodule | place: USA... | reverse complement strand
AACCATACATTTATAGATCAAAGGATTACATGTTTAGCTAAGATCAAGTACCTCTAATCCCAACAATGGAGATTTAGCTACTCATTGTCATGGAAGCTTTGCAAGAATGAATTGAAATGGAAAGATTCATTACAACTTTGTGATTTCTCACCAAATGAGGAAGAATCCAACTTCTATCACTCTTACTCTATGAAGAACAAGCCCTATCTCTCTCTCTCTAAGTATCTTTCTGTGAAAACTTTGAAATAAAAACTAACCCCTTTTTAAGAAATGATCAAGAGCTATTTATAAGCTTTCTCATCTGCATCAACTCGCCTCGCGAGTTCCTCTGCTCGCCATGGCGAGTAGAGGTTTCTTCCCCAGTGGGTTTGTGCCACGTCATCAATGGGGAGTTTAGCTGCCCTTGCTCGCCTCCCAAGTAACTTCACTCGCCATGGCGAGTAAACCTGTGCTTCTGCCTATGTTGTTTCTTTGATAGCTCGCCATTGCGAGTTGGGTGCGAGTTGGGGGCGAGTAAATGTGCCTCTCTGCCTATTTTTTGCTGATGCTACTCGCCATTGCGAGTTGGGGGCGAGTAAATGTGCCTCTCTGCCTATTTTTGGCCTTGTTGTATTTGTTTCTTGTTTTCCTTCTTTGCTCAGTGCCTTGAGTAACTTTCCTGCAAAATTAGGTAAAGTAAGATAGATAAAGCGTAAAAGGACCATAATCACTTATCTCTTGGCTTTTTCCTTAATAACTTGCAAAACAAGTAACAAAAGTGCCCTAAATCTTCATTTGAACTACTACTTTATGGCACTTATCACGTACCAGTACACCTTCATTTGCAAGTGTATCGTAGAAGTTCCCTTATTATTATTATTTTTTATTTTTTTAAGGGTACACGTGGCATTTGTGCCTATTTTTTTAAAAAAATTATAATATAAATTCATTTATATTAATTTAGAAATAAAAATAATTTAAAATTAATTTTTGAAAATAAAAAATTGTAAAAACTAGAAAAAAATTCAGGAAATTTTTTTTATCACGGAAAATATTTTCCAAATTTTTTATATTTTGTTTTAAAAATAAAAAACAAACTTTTATTTTTCTCTAAAATTTTAATTTCAAAAAAGATTCTATAAAAGTCTGGAATAAAATTTTTGGAAAAAAAAATCTGAATTTTTTCTAAATTCTTTAAGAAATCTGTATCCAAATTTTTAAAAATAAAATATTTTCCAGAATATTTTTTTTTGTAGAAAAAATTTTAGAAATATTTTTTTCGGAAAAAAATCTGACTTTTTTTTTAAATTTCGAATTTGTTTTTTCTAATTTTAATTTTTTTATTTTGAAAGTTAAATTCTAGAATCTCTAAAAATAAAAATTTCAAAAAACAAAAGAATATTTTTTCTGATTTTTTTAATATTTGAAAAAAAATCTGAATATTTTTCTTATTTTTTTTTATTTTTGAAAATTAATTTTCAGATATTTTAAAAATAAAATCTGATGTGGCCAATTAAAAATAATTAAAAATTAAATCCATGTTAGTGCCACCTATGCTCATTTTGCGAGTTGGAGGGAGGAGGGTGGTAAGCCGGAAAAAAAAAAACTTTTACAAGGACCCAAATCAAAACGAAAATTTTATAGGGGTGAAAATCGAAAATGACATATATTACAGAGGTGAAAAACATTATTAACCCTTTAACATAAAGGAAACTGTTAGATACACCTCATGCGGGTGATGTTTTAGGCAACAATTTCGTAGATTGTGGCTTTTAGGTATTTGGATAATTTATCGGTCTATGGACTATGGAGGAGGATACTATCATACAATTGAAATACCGGTGACGAAAGAATACAAAGTCCATTCATCCTGGACTAAGACTATTATTATTCCTAATGATGTGTTGCTCCTTACTTTTCCCCTATATATTCTGCAAAAAGTGTTGATATTATTGGACCGATGGTGGTAGTAGATTGGTGAAGTATAATGATCATGGACATCTGTTAGAGCATCGCTTCTATTGTAGATCCGAAGTGGTTCTGTATAAAGAGTCTTTGCTTGCACTCCCTGGCGACCATGAGCATTTTTATGAAGATGACACTAATCCAAAGTGGTTATGCATACAGAGTCTTTGCTTTCGCTTCCTGATGACCATGATCAACTTTATGAAGATGACAAATAAGAAGAACGACCTTTTGAAATATTCTCTTTCACAATTTTCTTGATATTTATTACATAGTATTGTGAACTCTTGGGTGGCTACGTTTGTAGGGTAATATATGTTTTTGACTGCATTTTGTAACATGGCCTAGTATGCCACATAAGTTGATCCAATATGTAATGAAATGTTTATTTCTTAACTATATGGAATATGCTTGGAAATATTGATTTATGCATGTGTAATTGGATTAGGTTCTAAATGTCTGTTGTTCTCACTATTTGAAATTGTTTTATATGGTAAATAAATTAATCTGATCAGTTTCTGGATGTTGAATGAAAATGTTTTGTTCTCTACTTAATTACGGTGGACTTTGTTAACTTTGGCCCTTGCCATTTATCAGACTTCAAATAAGAAGAAACGTGAAAATTAAATCACCCCATGATCCTAAGTAGTGCTACAATCATATAGACCTTCCCTCACCCTACCAAACTCTTGTAAGTAACCGTTAAGACAGTTATAACTACTGTAAAATACAAAAGAATCATAATAGAACAATACAGTATTGTTACTAAATACTCAGTTATATAAATTCTGATGAGGTTCGTGATAGTAGTGTGTTAGATACTGCAGAGGTAGGAGTTGTGACTCATGAGCAGGGGCAGAATAGGCATCCTCCTGCATGGATGAAGTATTGTTACTAGATAAGAATTATCTGACAATAAAAAAAGCAATTTGTTTCTTCTGATTTTAATATAAGTTTAATTTTAATGATATGGTTTTAATTAGGTAAGAAGAGGTGTTATTGTTAGTGTCTACGTAAGAATTTCTCTGTAACATTGATTCCTTTGAATTAAAAGTCATTAAATCCTACCCAAGCATTTGACTTCGATGAGACATATACTTTTGTTGATCAAGTTAGTGATGAAATATATAAGAAAGCATGTTCTTTTTTCAAAATTCTATTGGCCATACAAATTGATGATCATTCAAGTGTTTTGAATTTTAGAAGGGTTTGTAATGGTAGTTCAAATGATGTTTCATTAGAAAATGTTTTCTCCTTTGAACAGTGATTGTCTTTTAAATGTCTTTCCTTTTCACTCTGTCTGCAGGTAAATGTTTCCCAAATTCTGGCTTCGATACCATCCACAAGTCATGCTTTTTCGCCATAGGATTCATGCTATGATACTGTCATTCATTATTAAGTGAAGCTACGCCGACATGCTTAATTGACTAAAAACTAGATTTGGAAGTTTTTTCTTTTTTTCTCTTTCAACTTGGATTTAGAAGTAGCATTATTTTATATCATTTTTAGTAGGTAATATTATTATACTGCAACTTTGATTTATATTGCACATGTTCTTTGATTCTTTATCATTGCATTTTATCATTTGAACACAAATATATTTTGTGCTTGATTCCTCATCCTTACATGTAATGAATAGATATTTTAATCAGGTTCATTCTATGTGTGTTTGTAGCAATTGAAATCAAGCATGCAGTGCTGCATATTTGTTGAGCCTCATGTTCAATAACAATAACTTTTTTTGAGCGACCAATCAAAAATTTATTCAAACAATCTATTCCGAACACAAAGGCGTATCAAAATAAGAGTAAAATGATACAACAATCGAACAAGAGAAAGAAAAAATTGTACAACTATGAACTCAATCCCAAGAGAAGGAAATCTAAAATCAGTAAAAAAAGGAAAAGTAGTACAAGAGATCAGCTACAGGGGGACGCTCTCTGAAGCCAACAGGAAAATCCTAGACATGTCTGTTGATATAAAAATTCTGGCAGAAACTTGATAGGTACTCACCACCGAAACACCTAAAACCTGCACTGCAAACAACAAAACCAGTCACCAAAATGGGAACCTAGCAGCGGCAGATGGCCTTAACACTGACATCAGAGGGCATCGAAAACCAGTGTATCGATGGGCCTGTAGTAGGATCAGAAGCTTATCTCCCCATACAACTGCAAGGATCCCAAGACCATTCGTAAAACAAATGGTGAGGCATACTCATTCTACTCAAACCCCACCTCCATGACAACACTTTGATCTCATCCACCACTTTCAAACGGTCTTCAACCCTATTTGAAAAGATTTTGTCATTCCTTTCCTTTCCAAATTAACCAAAAGATTGTGCGCAATCAACCAAAATCCCTTTTCTTAAATTCTTTTTTTTTTGCAGCCTTACTCAAACATTCAAAAAGAGCGAAAAAAATCCCGGGGAATCACCAAAAATAAACCAAGACAACGAAAAAACATTGTACCACACTTTCGAAGCAAAATCACAATGCAAAAAAATATTTTTCGAAAAACAATGCAAATACAAATGCAACGGTGTTTCCTCTTTCCAAACACAGAGAGCACAATCAAGTGATGCTCCCGCTTCAATCAAATCATTTTGTCACTTTTATAGGTCAGCTCTAAAAACATCTCAGCAAATACCTATGGCATAATTTAATTGGATACATTTGCAAAAAAAAATAATTACCGTCAGTGTATAAAAATTAAAGTCTTATTATAAAGTAAATATTATACAGTAGTGCTATTTAGCACGACAGAAACCACCGACGAATTCCACGACATCATGTAATTTTCAGCAATCAACAAGGCACACCACCCTTTTCTATTTTTATGGGTATTATTATTCTAAAAATATACATCCTATCAAAATTACGCTGCAATCAAGTCTCTTGCACGGCATAGTATAGTGGTGCTACGACCAACATCTCAAAATTAAGCTACAACCAAGTCAGCAGCATAGTTCATCCTTCCCATGACCGACTCACTGTAGTTGTCTTCATTATCATAGTTGTTGTATTCATTATCGCCGTTGTCGCTGCACAACTACCATTGTCATCAATTACCATTGTAATTGTCTTCACTGTCGGTGTTGTCATTGCCACTTTGATTGTGATAGTTGTCTTTGTAGTTGCAGTTATCGTCCCTGCGAAGTTGCAAGAGAGTGGTTGAAGGAGGTTTAATGGAGGATGGGGTTTAGTTGAGGGGTTCATGGGATTTGCATGAAAATTTTAGTCGTGCACTTTAGCATTATTCGTACAACTAATTATTGTAACCAACTATTACATCTAATATCTCCGCAAACTGAGTGTATTTGCTACATTTTTAGCTTGGAAAGTACAAACGAAAAAAAATCCATAAAATCATTGATATAAAAGATTATCAATCAGGTGACCCACAATTTATATCAACACACCAAACGCTACGGTACAAGACATGCGACGGTGAGAGTATAAACTAGATTCAATGTAAAAACTTAATATGAATGGGGAGCTTATCATTTTTTCCAAAATGATTAATTAATTAAAAATGTTGTTAAATAAGAAAAACATCTTGACCGTTAATGTTTTGAACGGCTGAGATAAAGTAACACAAAATTAATACGGGTTACGGTTTTGATTACATTTTCATCATCATAATAAACCAAACCTATTCTAAACCCTTCTTAAAAAATAAAAAAAAAACCCTAACCTAAACCCTCAAATTGAGTCCGCAAAAGAAAAACCAAACCCTAAACAATACATTCACAAATAGCTAGCTCTTCGCGGCACCACCGGAAGGAACTTGTACGTCACTGAATTCCTCAGTATGAAAAGGAAGAGAACAGATTCTCTCAATCCTTTGCAAAAAATTATGGCTTCTTCTATCAAAACAATGGATTCAACAAATTTCCATTTACCTGATGAGTGTTGGGAACACGTTTTCAAATTCCTCGATGACGACGATTATCATCGCCACTTGAAGTCTATCTCCCTTGTCTCCAAACAGTTTCTCTCTATCACCAACCATCTCCGTTTATCCCTCACTATATGTGATCAAACATATCCATTCCTCCATCGCCTATTCCACAGGTTCCCCAACCTCACCTCCCTCGACCTCTCCTGCTACTGCTTTTTTGACATCCATAAGCTTCTCCGCCGAATCTCTCGTTCTCCATTGAAACTCACATCACTCGATCTCTCCAACCAACCCACTATTCCCTTTAAAGCTTTGCAAGCATTCTCCGAGAAGATTACAACTTTGACCTCACTCACTTGTTCCAACATTGATTCTCTTGGTAACAACGATATGGTTCTTATCTCTCATTGTTTCCCTTTCCTTGAACAACTTGACCTAAGTAGTAGTAGCTCTTTCTCGAGTAGGGATTTTGACATTATGAATGTTGGGGTAATTTCCATGTCAATGTCGCTTCCTAAACTCCACAAGGTTAATCTCTCTGGACAATTCTATTTAAACGACTCATCACTTTTACACTTGTGTAAGAATTGTGAGTTTCTTGAAGAGGTTATCATGTTGAAATGCCCATTCTTAACTCAGGAAGGCATTGCTTCCGTCATCCGCGAGAGACCAACTTTGAAGTCTCTATCCATTAGATGGAGATCAAATGGACGCCTTGACGATATTAGTTCACACATTCTTGACTCGCTCGTGAGTTTGAGGGGCTTAACTTGTCTTGATTTGTCGTCTTTGCATATCTCGGATAAGTTGCTTTCCTCTCTTGCAATGGGAGGTCTTCCTTTGAGAAGGCTTGTTCTCCAAAACTCTACTGGCTATAGTTATCATGGACTCTTTCAATTGTTATCCAAGTGTCAGTGTATACAACATATGGATCTTCAAAAAGCCGAGTTTCTGAATGATCACCATCTTGTCAAGTTGTCTTTATTTCTTGGTGGTTTGGTGTCTTTAAATGTGAATAAATGTAGGATGCTCACAGGATCATCCCTGTTTGCATTAGTTATAAAATGTCCTTCACTCAATGAGATCAAAATGGAATACACAAGTACTGGGAAAGAGAGTGTAGAAAATTCTAATTCTTTCATAGATGTTTCTATAAGCCCTCAATTAAAGTCTCTCTATTTGCTGGCAATCCATACTTAAGAGATGAAAACATCATATTTTTTGCTTCCATTTTCCCAAATTTACAGCTTCTTGACTTGAGTTATTGCTATTACATATCTGAAGAAGGTATTTGTCAAGTTTTAAGGAGATGTTGCCAAATTCAAAACTTGAACTTAGCATACTGCGATGGAGTGAAGTTGCTTGGATTGAATTTTGAAGTTCCCAAACTCGAGGTGTTGAACTTGTCATATACAAGTGTTGATGATGAGACACTTTATGTGATCCCAAAGAGTTGTTGTGGCCTTTTGTACCTGTCACTGTCAGGTTGTAATACTGTTACAAAGAAGGGCTTGGAGCATGTGGTAGAAAACTGTACGCAACTTAGAGAGATAAATTTAGAGTTTTGTGATAGAGTGCATGCTAATATTGTTGAGAAGATGCTATCCTCAAGGCCGTCATTGAGGAAGAAAATTATTCCACTTGTTATCGATTCAGTGACCGAATCAGGGGACCCTTCTAGCGTCATGTTTTGCTAGTATTTTGAAATTCTCTGCTGAAGTTTGAAGGCTAAAATGTAAGATGTATTTTATTTTCAGATTTACTTCACTGAGAATTTACTTTATTTTTTTATCTGTATTTACTTATCAGTTTGTGCATGATAAGATTTTTATATAATTTACAATGTAATGCAAGCAGTTTAATGTTATATACAGATTTAAATTGTGTTGTTTTTCATTGCTTTGCCTTGAACTATATTTCATTGATAAGATACTTGTGTCATACTTATTGAAGCCATCATTGTTAGCATGGGTGTAAGGGATTTGTCTAGTAGTGTGTATCACCTAAAAACTGTGCTCTTATTCAATGAATAAAACTAACAAATATAATTAAGATAACATTTTGGATATAATGTAACACATCTAGAATGGTTTCTCTACTAGAAGAACCATTCTTTTATAATTCCTTCATTTACGCTTTGACGGACTTGTTGATTGGTTCTTATTGTCTCATTGATACTAACATTGCATATTTTTATTGGTGGTGAGATTAGCGAAATCACGGTGGTCCATAATGATCGATTTTGTCTTCATTGTGAATCCAAACATTTGCACAATTATGATAGAGGCATATACTTTTGTTTATATCAAGCTACACATGAAATATAGAAGAAGGTTGATTCTTTTGTTTTTCTTTCAAAATTTGACTGCCCATGCAAATTGAAGATCATTCAAGTGTTGTGAATCTTAGAAGGGTTTGCAATGCTAGTTCAAGTGACGGTTAATTAGAAAATGCTTTATGCTTTGTATAGTGATTGTCTTTTAAATGTCTTTCCTTTCACCCTGTCTGCAGGTAAATGTTTCCCAAATTCTAGCTTCGATACCATCCACAAGTCATGCTTTTTCACCACAGGATTCATGCTATGATGCTACTATTTGTTCATTATCAAGTGAAGTTACACGCAGAGTCTTTTTACATCGTTTTTAGTAGGTAATATTATTTATGATAGTGCAAGTTTCATTTATATTGCACAGTTCCTTTATTCTTCATCACTTTGTATTTTGTCATTTCCAGATGAATATTTTGTGCTTTGATTCCTCATAATGAATAGATATTTTATTCAAGTTCATTCGACGTGTGCTTTTATCCATGTTTAATGGCACTCATTATCTATTACACAACATTGTGCTTCTGCAGCAAGCATACATCAAACACTAACTAACTAAGGCACGATCATATGTCAATAAACAATTAATATAGAAGATTAATTTCTAGATTGGTTGAAATTGGCTAGCTTAAAGGTAGAAGATGAATTTCAGTTACTTTTTGGTATTTGTCAGTTATTCAGTGTTGATCTAGAGCAATTTAGTTTTTTTTTTTTTTTTTTTTTAATATTTCAAGCATTCCTAATCATACACTCAAAAGTAGGGATGACAAAAAAATACAAAATATCTACGCGTATCCAAGGATAAAATTCCGGTATGGCGTGGCTTACTTAACGGATAAACACAGGTAAGGTAAAATAAATGGATATTTTAGCTAGGTGTTAGTTAATGGAACAAATGTAGATTTAATGACACTATTTTAAAGGTGGATTTAATGACACATGTACCTCTACATCCGCTTATAAATTAAAAAAATTACGTAAATATCGCTTAGTTAAATATAAAGGTTAGTATCTTCACTAAGAAAACACATTACTATATTATTTACCTTGTATAATTAATTTTTGCTGAATTTGAAACTAAAAGTAGGGAAACTAATTTTCACTATCACACTAAACCAAAACCTAACCTAAACGCTCAAATTGAGTATGAAAAACTTAAACCCTCAACAATACATTCACAAATCGCTCTCTTTGCTCCTTATAGGGAACTTTGAGATTCGCTTGCCCTATAAAGTTAAATTAAAGGTGGTGCTTCTTCTGCTAAGTATATTTTTAAACACATTAACATATTATATTACACTTTAGAAAGACCACACTAAAAAGTCAGACATGGCATATTCGCACCCCAACTTGTCATAAATGAAACTTTGTAATATTATATTGTCTAAATGAATAGATATACTATATTAATTAATTAATTAATTAACCCTCTCAAAAAAATATTAATTAATTATTTAGTCTTCTCTGTTAATTGCTTAATGAAATCTTGTTCCCGTAAAAAAAACAGCTACCTAGAACTTTTCAACCCCTCGGTGTGACCCCTTTTCCATATGTCATTGTCTCGAAGATGGAGACGGAGAACACGACACTACAGTATCTGCATCACGAATTAATCATTCAAATTTTGGTGAGGTTGCCTGTGAAATCCGTTATACGTTTCAAGTGCGTTTGTAAGTCTTGGATTTCTCTCATCTCCGATCCCAATTTTGCTAATTCTCATTTTGAACTTACTGCCATATCACACACTCGTAGAATTTTATCTATATCATCACATTCACCTCATGAGTTTCGATCTATAGATTTTGAATCATCATCGCTTAACCATCATTGGGCTTCACTCAACCTTAATTTTTCACTTCCCCAGTCTTATTTTCCTCCTGATATTAGAGGTTCGTGTAGAGGCTTTATATTTTTGCATTGTTCTTCCAACATCTGCATATGGAATCCATCCACCGGATTTCATAAACAAATACCATTGTCTCCTTTTGATACCAAATTAAAGGAATATCGTTTTGATCATCTATATGGTTTTGGTTATGACCGGTCAAGAGATGATTACTTGGTGGTTTCATTGTCCTATGATCCAACCATAGATGATATTTCACCAAATTTTGAGTTTTTCTCAGTGAGAGATAATACATGGAAACAAATTGGGATGGAGGATACTCAAATCCCTTATATGATTTCCACTAATGATCATCGCAAAATAGGGGTTCTCTTTAATGAGGCTATTTATTGGTTGGCTTTTCGTTATGATTTAAAGGTGTTTGTAATTGTTACCTTTGATTTGATGGAAAGGAAACTGTTAGGCATGCCTCCTCTTCCTGATGATTTTATCCATCAAACTACATATTGCGGTTTGTGGGTATTTGGAGAATTTCTCAGTCTTTGGGCAATGAAGGGACGTAACATATTTCAAATGTGGGTGATGAAAGATTCCAAGTTGCATTCATTTTGGACTAAGACTCTTGATCTATGGATTGATGATGTCATTCCTAACTTTTCCCCTATATGCTCTGCAAAGAGTGGTGACATTATTGGAAGAGATGGTGGTTCTGGATTGGTGAAATATAATAATGATAAAGTACAACTCTTAGACTACCACTCCTACTATAACAATTCAGTTGGATCCAAAGTGGCTATGTATACAGAGTCTCTACTTTCACTCCCCGGTGACCATGACCAAGTTCAAAAAGATGACACAAACAAGAAGAATGAGGTTTTGAAATATTCTCCTTCACCATTTTATTTATATTTATAATTATATTGTATTTTTATCTCTTGGTTGGCTGCATTTTAGGGTCATATGTTTTTTAACTGCTTTTGTAACATAAGCTAGTATGCCACACAAGCTTATCCAGTATGTTGTGAAATGTTTAAATGTATGTTGTTGTCACTGCTTGAAATTGTTTTATATGGTAAACTAATCTGGTTAATTTATGCATGTTGAAGGAAAAAGAATGTTTTGTTCTCTAATTTTAGCGAACTCTATTAATAGTGGCCTTTGTGATTTCTCTGTTACAAAACAAGAAGGAAAAAAAACTAATTTCAAGTTAATGAGCAATGCTTGAATTTATAAGACTTAATTAATTAGATCAGTAGAAACATCAACATTAAATAACCGATGCTCTTAATACAATGAAGAAAGCTAAGAAAAACAAGAGATTTTTTTGTTAAAATGTATGTAACACATCAACATGTCCTGATGTCCTTTTCTCTACTTAAGTTTGCAAAGTTTCATATGAGTAAGAAATGCTACTAGAGGTATCATTCTTTTAAACTCATCTATTACCTTCTTACAACTTACACTAGTACACGAACAATTTCCTCACTCCACCATTATTTGATCAGTATCGTTTATGTACATTCTGATAGTAGTGTGTTCTGACTAAATATGAAGGAACAATTTGTTTCGTTTTATTTATTTTTTTATTTCATTTTAATGATATGGTTTTAATTGAATGTATCTAAATATTAGGTGTTATGTTAGTGTCTACCTAAGAACTTCTATGCAAGACTAAATTTAACACATCTGCATGTTTAAATTTAACACAACTTATAAAGTCTCTACACTTCATTCAATGGATAAAGCTAGAAATAGGAATCCTTTTGCATGGATGCTTTTTGTTAAAAACGTAACACATCTACATGTTCTTTTCTCACTATACACCCAATTATTCGTTCCAACACGACATAGTATCACTGTTAAATATATACAGTGAACACTTTTTGTTTGATTTTTTTATAATTCCTTCATTTACACTTTAATTTACTCGTTTGATTGGTTCTTTTTCTCATATATGACGAATTGTTTAATTATACAGTACACATTATTTGTTTGATATTTTATAACTCTTTCATATACAGTTTGATCTACTTACTGATTGGTTCTTACTGTCTCATTGATGCTAACATTGCATGTTTGGATTGGCGGTCAGATTAGCGAAACCACAGTTGTACCCTGATTATGTCAAACTCACTGACAATCTAAACACTCACACAATTATTATACTTGGAGAGAAAAATTAAACCTTTTCACATGGAATGTACATTGTATAATATAGTGGACTCATTCCTTTATTGGCATAGTTTGGATTACTTATATTTTGAAAGTTAAAGTTTTGCTACCAGAACTCCAAACCATGACTTGCATAATACAAATTTTAGTTTTATGCATCAATTTTGCTGCTTAAACTTATATTATCAATCTATTATAAATTTGTAATATGTAATTCAATTTTTCTGTATGACTTTTTGCATATGAGTCACTCTTTCTTTCAAAAATTGTTTTTAGGAGGAAGATGGATGTGAGGAAATTGAAGGCGACAATGATGATGACGGTGAGAAGGCTGAGGTTCCACCAAAAAGGAAGAGGTCAGACAAACATGATTCAGATGACGATGATGGAGGAGAAGATGGCCTACGAGTAAGATCCTCTAAACGATAGCGTTGGTCCATTCTTTCCTGAAGAGCTGGTCAGCTATAGCACCATTTGTCCTTTAAAAACATTCCAGAGAAGTGATACTCTTGTTGTTCATGGAAGTGTTTGTTGCTATATTGTCTTGTTATGGTGAAGTATTATTAGGTTAAAAGTTAAAACTTGTGGTAGGACAAGGTTTACGGTTCAGGTTTTTATCTTCCACCCATTTCTTAGGTGAGTAGATGTTGTTCATTATTATTTCTGGTACTCTGAAATTGTTGGTAGACAAAAGTTTTTTTGTTGTGTAAAACCTTTTTGATATTGTTTTTGAAATATTTTGAACTAACTAATAAAGTGATATCTTGGTGCGATTTGATTAACGGTTTCATGTTGATGCGAGGTCCAGCATATAGTGAACAGCGAATTTTTCATTACGAGGAGTGTAAACATGCTGACTTCTTGCAAAGTGAAGTAAAAATAGGCAAACTTATGTTTTCTGGGATGAAACATATTACAACGTCTCTGTCGATTGAACTATATTTTTTTTAATATTTGTTTTTCAAAAAGCCAAAGGAATTACAATCCTTAAATTAATTTCATGTTACCATTTGATTCCTTTTTTTTTCTTCATGTTTTTTGTCTTATTTGCTCATTTTCATATGATTTTTAAATTTCAAATCTATGGTTTTATTCTCCGACGAAGAAAAATTCAGCAAGTTTCTTACATGTTTCAACTGCGTTTCTAAGTCATGGCTTTCTCTCATCTCTGATCACAACTTTGCAAAATCGCACTTTCAACTTAACGCAGCAACACGTAGAATTCTGCTCACATCGCTCAACTATGATTCTGCATCCTCAATTTTATTGCCTCCCCGATCTACTGATGTTAAAATTAAAGGTTCATGTAGAGGATTTCTATGTCTGTACTATTCTTCTAACATTTACCTATGGAATCCATGCACAGGGGTTCACAAACAAATACTGAAACATCCTATCTTCTCTATGGAATATTTTAGAAAATATTCTACTCAAGACAGAAACTTGTTTGAAAATGGCTCAAAATAGATATTTAAACTTTGTGCGAAAATGGACATTTCAGTGAGAACTTTAAAAAATATTTAACATAATGTCGAATTTTAAATCATTACAACATACAATTTTACAATCTTATACTCTAGACAATTGAAGCAATCCGGTTGTGACTCAATACATTGGATGGCTCACGAGATATTAGATACTCCTCATACTTTCCAATGAAATCTTTTAGACCTGAAAACATCACCCCAAAACATAGTGAGTAAAACTCAGTAACATAGAATTCGTATGAGAAATATTTTGATGCTTTCAGCCATGCCGAAGTGCTAAGCATGGAAAATCCTCTCAAGAAATAATCATAATCAGAGATACTTACTCTTATTAAAAATATAATCAACTTGATTTTAATTCTTGTATACAAGGTTCATACTCCTAGATAAAAATTGTATACTTCATTTTAGTTTAACATTCAGGATTTGCCTTTCTACTGGAGGTACAAAGTTATCCAGGTTTGCCCTGCAGTGTCTAACTATCTAACATACATATCCAAGTCACTAAGTGTGAGGGGACCCAACGACTTGAATCTACTCAACTTGTTGGTGCTTCATTTTTCATAGCCAACTTGTTGAGACATACTTAACATATGGTAAGATCGGGCAATTATAGCGTCCCGTAAGTGGTGCCCCACTTACACTTGCTTACCAACTATCCGTCGTATATAGATGGAGAATCCACCTTGCAAGGATGAACCCTAACCTCACCCTATCATACATCTAATATAATTCTTATATATAAATATATAATTATAGTAGTATATTCAGCTGACTTGACTCAATGACAAGAGGTATGCGATTACATACATATGCACGTCAGAATTTCTTTGCTAAATAACAGTCGAGAATAACCATGAACGTGGGGTGAAATGAATTCAGAAATTTACGAAACTTTTACCATAGATACTTAACTCATATGTGGACATAATTCAATTTGTCCCGTATTAAAACTCAAAACCAGTAATTCATGAAAAATCACGCACCGGGACTAATGCAGAAACATGACAGCATATTTTTGTCAAACTTGCAACATACTTTATAATACCTATATTGAGTCTTAGCCTAAGAAATTTATGTTCAAACTAAAGCCCAACGAGTCTATTTTCTAGAAACAATCTTGCAAAAAGGAGATCCATAGAAAAACTTATGACTAAAATACCACATGCAGGTAAATACGAATTTAAGCTAGTAGCCTTCAAGAATCAACAAAACCACCTCATAATAATACTAACAAGGAGAAGGGAAATTTCTAAAACATATCAACAACAACATTAGCAAGAAACATACTCAAAATAACTCATTAACTCATAAACATGCTCCAATTTTAGAAATTTTACTCACATGCAAGAAAGGGGAAAACAATAGAAAACTAAATCAACAACATTAACAAGACCTAAGCACACCTATGAGAGGTTTTTATGAGGGTTTTCTATGTTACCTCAAGGGATTTGAACCCAAAGCTTGATTTTTCCTCCTCTTTTTCCCAATTTGAAACCCTAGCTTCCATTCTAACAAAATTTGTTCTCCTTTATTATCCACTGTTACTTCTCAATCACCCATGAGTTTTCATATCTGTAATGGATCAAATTGTAACAAAGACAATTGTTGCTATTGTATTAATTTGAACATTCAATTCAACTCCCAGTGTATACTAAGGAGGAATAACAACCAATTTGCAAGTAAAATAACAATAGAAAGAAAAACTTGAAGAAAGAGTACAAGGAATAAGAGAGAATCAGAGAGAGAAGAAGAGTTTCATCACATATTTTTCCATGCTTATTTCCTTGGCTTTTCTCATATTTATAAGGGTCCATATTCCTATTTCCCATAATGCCCCTTCTAACTCTAAGACTCATTACAATATTACATGCAATTGAAAAGGGGAAGACTAAGATTAATCTAAGTATGTGATTTAGGAAAAACTAGAAGTAGATGAAATTACCTTACTTTCATGGATTCTAACCTCTTCTCCTCTAAATCATCTTTCTCTCCCTTGACTCTATCCCTCGTCATCTTTCTTTCCTTCTCTCTACAACTTTGCTGCTCCCTCTCTCTTGGCTCTTACATTCTTTCTTCTTCTATATCTCTCTTTACGTCTCTCTCTCATTCTAATTCTATTTTTATTTTTATTTATTTTCCAACTTAATGGTGGTAAGGATGAGATGAAGAGTCTATGTGGATATGCCTAAAGTGCCCTTAGTCTAAAGAGGTAATCCTAATGTATCTTATCATGTGTTCTTGGGCTAATTGAAACTCGGGCATGGTTCACTTTAATATTCTACTTGGTCTAATTTTCAAACATTAACCCAAAATAAAAACATATATGATTTGTCAATAGTGTGAATATTCATACATTGATGGATAATGATAAGTAATAACAATATTAATAACTATAATAATACTAATAATAATAAAGCAAATGTTCGGTCATAAAAATTGGGGATGTTACCAATACCTTTTAATCCCAAACTAAAAATGTTTAATTTGTGTCATCTACTTGGTTTTGGTTACCACAGGTCAACAGATGATTACTTAGTGGTTTCGATATCCTATGACTCAATCATTAATTTGTCGTATTTGGAGTTTTTTTCATTGAGAGATAGTACATGGAAACAAATTGACGAGGGTACTAACTTCCCTTATATGAGTGCCAATGGTGATCACATTTTTGGGCTTCTTTTGAACGGGTCTATTAATTGGTTGGCGTATCATAATGATTTAGGAAAAAGAGTTATTGTTGCCTTTGATTTAATAGAAAGGAAACCATTAGAGATGCCTCTTCCAGATGATTTCGACGGCGCAGCTGCATATTGTAATTTGTGGGTATTTGGAGAATGTCTCAGTTTTTGGGCTATGCAAGAGGGTACTTATAAAACTGAAATATGGGTGATGAAACAATACAAATTAAATTCGTCGTGGACTAAGACTCTTATTCATGATGACGTTCGTACTTGGTGCTTTTACCCTATATGTTCTACAAAAAGCGGTGGTATTGTTGGAACAGATGGTAATCTTGGATTGGTGAAGTACAATGATAAAGGACAGTGCTTAGAGGGTTGCTCCTACTTTGTTTATCGGAATGGATTCCAAATAGTCATGCATTTAGAGTCTCTGCTTTCACTCCCGCCTGACAGAGAGCAAGTTGATGAAAATGACACAAACATGAAGAACGAGGTTTTGAAATATTCTCCTTCGCCATTTTCTTGATATTTATAATTATATTTATATTCTATTATTAACTCTTGGGTGTCTGCATTTATAGGTTAATGTGTGTTTTACTTCATTTGTAACATCAGTTAGTATTTGATATGAGTTGATCCAATATGTCATGAAATGTTTATTTGTTAAAATTTAACACAACTATACGTCTTTTTCTCTACACTAGACTCTAACCCGTGCGATGCACGGATTTTGTAGAGTTTCATATATAAAATATCAAATTGGCTATATTATTACTTGTAGAGTTGCATATAAACTCAG
>Ga0315913_1004337_pt1 | contig 17162 bp, 8 predicted proteins | sample MpolsnodulesMG_FD_207736 | JGI IMG/M metagenome (GOLD analysis project Ga0315913, IMG submission 207736) | Medicago polymorpha root nodule microbial communities from Los Angeles, California, United States - small nodules | ecosystem: Host-associated > Plants > Roots > Nodule | place: USA... | reverse complement strand
CACTTTTGGAGTGTGAATTTGGAGGGTGTAATGTAATGTGTGTGTTTGTGTTGGTGGTGATGGTGAGGTATTTATATAGAGTATGGAAATGGAAAATTTGGAGATAAATGGAAATGGGATTGGGTAGTTACGTGTTAAGATGGGATATTAAGTTGTTTACTATCTTATGTCATGTGAAGTCCTGCCCATAGTACGGAAATATTGTAGGGTCCATGTTTGGTGTTTATTTTTCAATTTTGTATCGGTGATTGTTGAAATTAGGACTTGAGAAAGACAGAAAGTGTTGTTGACAACCATTACGTGCTCAAATAAATATCAAAGAAATTAGTTTTTTAATTACATATTAGATACTAAATTATTTGAAATTGTTTAGTTGTACCAACCTATTTAAAAAAATTGGAGAGAGTTTATCTCAATATGACAAACTAAAGTTTGAATTTTGACTAAGAGATGTTTATATCTTCGGTGGAACTGATAAATGTCAAGAAAAAGTTAATTGTAATGGAAGTTAATAAAAAAGTTAGGTTATAGAAATTTTCGATGATTGCACAACTAATCATGTTGATGGAGTTGTTGGTTGTGGTGGATATCCTTCGTCGAGATGGAGTTATTGGTTGAATTGAACATTGTGGATGTTGTTTGTTGCGAAGATGACCGATAGATTTGTATTTACTCTAAATCGGTGTGTTTTGTTTTTGTATATGTAGTTCAGTTTTGCGTGCTTACGAAGGACTTAAGTTAGCTAAGAAGAGAGACCGTAATATGATGAAGTTTAATGTAGACTCTAAAATTGTGGTGGATTGTTTGAAAGGTGTGAATACTTGCTTATGTTTCTAGTAATAGAAGTCATGTCCAACAATTCAAAATGATGTTGACTTAAGATTAGACGGTGAAAGCAAATCATACTTGTCGAGAAGACAGTTAATGTGTTGATTTCATGGTTAGCTAAAGATATCACTGCGATCGAATTTTATCATTTATGAGTTTCGTTCTACTCTCTTTAAATCTCCATGCTTGTTTATTGCTTTCTAGTTATCTTTTTATTGGGTTTTGGTCCCTTTAATTAAAAAAATTAGAATTTTTTTTTTTTGAAGAAGTTAAATTAGTCCATCAAAATTGGTACCAGAGAAAATCGAATCTGAGACTTTAAGGAGGAGCACATTCAGAGGTCCCATGCCAATAACAAGAGAATAATTTATTGTTAAAATCTATTTTAGAAGTGTTTTGCTTGAAGTGCAAGTGATTTTGATTCTTGTGAGTGATTATATACATGGGATAGAAATTAAGAAAAAGTAAAAAAGGAAGATGAAGAAGAGTGGCAGGCAAGAAAGTAGTGGAAACATGAACGGTGAAGATAAAATGAAAAAACAAATTAAATACGGCTATTGGAAAGCATGAAAAGCTGTTTTTATTTGGCCGCTTTATTTTCATTTTATTCTGTCCTTTCCCAACTTCCTAAATCTCAGTCTCACATGCTTTTTAGTATTTATTATTTTAGTGCTGTCAGAATCGGATATGGCAAGTTACATTAATTTTCTCATTTAATCATTGAATGTGTTAGTTAACGTTAATTTACTTTAACCTACCTAACCTTATAAGGAACATCCAAGTAGTGCTATGCTAGTAGATAGATGTATATAAAAAATGAAGTTTGGGTTCGTTGAACTTACTACAAAGATAATTTAGATAAACTTTAGTTTTGCAGTGATCACTGATCAGTCATGTTACATATCGCGCTGATGTGGCAATCATTTGTCTCTTCTGTCTTGTAACCGATTGTCCTGCTGGTCACTGATTGCCATTCGCCAATAGAATTTTTTTGACAGAAATAGGAATTAGAATTTTCTCAGAGGAGAAATAAGGATTAAAATTACTGTCCGTAAAATATAGTTCAACTATAATGTTAAAATTGTTCGGTGAAGATCGAAGATATAGAGTTGTGGTTCACAGTGCTTCGGTGCAGAAGAGATTTAGCTTCCACGTTAACACTTCAATATTCTTATCAATATTTGAAAGAGGTGGTTATTTATGTGTGAGTCACTCTTATATAGGCGCTTCAATGTTAGCACTTAGCACTTCAACGTTATATGAAAAACATGTTAACACTTAAACGTTGACACATTACATTGGCACATCAACGCTCAAATTAGTATTTGGGAGTGACGTTGAATCACCCTTATATTGTCGCAGAGGACTCTATCCGTCTTTAAAAGATGTGGCGTGATCTGCGGAGGTAGTTAAAGACGAGATAAACGGTGGAGATTGGTTCAAGGTGCGCTTCTATGCAGTAATCCACACAGTACTATGTGTGCACCTTTGCCAAATTTCACCTCATGTGTTCTTGGGCTTTCGCTCGTTTGGCTGTTTGTCATTAGACTTTTGTTGGTCCGAAACAACTTCATTTACCGATAAAAAAAACAATTGCTATGACAGACATGTTTAAAACATAATAAAATTATAATTTTTGAAGTGAACTAGGTTAATAGTAGGTTTAATTGTATTTTTTTTCCTTCTCTTCTATGATTTTCATGAATATAGCCTCCTTCTTTTTGGATTGAATAATTTTTTTTAGAGAAATATGCTTATAGCATTTCATTAATAATAAGAGATTCAGTATATTGGGGTATGTGAAAATAAATGGCGGCACTAGCTAGTAATGTGAATTCTCCTGCAAGAATATGAACAACCCTATTGACTTGTTCTGAGAATAAATCTGTCATGGATAAAGCTTCAAGCTTTGGAAAAGTAGAAAGAGAATTTATTGATTGATTGATGAAAACAGTTACAAGAGCAGCTTATATAGAAGTTGAGATCTCTAACTAACTACATGCAATACAAATGAAATGTAAATGAAAGTGAAATTACAAATGCACAAAGATAACTTGCGCGCTAAGTAACTTCTACATTATCCTTATTATGTAATCTTTTTCTTTAATGCTTTTCTCTAATACTTGTCGCCTAACAAACTTCACCCTAGAGTTGGTAAAGAAAGAACTAACTAGAGTACGACAGGAAGAAATAATGCACCCAAATTTAAAGTAGTCGTCTCGAGTAATATGGAAGGCATCGCAAATAAGCTTAGAAGGCATCACACATTTTGGATTGAATAATTGATATCGCACTTATAACATTTAGTATAATATAGGTTCCAACTTCTCACTTTTTATAAAAAAAGATGATGATTTTTGGTTTCAAAAATAAAATTTCTATCCATAACAATCAAAACTGAGACAACACATTAACTTTTGTAGGGTCAAAAGCATTATTGTTGTGGTGGTGGTAATAATGGTTGGACAAAAATAGCAACAAATGCAATAATTGAGTGATAAAAAAATTCAATAATCTTTTCAAAAAAAAAACAATTAAAAAATATACTATTTTCATGAGCATAGAGAACAAAATGTACAATTAAATCTTAAAATTCTCAGAATTGAATCGAAAATTAAGCAGAAGATATTTTAGTCATAGTTGAATAATTCAACTTGTAAAAAAGAAAATAGTTTGACAATTCAAGAAGACTAAATTGAATGATTAAAAAAATTATAAAAAAAAAAACATAAAAATGGAATAAAATATTGAGCCAATATATGAATTAGCTAATTAAGACCATTTGAAAGAGATGTTTCAAATTTCGTTCAATTTAATAAAAAATATTGGATTCAAATTCAAAGTTGTGAATGCAGTGATGATGTAAAAAAAATTGAGAGAGAATTTTATTTTTTTTCTTTGAGAGAGAGAATTATAATCATATCAAACATGATATATATTTTTTTAGAGATCAAACTTGATATTATATTATTTTTTAGTTATATGCGGAGAATATCCAAACTAAAAAACATGCGAACCAATTTATTTTGGGTGACATTCTAACTAACTAGTTCTTAATTCAGTTTAATTTTTAAAATATTAATTTAAGATGCCCAAGCATTCACTTCATTAGAAGTATATGCTGAAAAAAGGCATTATCTATGTGGTTTTGTTAAAATTAAACAAAAAAGAAGCTTCACTCATACCGTCTAGATAATTCTTGTTTCACGTGTATCAAGTTAAGCATGGAAATCTTAAACCTTTGTTAATTAGGACCTTCGTTGACAATTTTAGTATTTTAGGTTTTATTATGCTCAATTATTCTTTGCTTCTTCTGTCTGAAAATGTCTCAAATAAATGCCACGCTGCTTTTGCACTCCAAGTTCTCTCACAACAAGGAATATCATCGATCAAGTGATAAATCCTTGGAAGCTTGGGATTTGTCATTTTATCAAGTAAAGGGCTATTTTAACACCATATGAACAAAATTGATAAATCATCAATAATTTTATGCTATTCTTTGATTCCTTGTGAATAAAAAACTTAGAATTTTGATAAACTATAGGAAGTATCTCAAAATTGAAACTCTTGACGTGCCGCACAATATTCATACTATGCATTATTGTGTACAATCGTACCTCCATGATTATTGCAAAGGTAGAATAACAAAACAACATCATACTAAAACAATGAATCACGAAAGAAAAATATATGTAACAACTACTTATGTAAATAAAAGAGTAGGAGAAAGGACGATTAAGATGGTGATTTTGGTTTAAAATTGACTTTAAATTATCCCTTTCTAGTGTGAATGAAGTAGAAGAAACTAGAGTTGTAGGTGACGGTTCACAAGAAAAAGAATGAAGATATTTTGTTAAAAAATAAAAATAAAAATTGGCATGTGAGACATGACATAACAATCTTGTTAGACGTATTAATCAAAAATTAAACAATCTTCCAAATTTTAATATTTTAATATGTTTTACATGTTGACACCAACAAAAAAGAAAGTATGAATAATATTAATATGATTTGGATGTCCATATTCCTTAAGATTTTCTATGTTCAATAACTTGTATGAGTGAATGCCTATATTCATTGTTTAACTTTTATGAGTGAATGCTTATATTCATTGTTATTGGCACTTAATCTTATGGCTCTTCATGTACTTGCAACTTACCACATTTGTGTCTTATAAATAGGACTTATATTTAAATGTAAAGAACACACTTGTAAATTAATACAATATACTATTTTGTTCTCTCTTTATCCCTTTCACTCTATTCTTCTATAACATTCAATATATTGTGATACTTTTGATTAATTTCATAACAAAACTTAATATTTTTAATATATTATAATTTTTACATGTTAACACTACTAAAATTTAGTGTAAATATTCAATTTATAAACAAAAATTTAAATAAATAAGTAAAGTGATAAAACTAAAGTAGATAAAATAGTCACAAGGATGGGGGGTTTGAATTGTGACCCTTTAAAAATTAAACATGTAACTTAAAAGTTATTCTTAAGTTGTAAACTTGGAATGGTTAAGTCAATAGACAGACTTCAGAACGTTCTGAAGTGTTAGTGTAAAAAAACAGTTTAAACAATTAAATGTGTTTGTGTGTGTTCTGTTTACTGAAAGTAAAAAGTAAAGATCAGAGAAGAAGAACACACAGAAATTTATAGTGGTTCACCCAATGTGGGTTAGTCCACTCCTCAAAAAGTTATATGTCTTTAAATCCGTCACGGACACACGGCCGGGTAGCTAAACGAGTATCCACGGGTATTTGACTACCCATTATTATATAGATACAAACACGAATTTGATTGTACCCATACCCACGGGTACTCATACCCGATAATAAATTAAATAAATTATTAAAATATTCTTATATATCTTATCTTATTACTTAAAGTTGTTACCTTATTGAAGGAAATTTTATCGTCCACCTAAGATTCTTCATTAATAACCTATTTTTGATTTTTTTAATTCATATTATTAAATTCACCGTTTCTACTTCTTTCACATCATAAAATATATCATATGGATTATGTCAAAATCATGAATTTTCTATTGATTATGTATGATTTATAAAATTTTGAATAGATTATGTATGGATGTTTAAAAGTTAAAGTTTTTTGGTGATTAAAAAAAGTTATTATTTGCACCAAAAAATAAATAAAATCAAAAATTCATGGGTACCCATGGATACCTCAATACCCACGGGTATCCGCATAGTGGGTACCCAAGAGGGTACGGGGCGGGCACGGGTATCATATTTATCCAACGGGGCGGGGACGAGTATCATACTATCCATACCCATGGGTACACATTGACATCCCTAGTAAAAACTTACTATTAATTTTGAAGACATTTTCACCTGAAGTGAATTCATGTAGATTATCATACTTAATTAAGTCTAGCACGACTTGAAAGCTTTCAATATATATATATAAAGGACATGTTACAATATATTCATAAGACTCACTTTATATTTTTATATAAAAGACTTAATAGCTATTTTGGCCCCCAAAGTATCACGAACTTGCGATTTTGACCTCCTATAAAAAACAATAACAAACCAATCCTCTAAGTTTAGCCCCTTTTGCACTTTTGACCCCATACCAATTTTGACCCGTAAACGCACACACACCTCACTTAAGTGACTAGGATGCCACGTGTGTAATTTTTGAATTAAAAAAAATTAAAATTGCCACATAATTGTTTATGGAATTAAATAAATAAAAAAGAAAACGAAAAATAAAAAAATTATGTGGCAATTTTAAATTTTTTTAATTCAAAAATTACAAACGTGGCATCCTAGTTACTTAAGTGAGGTGCCATGTGTGCGTTGACTAGGTCAAAATTGGTCTAGAGGCAAAAATGCAAAAAGGGGGCTAAACTTAAGGGGCTGGTTTGTTATTGCTTTTTATAGTGGGCCAAAATCGAGAGTTTGTGATACATAGGGGGTCAAAACTGTTATTAAGACTATATAAAATTCCCCAAAGGGATTAATTTTATTGATGCATATATTTCATATTCTCAAAGGGATTACTTAATCAAATCGAAATATAGAAACATGTTGTATAATATTCTTAGTGAATATTTTCTAAAAGAGTGATATAAAAATGATATCATTTGTCCATTTGCAAATAAATCTTAGAACTCCGAAAGAGTTTTTTGAAAGTTGATTTTTTAAAGAAAAGAAATTAAGATGAAATATGTAGCAATGATATATATTTATTTGAGATTACAAGTTGAGTATTTGAAAAATAACACTTTTCTGAATCATGAAGCTTATATAGAAATGTGTTCAAATGTTTATAGATGGACAAATTATATTTGTTGTGCGCTCAAATGGGTGTAATGCCACTAGATGTAGACAAAGATTGTTTGAGAATTTGAGTAAATAATGAAGAACTAATTGGTCCTGAAGTACCATATTTTAGTTCAATTGAAGGACAATAATGCATCTTGATAATTATTCATGTTATGATATATTATTTGTTATTTTAGATATGCAGGTTATTTGTAACCAAAACAAAAAAGATATGCAGGTTATTTGTCTGATTCTCAACATTAATTGGATTTGATTGAGGTCTATGTCCAAACACATAGAAGAAACTTGCAGTTTGTCTTCCAAAAGAAGGAACACAACAATCAATTATGAACATAATACCATGAGCATTGCTTAGTTGAAAGAATGGTATATTAAGGGAGATAGAACAAAGGCATATTTTTTGAAAGTTCTTTTTCTCATATGATCTGCAGAGTTCAGGTATACTCCATTTACCACTTGCTCCATTTAGTCCATTTAAGGCTTGGATGCAAGAAATGTGAGAAAAAAGCAATCAGGGGTTGAGATTTAAAATTAAGAAAATAATATTTGTTTAATAAAAATGCAATTTGTTTTCCTTCATTCACCGACTTTGCCCTGTTACTGCTATCTCAGACATCTTTTCCCCTCTCTTCTCATCGTCGTCCACCACCACCCCACCTCCACCGCCGCCTATCGCCGCCCTCTCAGTAAATCACCACATCATCACTCTCCCCTATTCCTCTCATCGTTGTCTCGCTACCACCATCACAAACAAATACATCGCTGCCGCCACGTATTATTGGTGAAAATATTTCATCAATGAAATTTTTGTATACAACCCGGAAACAATAACCAAAAGGCTCATTTATTATGTACCAGTAACAGAAATTGCAAGATCAGTGCCATAATGCTTCATATATAAAAGTGAGATAAAAAAAATCAGATCTTCGCGAAATTAAGAACTCTCGTAGCTTCATTATGCACTTAACAATTACATTGTGATTGACTAAGAAGGCAGCGACGGACTACGGCGGGGTGATGACGAGAGAGGATGGGAGGAGAGGGGAGAAATTAGAGATTCCAGCAGTAACATGGGAGAGGGAAGGCTAACCAGGGAAGAGAAATTGCATTTATTTTATTTTTATTAAACAAATATTTATTTTTTTAATTTTAAATCTCAACCCTTGATTCTTTTTTTGGCACATGTCTTGCATAAAAGCTTTAAATGGACTAAATGAAGCAAGTGGTAAATGGAGTATACCTGGACTCAGAAGGAGTCCGGTGATCTAAACATTCAACAAATTTGTTCGTGTGCTAGTCTTAAATGCCTTTTACAAAGTAACTCCTAAGTGAAATGCTTGAGCAGCTGGTACAAAGGATTGATGTTCATCGTATCAGAGACGATTGTTTGGTTGAGTGGGAGAAATAAATATATTCTGCAATTTTTTTCCCTTCATCATGGTTTTGTCCCTCTTGGTTTTCCTGGTAAGGTTTTTAACGATGCAGATATATCGGATATTGTACTCTTTTTCCTTCACTAAGATTTTCTCCCATTGGGTTTTTTCTTAGTAAAACATATCTTTCATGGACATCCAAGGGGGGTGTTATGAATAATATTAATGTGATGTGGATGTCCATATTTCCTAAGGCTTTCTATGTTCCTTTACTCCTATGAGTGAATGCCTATATTCATTGTTATTGGCACTTAGGGGGATGTATTAGATCATGATTCTAAGGGATTTTAAAAGACTTTTTTTATCATGAAAAAGTCTTATCGTATTCAATCAAGACTCTTTTCAATTTCAAAAAAGTCTTGTGTTATTCAATCAAGATTCTTTGTCATTTAAAAAAATCTTGTGGTATTCAATCAAGACTCTTAATCACTTAAAAAAAGTCTAGTGGTATTCAAAATCATTCAAATTTGGAAGGATTGTTTAATAAATTAGATTTTGATGGATTTTATGGGATTATCTAGTGAAATTTTAGCATGAAAAAGTCTTTCATGAAAACATGAGATTTCTTAGGATTGTTTTTTCTTTTAAGATTTTACTATCTCTCCCTCTCTCTCCTCCCTTCTCTCTTACTCTCTCTTCTCTCTCTCTCTCTCTCCCGTAAAAAATTAAGTAAAATAAATAAGAGTCTTTATTGAGATTTTGTGAAAGAGAGTGTGTTATGATATTTTTTCAATTATTTCTTAAAATTCATAGAATCTGTTTGAAATCTCTTGAAATCCATAAAATCATTTCAAATCCTTTAAAATCTTATAAATTAAATCCATTGAAATCCTTAATAGTCCTTTAAAATCTTCAAAGTCATCAAAATCCTGCAAAGTCTTTTAAAATCCTCAAGACTTTTTCAAACAAAAATTGTCCTTTAAAATCCTAATCCAATACACTCTCCTTAGTCTTCTGAAAACTAATGTTCACACATATTAAAGGGCTGAAAACACCAATAAAAGACTAAAATGCCCCTTCAGCAGTTAACTGTCGCGGAAGTTAACCGGCTGCAGTTAACTACCGCGGAAACTTCGGCAGTTAACTGCCACGGAAATTCAATACAAGAAAGTCACGTTTAATACTATTTAATTCATTGTGATTCTACGAGGAAACATAATCAACCATCTTTTAATGTCTTAGATTACATTAAAGAATTAATCAAGAAAGTTATAATTTTCTTTTTCTTTTTTAAAAAGAAGCAACACTAAAGGTACTTTAATTGTGTAATGAAATCAAAATTTGAGTCAATGAAATAATACTCGATTTTATCAATCAAGGATGTATATCTTTGCTGATTTAAATCATTAATTAAAAAAACAATTAAATCTCATACAAATAAAAACATGAACCATATTTGACCATGTTAAAAAAAATTATTTTAATATTATTTACTAAAGTCTTAATTGTTTTTTTTTGGCGTCGAATTCAATATTTCCTCCAATTTTTTTATCAAAAAAAAATAAAGATTATAACCGAGTTATCCAAATTTAATGTCTTAAATGCACAATTTTTTTAATGTAGAAAATATCATGTGCACAACGATTTTTTTATTTATTTAAAAGGGAGTAATTATATTTAATAACTTAAGAAAAAATCATAGAAATATTTAGCACCTTGTCTCCATGTAATTAATGATTAACGTATAGAGACTATTCAATAGTTGGATGCAGCATTACTACACCAATACATGTCCATGTGAATTAGGATGATATTTAGTAGCAAGTGCATTCCAATTCATTGTCTTGATCAGTATGAATGGGAAAAATAATAAAGGGAATAATTTTCAGCAATTGAATGGCATCAATCAGAATTAATTCTCTTGATTCCATCCATGTCAACGTGCATATATACCGCGGTAACAAACATTCACATTAACCATCATCAAAAAATCATATTTGATTTTGTTTTACTTAATTTGTATTTAATTTCATTGATTATTTGTTATGGAGAAAATGAGAGGGAGAATAAATTAATTTGCATTTAATTTCACTTTGAAAAAAAATGAGGTTTGAAATTCCGCGGCAGTCAACTGCCGAAGTTTCCGCAGCAGTTAATTATCGAAGGCGCATTTTGGTATTTTACTGGTGTTTTTCAGCCCTTTAATATGTGCGAACACAATTTTCTAGTCTTATGACTCTTCATGTACTTGTAACTTATCACATTTGTGTCCTATAAATAGGATTTATATTTCAATATAAAGAACACACTTGTGAATTAATACAATATACTATTTTGTTCTCTCTTTATCCCTTTCACTCAATTCTTCTGTAACATTCAATATACTATTGTGATAATTTTGATTAATTTCATAACAAAACTTAATATTTTTAATATATTATAATTTTTACATGTTAACACTACTAAAATTTAGTGTAAATATTCAAATTCAATTTATAAACAAAAATTTAAATAAATAAGTAAAGTGATAAAACATCATTGTGTTGAGAATTGAAAGATATACTATTATCTTCCAATACAAATACATTTTTCATGTGATAAATTATGTACACTTTGAAGTGTACGGTTTTTGTTGAATCAAATTTTTCTCAAGATATTTAGGAGGGTGTATTGGATTAGGATTTTAAATGACAATTTTTGTTTGAAAAAGTCTTGAGGATTTTAAAAGACTTTGCAGGATTTTGATGACTTTAAAGATTTTAAAAGACTATCATGTACTTTAAATTATTTATTTTACTTTATTCTTTACGGAAGAGAGAGAGTATAATTTTAAAAGAAAAAAAATAATCATAAGAAATCTCATGTTTTCATGAAATACTTTTTCATACTAAAATTTCACTAGACAATCCCCCAAAATCCATCAAAATCTGATTTATTAAACAATCCTTCCAAATTTGAATGATTTTGAATACCACTAGACTTTTTTTAAGTGATTAAAAGTCTTGATTGAATACCACAAGACTTTTTTTAAATGACAAAGAATTTTGATTGAATAACACAAGACTTTTTTTAAATTGAAAAGAGTCTTGATTGAATACCACAAGACTTTTTCATGATAAAAAAAGTCTTTTAAAATCCCTTAGAATCATGATCCAATACACCCCTTGCTTGAAAGAGAGAGTTGTAATTCCCCGTGCCCTATCAAATCAGTAATCACGGTCAATCTTTATGATCAATTGCTGAACTAAAATGTATCATCAAGCAGGCAAGCAACCACTATAAGGCAAAAGTTAAGATCCAAAAAGGTGAATAGTTAATAAATAAGTTCTATAAACGATGAAGAAGATTAAGTATAAATAAAGATATAGTTGAGATACCAATGTTAAACCGAAAGAAATTTGGTATTGGTATATACAAATCAAATTATCTCAGTTGATAATGTAATACTAAGTTAGTACAAATCAAATTCACTTCAGATAAAATTACAATATGTCTATTACTAATCACAATGAAAGTCATTCCATGAAACTAATGTTAAACAATAGGATTTTATTCATTTATGAAGAAAAAATAAACTGAAGCAAAGCTTGAAAGCATGACTTCTTTCCTCCAAGCACCTGACAAACATCAAAAGAAACTGACATCATCTAGAAAATTCTGCAGAAATAATCTCTCCAATGTCCCAAAGATAACAATTGATCACACATCTGGCTATAGAACAATTCAAAACAGAAAATAGTTAAACTATAAAAATTAAATTAGCACTATGCAAATATATATGCAACCAATACCTAAACTTAAGTTAGGAATTTCACCTGAACCAAATGATCTCCATTGACAAAACCAATGCCAATAACACCATTATTTTTTGTGTGCCCAAAGTGTGAACCCCTTAATGTAAAGAATGTCGAGCTAAATGTATTTTCTAATGTGACCAGAACGATGTAATACCTTGTTACTATCATGTATTCTATTTCTGATATGTTCATCCTCAAGTTGAATGCCAAGACCAATACTCTTCAAAGACTCCTTCACCTGTTTTTGAGATATTAGTTCAGTTGATAGGGACATTGTAAAATATATGTAGGGGTCGGATTCGACCCCAAACACCTTAAAAAGGTGAATTTCTAGTTATTATGTTACTTGACAAAAAAAAAACTCACTTTTTGGACACGTATCTTAAATAATTGACCATATAGATAAATGTGGGAACTAATCTCATCATCCAATTGTTTCTATATGGACCTCCAATATTCCGATAAGGGCCCATTAGCCCTAGACAAGCCACCTACGCCCGTGACGGCATCCTCCCTTACTTATCCCCCAAAACCATCAGGCCCGAGCAGTCGAGCCTTTAGACAAAATATTCAGTCAGAATAATCGACTAATAAAGTAACGTACGTGTTTTCCCTATCATAGGTAACTTAGGGAGTAAGTCGCCATAAGAGAAGGTCCAAAAGGCTATAAGTAACACTTATAGGATGATTCCCAGAGCATGACTTAAATCAGATATTAAATCCTAGTTTCAATATTATACTCAGTGCAAGTACAATATACAGTCCACCTTGATTCCAAAATCATATCAAGTAATCTTGCAATAAAACATTATCACTTGCTTTTACGTTGACTATATTTGTAACACCTCAAGTTTTTAGTATTTCATTTTTCATCCTTTTTCAGTCAACTGCGTTAATTGCTAAATGTTTGGATGTTTAGACATCAATATAGGATAGTTAGAATATAATGAGTGTTTTTTAAACATAAATTTATTCAAAAATTGACTTAGATGTAAAAAAAAACTATTTTCTTGTCTGCATAAATCGATTTATCATATTGTACCGGACGATTCTATTTTTACTTGAAGAAATCGACTCTCTCTGTTACTAAATCGACTCTCTCAATAAAATACTTCATGAGTGTTTTTACACTTTTTGCAAAATTTGAATCCAAATTCAAATTTGAACACTATCTTTCTTTCTTTTTTTTTAGAGAAATTTGAACACTATCTTTTGAGATACAGAAACCTAACCGATAAAATAAACCTAAAACAAAATTCATTAACAAGAACCTGAGCTAAAAATCAAAATTTGGTTTAAAATTTCCAAAAACTTTAATAACCATCAAAATGTCAAAACTTAATCGATCTTGAAAAAGAGCATAAGGTCAGTGTCACTTCTCTCCCCTTCTCTTTCCTTTTTTGAACCAAACATATATTTAATTAAAATATTTTCGCTCTCCTCCTCTCCTTTCCTTCTCCTCCATTAAAATATCTCCTCTCCGTTGAACCAAACGGACTCTTAGGCTTTAGGATACGTTGTTCTACCCATCATCTTATTAAAAAACTAACTCATGAAACTAGCCTGTTAAGTTTGTCTTTTCTTCATACAACTGTTAGGTCATGTCACAAGCATATGAAGAAAAAAAATTGAAACCTTGAGCATCAATAAATAATAATGACTCGTCTCGAATTTACTTTTCCATAAGTAATGATAGCACATTAGCTTTGTGGCATATTGCCAGTGCAATATTCTATTTTTGTGTATACATGTGAATTATTGAAATAATGATGGATGTTTAGACTTATATGGACTAACAGACATCACTTGAACGATATAGTTGATTAGATTTGAGAATATCATCTATGGATTTGCCTTCAATGGAATTTGTATAAAGTATTGAAATATCAATGTCATGCCAACGGATAGAAATATATATCTCATGAACTTTGTCATGTTCCTATGTATTTGTTATGGACTAAAAATTTGTAAATTATTTGATGGATTAAAATGAATGTTCATTTTGATGAAGAAAAGAAAAATGAATGTCCACTCATATATAAATTGGGTGGCCATTATTATCACTTCTAAAAGCGTTATTTATTGTGTCACTAAAAGTTTTTTTTTAAAGACTAAAAGTTTTTTTTTTAGGGATTTTTTTGAGTGACTCCGAACCTTGCGTATATTATACATTATCTTACTAATTGAGCTAAACTCTGACTCTTTTTAGGGAACTAAAAGTATTGTTTTGGTGCGGTATTTTTTTTCTAATCAATTCAAAATTCTTAGTTGTGGAAGGAAATAGAAGAATAAGTGACTACATACATATGTTTACTTTGCATGTTTGTTCGGTAAGGAGTAGTAGATAGTTTATAAGGGATAACTGATAAGGTAATTGATAACTGATAAAATATAATTGCTTGAATTTGTAGTGATTGATAAAATTAGGTTTTGAAATAGTTTATGCAATATAAAATTATATTAAAAAATGTATGTTTAATTAATATTTAGTTAAAAATAATATTTATATTAAAGTACGTCAGGAGTAAAATTATATATATATATTAGTTTTTAAGCTATAATATAAAATACTTGAATCAACTCATCGAGAACACTATAAGCTAAAGAAAATAAGTTATAAGCTTATTATAAAATGGCAATTATCAAATGATTTTTTCTATAATCATACGAGTTTATACGCTAAAAGACTAAACTATCGTATATAAACTACCTTACTGTACTTATTCCACTATGGTTAGTTAGTTAGAGTGTTCGAGAAGTTTGGTTAGAGTTAGTTACTCCCTTTCATGAAAGTATATTTTAGCAAGTTATTCTATGAGCATTTGCTAAAAGACACCAACTAATTTTTATGAAGGTGTCTTTTAGCAAAATTATAACCAAAAAGTGAAAATCACACCTTGAGGTGTGGATTGCTAAAAGATGCATTCATGGGTGACTTCTAACAAAACTCTATATCCTCATTGTACCATTTCCATTATCGTTTATTAATCTATATCCATTTTAAATGAATCCATATGAGTATCTCCCTCATGAATGACCATATGTTTGCTTTCTTGTTGATCATTATAATATTTGTTAAATAAGAGAGGAAAGAGATACATATGCTGAAAAATGTGTGTCTCAATAAAATTACGGGAGGTCTATTATATAGGAGACTGTAAACTTAATTACAAAAGAACTATTCTACATAATATTCTAAACTAAGTAACTTAAAGAGTAAGCTAGAATATATTTACAATGTAAATATAATTATTACTATTTATTTAAATATCAACGATCTTTTTCCCTACATTTCCATGATTCATAATATGGTGTCAGAGCAATACCCTAGGGAGGAAGACGATGATGATGCTTTAGTTTTTGATTCAGCATATGAAGAAGACGAAGAAACCGATGGTGATGAAGTTCTCACTTCTGCACAAACTCTGGATCTTATCGTTTTCGGTAGTTTCGATTCTCCAATCGATACCTTTGTGATAGAGGAAATAAATGTTGTTTTTGTTTGATTCGCACATTGAGGCGCCATTGCAGAAGCTCTCGATAAGGAGGATGTATTGTTTCGAGATTTCAATTCAACGTTTAAATAGATTGCACAAAGGAAGAGCAAGCAACGACAAATACGACATTTTGTTTACAAAATCTTGTTTAGAGAAACATTTTTTTGTTCCCGGATTAACTCGCGTTTCGATAATCACTTTTGCAGCATCGTATTCGGAGCTAAGTTACAAAATTATTTTTTTAGAAACACATTTGCAGAATCACGTTATAGAAACATGTTATAGAAGTGTGTTTTTTGAATAAGCAATTTCAATTCAGATTTTTTATGTGCTTTGCTTATGCTCTGAATTGCGTTTCTGAAAGAATTCACACTTTGTTTGTCAATTTCAGAACTTCTATGAGACTTGTTTGGTTGCCTTGCATCTTCGTTTCATGAGTTGCAAAATTACAAGTTGGTTTGGTTCAATTACATTTTCAATAAGTTGTTTTGGAAAAAGCACGTTTTGCAGAAACTGCTTTTGGAATGATGAAGAAGTTAGAGACCATGAAGGAGATATAGAAGATAGCATATCTCAGCATTCTCAACATGTTCTCAATTGGGCCTGGGCCACTCAAGTATCTGGCTTCCATATTGGGCCTCCAACGTGTTTTACTTAGTTTACCTTTTTTTTCTTAGTTACACCACTTTAGTTAGTTAGAGTGTTTGATAACCTTTTTTGGTTTACATTTTACCTATTTTGTCTGTTCATTCATTTGTAGTGTATTTTCATTGTATTCCAAACTCAAATTGGTAAATTTCCCATTTTGAGTGTGAGGAGGACTATTACAATATAATTAGTTAGAGTGTTTGAGAAACTTGGTTAGAGTTAGTTACTCCCACTAATCTTTATATATTGGAACACTTATTGTACCATTTCCATTATCTTCTATCAATCTATATACATTCTATATGAATCTTTATTCGAGTATCTGTCTCATGAATGGTCGTTTGTTTGCTTTCTTGTTGATCATTATGATCATCCTCCCTACAATTACATGATTGAAAGGAGTGTTTTCAAACAGATCATGTGAATTCCTAGTTTAAGTTTGAGATTTTTTTTACTACCAGTTGAGTACCCATATTATCTCACTTACTATTTAAATGGTTCTTAAACCTTTTTTCAAAGGAAATAGTCCATAATCTTAGGTGTATATAAAATCGAATTAATAGGTAGCAAACCAATAACCAAGTCGCGCCAAACACATACATTACTAATAAATATCACCATGATCAGTAACTATTAATTGTCGGCTTAAGCCCTATTAATTTTACTTTTGGCCTCTTTATTTACTCTTTAAAT
>Ga0315913_1004336_pt1 | contig 17162 bp, 6 predicted proteins | sample MpolsnodulesMG_FD_207736 | JGI IMG/M metagenome (GOLD analysis project Ga0315913, IMG submission 207736) | Medicago polymorpha root nodule microbial communities from Los Angeles, California, United States - small nodules | ecosystem: Host-associated > Plants > Roots > Nodule | place: USA... | reverse complement strand
CATTTGTCAATCCAAAATAGTAACTAATTAATATGATAAAAAAAAAACTTGAAATAAACAACATTAATAGAAGGTGAGTTAAGGGACGTCGAAGGAATACTAAGTAGGATATGTAGGGTAGCACTAGGCATGCAATCCGTCAACTGGCCAAAGATGGTGTGTGTTGTAAATTCCTTGTGAAAACCACACCAACAAAAAACTTGATGCGTGGAGCAAATTAATACCAAGCAATCAAATCAAGCGGGTGACAAAATAATTCAAACAAAAATAAACAGCAAGAGATTAAAAGGAAGAATGAGAACACAAGAATCTATTTACCCAGTTCGGTCTAATGATGACTTACTCTGGGGGAGAGAGCAGCTCTCTGTTCCACTATGATATGAGTTTCTTTACAAAGAGATACTGAGTTACAAGAATCAGTCTTCAAACCTAATTCTACCCAAGTCCCAATCTTTTCCCGTGACCAAGAGACTCAATCCTAATAGTGTTTTGTTCAAGGTGAATCAAAACAATCCCAACCCTAGTGTTTGTTGCCAAGAGAAATTCTCTATAAACCCTAGTTTGTATGTTGGCTTCTAAACCCTGTTTCTACACACTTAATCATCTGATAAAAGGTTTATATTTATAGTGGAAAGCATCCCACAAAAATTGGAACAGAACCGGCTCATGAAAAAACCGTTTTATTTTTTCTACTGTCACGCAATTCGGGCACCGAATTCTGTTGTTCGGGCGCCAATTTTTCACGTAGCCAAAAGGCTCCTTCTGCAGGCACAATTCGGGCCCCGGACTGCTCCATTCGGCCCCCAACTTTGACATTTCCAGGATGCATGTTTTTGAGTTATTTTCCAACAGTGTGAAGAGAATTAGTGGTTTGATCTATGAAGAAACCAGAGGCGTCTTGAAGATCTTCTTGGAGAATGTCATTCGTGACGCTATGACATACACTGAACACGCTAGGAGGAAGACTGTGACTACCATGGATGTTGTTTATTCTCTAAAGATACAAGGAAGAACCCTCGATGGATTCAGTGGTTGAAAAAGATGAAGAAGAAGCACTCTTTTCTGTATTATTCTTTTAACTATGTAATTGGAACATGTGATTTTTCTTTATAATTCTCTTTTTGGTTTTTACTTGGTTCTGGTCCTTAATAAGTTTTAACAACAATCTGCTAGGTAAATAACATTACATGTGAATCTTGACGAAATTATCCCTACTGTTGTAGCATGAAAACTACACCTCCAACATAATTGAAGAGGGTGAGGAAAACTACACCTCCAGCATAAACGGATTTGAAGCATGTCCAAGTTCATGTAATAGCTGCAAAAACTATTTGAGAAGGCAGAGCTTATCAAATTGATTAAGCAAGTTGGATATGTAACAAGATTTTCTCTATTAATCATGTAGATTGTTTTTTTCTTTCAGGAATCACTGATATTAAAAAATCTCACAGTTATAAAATAAAAAGGAACAAAGCCTAACATCCATTACTACTAAATAAAAGATAAAATGTCCCACATGGAAGCATGATGTTATTCTATACCTGCAGCTAATAGCGTAGTCACACTTTCTTTCAAAGCAAACTAATCCCACATCGAAAACTTTGTTAAATATATAACGAGTAAGTTAGTTATATAACAACACCACATGACTTCAAAGTTTTATGAACAACTAGCACGTCAGGGAGCTGAGAACTTATAAGAGGGCTTGTAATCTCCGATCCGAGAGTAAACAAATTAGGTAATAAATACCTTCTTTTGTTTCAAATTTGGGATGCAACCTCATGGACCAAGATTCTCTGCTGTAAAAGCAACACGCAGTTTCACGCTGTAGGAAATTTTGGCCATTGATTTGTGATCCGACGGTTCAAATTAAAAAATCAATTTTACACGGTAAAACAATCTCAGTCGTCGATTAGAGATCGTACGGCCAAAATCTGTTACAGCGAGCACCGAATCCATATCCGCAACCTCACTTATAACTTCTCAAACGCCCAATTTTGTTTACTCTATCTCTTTCTCTTTGAGTCACTGACTCTCTATAAGGCACTACCCTTTACAATGACATTAAAACCTAGGTGGGCTATGGTCCACTTCATCCAAAAAAATAAAAAGATTAATTTGTTGAGTGAATAGGTAAAATTTTTCGAAATTGTAACTTTTGTCAACACTCAACTTTTAAGAAACTTCAAAAACCTCTCTAAAATTGTTAAACATTAGTCAATTATCCCCCTCTGTCTGATTTGGCAGTTAAACATGTAACATGACAGTTAACTAGACATGTGACATCTCTATGTAGACATAAACGTTATGCCATGTCATAGACTCATAGGGGGTAATTGATTATTTTGTTTGCTTTTTTCTGTTTTGTTTAAAATATGTGTGATTATAAAAATAGGCAAATACCTCTCTCAGATTTAAAACTAATTTGCAAATTGAATAAAATCTTATGCACAAATAAACTTGTAAAAGATTTTTAATTAAAGTTAGAACGAGAATGAAATCAGATAATATCTGCAAGTAAATGACAACTCTAAGTTTGACAATCAAATAGTGGCAAATGCGATATATTACAAGTGAGTCATACCCAACAAATACAAATGGTTATTTTGCGACCGAAAATTGGCATGAAGGTATAGTACTATGTTCTGCATCGATCTATCATTTCTCATTTTAAAAATCGATTTTGCTCGTCATTGCATATTTATAAGTGGTATGACAAGAACGAAGTCACAGTGGACCAGTGGTAAAGAGATGGATTACTACATACATGTTGTCATTGATATTCCATTATGTGGTAAGGGGAACAGTCCGAAAAGAGCATATAAGCAAGAGTGGCGCAATTCACATCACTTAGTGATGTCGTTTTCGGGTAAAAAGGAAAGAAAAATAGAGATGAAATGAGAGGAAGTCTTGTGTAGTCACAAATATTTATGCACACTATTTGAGTGCATACACATACTTGAGAAAGGTGGAAATAGACAACCCATTATACCGTTCCAATCAAAGTGACATCCCAAAACCCGACCAAACCATTTAGAAAATCGATCAATATTGAACCATTGTTAACCACCCGCGGGTTGGATCGGATAATAACAAGCACTTCACCTTTGAAAACAAAACCTGCCTTTGGAGGTCTTCATCAATTACAGAAAATTCATAAATTGTGTTAAGAATGTTGCCAAATTTATTTACACATATAAATCTTCTAAAAATAGATCCACTAGAATAACTTGGTAGAATATATCTCAACTTTTAATAACTTGGCAGAACTTTTCTGTTCTTATGTTATTTTGGCCTGCCCTCTACTTCTAGTTTTCACAATTTTGTTTTGATGTGTGAATTTAAGCGAATTTAGTGAAGTAAATCACGATTTCAGATGACCATACTTGATTGTAGTTCCCATTTCATTAGATTTCGAGTTTACAAGCGAGTTGGTTTGAAATTGTTATCTAAACTTGTAGAATGGTACAACTTTCAAGTTAACTCACATTTTAACAACATAGGCAAATGCGATATATTACAAGTGTATGTACAATAGAAAATCAGAACTGAACCTTTACAAACATTAAAGCTTGCAATTCTTATACTTGGTAGATTTAAACACGATGTATTTGAAGTGTGAATTGTAAATCAGTAGATTCAATGATTCTTAAGTTTTTACTTGCTACTGTTAAGTGTTATTCATGATTGGTGATCTGCCTCAGTCAATGATTATATCCATGGAGTTTTTGGATTAGCAATTTGGTCTGTGGTAGTAATGAATAATTGAAGAGGGTGAGGAAAACTACAACTCCAGCAGAAACTGATTTGAAGCATGTCCCAAGTTCATGCAATAGCTGCAAAAATTATTTGAGAAGGAAGAGCTTATCAAATTGATTATGCAAGTTGGATATGTAACAAGACTTTCTCTAACAATCATGTAGATTGTTTGTTTTTAAGGAATCATTGATATTAAAATATTTAACAGTTATAAAATAAAAAGATAGAATGTCCTACATGGAAGCATGTTTTCTATACCCCCCTAATAGCGTAGTCACACTTTCTTTCGAAGCAAACTAATCCCACATCGAAAACTTTCTCAAATATAGAGTGTAGGTTAGGCAATATCTTCTTTGTTTCAATTTTGTGATGTGTCAACTCTGATATAACTTCTCAAATGCCCAATTTTGCTTTTAAGACTTAGGCAGGCTACGGTCCACCTCATCTATAAAATGGTTTATTTTTTTATTTACAAAAATTACTAAAATATCAGTGTCTTTTAAAAAAATTGTGTTAAAAGCTACTATTTTTGTCACATTTTTTCCTCTTCTCTAAGTATTTCAAATCATTCGAAACATATAGAGAATTATTTTAAATTTTTTCTGATCAACTTTGTACTTGATATTCTTTCAAATAAAAAAAAAACTTTGTACTAATATAACAAAGAGAAATGATATTTGTATAATCATTTTGTGACAACTTTTGAACAAGTCTTTCTCTCTCTCTTTTGACAAGTCTCTCTCTCAATCACATTATGTTGTTACTTTTTTCTCTCCTTATTGTTTTTGGATGAATTCTAGGGTGATGGTTCAATTAAGTCCCTCGCTCGTAGACCACTTACAATAACAAATAAGAACAAATTAAGAATCTTAAGAAGAAAAAAAATATTATTACAAAAGTTGTCATCAAATGGTTGCACAAATATCATTACTCTATAACAAAAAAAAACTTTATACTTAATGATTATTACAACATAAATTTTGTGTTTTATAAATAATAGTTTATTTTGGTGGCCCATCTAAACTGTTTTTTCTGACTCCATCACTGGTTCTTTAGATGGAGAAAAGTATTCCCCCCCTCTTCTCTCAGTTTGTTTAGTTGTAGATTTCTCCTGTTTACATTTCCAGATACATAGATAGGGTAAGGGTTTGTGTGTTTGTTCTTGGCCGAGTTAAGCAGCGGTGAGCAAATAAGTTGTGGCTTACAATGTTGCGGTTATTAACAAAATTTGGTAAGTGCTACCTTGTTGATGTTTATAAACCGAATATATATGTTAGTGTCACTAACAAGTGTCGAATACCGGACATGCATGGATCAAAAGTGTTACATAGATTAAAACTAATGCTTATAAAGTAATCATTAGTGATGATAATATAGACCTTGGTTAGCAAAGAATCATTAGTTATAAACTACATTAATCAATCCAAAATAGTAACTAATTAATATGATAAAAAACTTGACATAAACTACATTAATCAAGGGACTTTGCTATTGGGCTATCTCCAGCATCATAATAACAAGTTACTATCCAAGTGGAAGATAAATAACCGATAGTGGAAGGAGAAAGAATTAAGATAGGCCATCAATACCAACATACAAGAAGAAACAAAGCTTCACCCATTAATACCAACATAGTGTGCCATAAGTGGTAGGTATTTGGGTCTTAACACTTGAGGAGATTAGTTTCCGCAGTTGCGTATGAAAAAACATTTGTTGGAAGAGATCAACCTCTTAAATGAATCTCAACATCTTAAGGAGATTAATCTCCGCAATTACGTGCGGAAGATACCTTTAGTTTAAAAAATAAAATAAAATTCACCCATCAATTTGTGGCCAAAATTCGACTTGGGGTGAATGCATGAGACTAGAGTAGGTGGGTGAGTGCATGCATGAGAAACGTTTAACAAACCGTCAATAAAGCAGGTTCAATGCCACATGCTTCCCCAGTCTCAAATTATAAGAAGATAAAGAACTCATTTTTCTTGTCTCAGATTAAAAGAAAAAAGACTAACTTTTATCCTAATTAATCATCTTGTTTCAAAAAAAATCATAATTTCAAGAATTCTTTTACATTATTCTCATGAAATTAAATGTAAATTGGATCAATTTTTTCTACCTCCTATTTTTTCCATAACCAACGATCAATGAAAATTGTTTTTACACCTTTTCATGAAACTTATTCTAATGAGAGCACAAAAAGTTATACTTTAGCATGAATTTTGAATTCAAAATGACAATAATGCAACTTAGCACTAATCGTATGTAACTTATTTATTTATTTATTTATGAAATTAGCACTATTGATTGGCTGCATAAAACTGAAAATGAATTCGAAATACTCATTCCACAAACGGTGCCTTCAAAAAAAAGTTATACTTCAAAAAGTTGTACTTTCCATTTGCTTTTTTGTGTAATTATATTAACCTAAAAAAGAAGCAACAATAATATCAATTACTGGTGTGAATATTAAGTAATGAAATTGATAAATGATCAAATTTTAAAAACAAGAATCGAATCACCAAATTGACGCAGCAGTTACATTTTAGAGGAAGTGAAAAATCTTAACTCAAATGCAAAAACATAAAAGCATAAGCTTTGATTTAAATAGAAATAAATCATTATTCAATGAAATTGAAGTGAAATGGAAAATATAGAGTTAGTGCCAACCAACAGTGACATTAGAAGTCCAGATCTACATGCATATCATGTAAAGTCACCAGGCAAAGCTTATGACATTGATTAAGCAAGTTGGATACGTAACAACTAACAAGACTTTCTCTAATAATCATGTAGATTGTTTTCTTTTATGGAATCACTGATATTAAAATATTTAACAGTTAGTATAAAATAAAAAGGAACCAAGCCTAACATTCATTACTACTAAACAAAAGATAAAATGTCCTACATCGAAAACATTGTGAAATATATAGAGTAAGTTAGTTATATAAGACCAGCACATGACTTTAAAGTTTGAGAAACAACTAACACATACATATATGGGGTTGAGAACTTATAAGTGTGGGATTTCTCAAATTCGAAAGTAAACAAATTAGGTAATTCCTACTTATTTTGTTTTAAATTTGGGATGTAACCACAATTATAACTTCTCAAACTTAGTGGGCCATGGCAGTGGTTCTTCACAACGACATTAAAACTTAGGTAGGCTGTGGTCCACCCATCAAAAAAAAGATTAATTTGTTGAGTGAATAGGTAAAAATCTTGTAATTTTCGTCAATTATTCTCTATAATTGTTGTTAAACGTTAGTTAATTACCTTATTACGTTAGTCAAATTTTTTTTTTTTGTTAAAATTCAGTGTGATTATAAAAAATGGCAAATACCCCTCTCAAATTTAAAACTTATTTACAAATTGAATTAAATGTTATGCGCAAAGATCAAACTTGTAAAATGATACAATTAAACCAAATAAACTTGTAAAAGATTTTTAATTAAAGTTAGAATGAGAATGATGACAAGATTTGAGCATTCAGTTTGACAATCAAAGAGAGTATAACTGGACTTGTCTTAGTAATCAGCTTATAAGGTGCATATATTTTTATTGTGTATAGGATTACTTACAGGTCGATTCAATGCCTAAATTAGAGCACTAATTAGTTTAACAGTAAACATTAATCTAGCATGTTGAAATTAAACTTCAAGCTCAACATTGGCCTGCTTAGACTCCATTGGTTGCCACAATCTTCAAAATCTAGGCATGAAGAACACACCCAAGTCAGATAATGTCAACGGTCAACACAGCAAAATCATAATATCATTGATAGCATATTGAATTTAAACCTTTTGCAAACTGAGTTTGAAACACAATCCCTAATGGTGTTTTTGATTCCTAAAACAATAAGTGTTGGTCGATATAACGATAGCGATACGAATTTAGAGGGAGTGAATGAATTTTCTCTTGAAAACTTTGCGCATAATCATGGTTTGAAAAACTTTCTGCGTATTCAATTGTCTATTGAAAACAGTGCAATTCCAATAAAGATAAACTAACTAAACAATTTGATATTATACCAATTCAATGTGAACAAGGGAAGGGTCGGCCGCAAGGTTTATAGTGACCCCCAATTTGAAATTAAGTTCAAAACATTCAATCACTTAACACAAAGTAATTAACCTAATCACTAATTATCATATACCAAATTGTAAATTGCGGAAATTACAGAGAAAGGAAGAGAAAACACATGGTTTATAGTGACCCCCAATCGTCCTCGCTATGGGGTACATCACTTTTCGTATAAGAAATTATAAGGTCTTCCACTATTATGTTGTTGAAATCACATAGCCAATCACAAAGATTCCTTCAATTTACGAATCCAATTGATTCTAAATCTTCTATGCTAAGTAACCACTCCAAAACCTCCAATCTTCGAATATTCTTAAAGTTGGATCTTTCAAGGTCTTTGATCCTCAAGCTTCCATGCACACCTTCAATCTTCTTGTCCAATTTACGACACATTACCAATGAGTCATACCCAGCAAATACAAATGGTTATTTTGCTACTGAAAATTGGTATCAAGGTATAACAGTAAGTTCTGCATCGATCTAAACTGTAGACTTGCCTATTAACTTATGAGTTTGATCCCAAGATCATGAATGTTTAGGACCATTTTGTCACTACACCACCTGACTTGAATCCATCCAATATTAACTTGTATATACTCCTTAGACCTTCAATATGGCTACTTCCATATTGGAGGTCTATCACCTCCTTGAGACATTGATAAGCACTTCACCTCTAGAAAAACAAAACCTGTCTTTGGAGGTCTTTCATCAGTTATAGAAAATTCATAAATTGAGTTAAGAATGTTGTCAAATTTATTTACACCGGACAATCTTCTAAAAATAGATCAACTAGAATAACTTGGCAAATATATCTCAACCTTTAATAACTTGGCAGAACTTTTATGTTCTTATGTTATTTTGGCCTGTCCTCAACTTTTAGTTTTCACAACCTTGTTTTGATGTGTGAGTTTAAGCGAGTTTAGTGAAGTAAATCAAGATTTTAGATGACCATACATGATTGTAGTTCCCATTTCATTAGATTTCGAGTTTACAAGCAAGTTGACTTGAAATTGTTATCTAAACTTGTACAATCGTACAACTTTCAAGTTAACTCACATTTTAACAACATTGGCAAATGCGATATATTACAAGAGTATGTACAATAGAAAATCAGAACTCAACTTTTACAAACATTAAAGTGTGCAATTCTTAGACTCGGTATATTTAAACATAATGTATTTAAGGAGTTAATTGTAGATCAGTAGATTCAATGATTCTATCCATGGAGTTTTTGAACGAGCAATTTAGTCTGTGGTGCTAATGAATAACTGAAGAGGGTGAGGTAAACTACATCTCCAACAAAAACTATTTGAGAAGGCAGGGCTTATCAAATTGATTAAGCAACAAGTTGGATATGTAACAAGACTTTCTATAATAACCATGTTGATTGTTTTTTTATGGAATAAGCCTAACATCCATTACTACTAAATAAAAGATAAAATGTCTCAGATGGAAGTATGTTATTCTATACTTGCAGCTAATACCTAACACTTTCTTTCAAAGCAAACTACTCCCACATCGAAAACTTTGTGAAACGTAGAGAGTAGGTTAGTTATATAACACCAGCACATGACCTTATATTTTGAGAAACAACCCGCACATGTATTATTAGAGCATGGGGTTGTGAACTTATATTCACGGTTAAATCTCTAAATTTGAGAGTAAAAAGATTAGGTAATACCTTCCTTTGTTTCAAATTTGTGAATGTAACTTTGGATTTAACTTCTCAAATGTCCAATTTTGATCTAGGTGGGCCACGATCCAACTCATCCAAGAAAATGTTTATTTTTTTGGTTTAAATGCACTTTTCACCCCTATGTTTTAAAAAGTTGTGATTTTAGCCCCCTTTTTAAAAAAATAGATATGTTGACTCTTTAAGTTTTGACCCTATTTTGATTAGCTGATTATATGTCAATTTATCAGTCTCTGATTGTGTAAACTGACATAGGGATAAAATGATGCTGATAAGTGGAGTCCAAACTTGCATGGTGCCCAAACTGACATGATAAGTGGAGTCCAAACTGATAAGTGGATCCTTCTTTAGGGGGCCAAAAGTTACACCGTGTCAGTTTGGACTCCACTTATCAGCATCCTTCTATTTCCATGTCAGTTTACACCATCAGAGACTGATGAATTGTCGTAATCTCCATCAAAATCAACTAATCAAAAGAGGGCCAAAAGTTAGGGGGTCAAAATATCCATTGTTTCTTAAAGGGACCAAAACCGCAACTTTTTGAAACATAGAGGGTGAAAAATGCATTTAAGCCTATTTTTTTATAGACAAAAATTACTAAAATAACATTGCCTTTTAAAAAAATAATTCTTGGTTAAAAGTTACATTTTTGTCATATTTGTAAAGAGAAATGATGTTTGTGAAAATTTTTGAACAACCCCTTCTCTCCTAATATATTTAGAAGGGGTTGTTCAAAATTAGAACAACCATTATACATTCATAATATAATTAGAACTTATTTAGCAAAAACACCGACACATCAACACTGATAATAATTTATAAAAATAACATATTTCAATATGTTAGTGTCACTAACAAGTGTCGAACACCGGACATGCCATGGATCAAAAGTGTTACTGAGACCAGAACTAATGCTTATAAAGTAACGATTAGTGATAATATAGACCTTGGTTAGCGAAGAATTTTCGGTTGCTCGGGATGCAGGATTGTGATAATGATTAGAAATGTGAGCTACACTGTTATTTACTGTATAATATAGACCTACTAGTATTCGTATATTATGATATAAAATACTTGATATTAATGGATGACAAAATTTGAACCTGAGTTGTCTTAGTTGCCTAGGCCTAAATTTGAGCTTCACATTTTGTAATATTCTTCTGCTACAGATAACAATTGGTCTTCACATTTGTTACAGACCAGAGACCACACAAACCAGAAGCTTTGATTGAACATGTTCAAGGTCGAAGTTTTTGAACAAGTGACTTTTGAGTTCAGAGGCAATATCATATCAAGCAGAGTGATGGATCCCAGTTATGATAGCATTACAAGAGAATTTTCGATTGGCCTAATTCAGAAGGTAAAGAGACCATCCTTAATCTTTATGGTGTCAGAATCTTTCCACTGTTGAACATCTAAATGCACCATCTATAGGATTAAGCCGACAAAATGTCTTCTATTAAAATTGCAATTATGGACAAGGAGCAAAGGATAAGGATTCATGACTTTGCTGTACAGAAATACTAAATGGTAAGAAAAAAATACAAAAGTGAATAAGGGAAAATAGGCAAATTTTCATGCTTTGGAATATTATTTGTATCATAGGGTGGTTTTGATTCTACCTTTTTTAGCTTGCAAATATATATAACACATGATCTTTCACATTAAGATCAATAAATGTGAAAGATTATGTGTTATATATATGGTTTTCGGTGGAACATTCTCTCTTATTTTCATGCAAATATATATAGCCAAATTTGCGGGAACAATAAATGTGAAAGATCATGTGTTATATTATATATATTGTTTCTTTTTATATTTTTTTATCTCACCACTTTAATTGCTTTTCCATATCCACCACCGGATTCAGTTACTTGTTGCGTAAGAAAAAAAAACCTAGTTACTTGTTGTGACTGTTGTGCTTCCACCGCTATCGTTAACGATCACCAGCACCGCACTGCACTCGGTTCTGGACTTCTTGAGTGAGAATGTCTGTAAAAAGAGTGATAATGTTAAATTCAGAGAATCTCCGTGAATCTGGTGGATTAGAGAATGAATCTGTACATGAGTTGGAGGATTATGCTATTCACAAGGCTGAGGAGATTACGAAATCGGTCCAGAATTGTTTAAAGATAGCAGAGAACATAAGAGAGAATGCTACCAAGACATTTGTCACCCTTCATCACCAGGGTGAGCAAATTACTAGGACTCGCCAAGTGGCCGCGGACATTGATCGACATTTAAGTCGGATATAATCTTCTTAATATACTTTTTTTTTCTTCAAGTGCTCTTATATGGTGCTTTCTTCATGTTGCTTTACCTTTGAGGAAAATATTATGTTGCTCTTCATAGCACTTTTGTGATGAAACCCTAATAAGTATTTTAAACAATAGCTTCTCTTATAAGTTGAAATTAGCTTTTGCATATCTATTTTTTCACTTGCTTCCAGGGAGAAAAGCTTTTGAGAAGTCTTGGTGGCCTCTTCTCCAAAACTTGGAAACCAAAGAAGACACGTAAAATTACAGGCCCGGTTATTCTTGGAGGTTAGTAATTTCTCTGGATGTGTTTTCTTTTCTAAATTATTTCGGGTTGTATCATATATGCCTAAGTGCTTATGTTATGTAGATGATTAGATGATGTTGTAAAACATGCCCTAGAATAAAATAAATTAGGAAACAAGTGAAACTTATTGAATTTGGCTTGACACAATCTACCAACATCTTCGGACAATTTATATTAAACTTGTTGATTCTTCCACCATATATCTTAATCAATTATGAAGACTTGCACAACAAAACAAACTATGAAAGTAGTATGAGACGTTCTCTTTAAGGATTTTATGCGTAATATACGATAATTTCCTAAGATTTAACAGACTATTCTCGATGGCCGAGTAAAGATCTAGCAAGAACAATTTTAATATCGAGAAGATGTAACCAGAAAACAATTGAAGTTAGGGGCATGTTTGTTTTTGTTGTGTGTGTGTTGTTGTTTTTTCTCAATCTTATATCACCACTAGTATGGCATTAAAACAAAAATTGGCATTTAAAATAAAATAAAATGCTCCAATAAAATCAAGATGAAAAGTTAAGTGTCATACAAGAGGGAAGAAAATTAGTTTCTAGTTCATTCAACCAATTTTATTATGTTTCTACTTTATACAAGAGAGCAATTATGATCCTTTGATATTAATGTGTTCAATTTTTGGATTTACAGGTTATACTTTTTGTAATCTCCAATTTTTTACTTATGATAATCATGTCATCATTTTGTTGATTATGAATTTATATACTTTTCTATAAATATTTATGATAAATGTTATTGAACCCAAATATTTAAATTTCTTGATCCGTCCATAGACACAATATATTTAAAACTTTTGAAATATATATTTATAATTTACAACAGATGACGCAGTCAGAAGAAAAGTAAGCCACTTAAAAGAGAGAGAGAAGTTGGGATTGCCATCGGCATCCAAAGGGCAGTCCAGGCTGCAGACTCCACCTCAGGAACATACAGTTGCACTTGAAAAAGTCGAGGTTCGTGTCAACTATCAACTCAAAGAAAGATTAAACTGTTGTATAAAGCTTGTTGAACTTGACAAAGCTTTAACTTAATTTCGGATATGAATCTCAATAATCTTTGTTGGTTACTTATGCTCTATTGATCAGATCACTAGTTTGCAACCATTAATAATATTGCAAACTCTTTTCATCTTTCATTTGTGATTTTCCTCTTTACCATGCACAATATTTAATGTTGATATAAATAAAATGTCCTCAAATAGTTTGAAAAAGGGAAGCAAGATGATGCACTGTCAAATTTAAGTGATCTATTGGGAGAGGTAAAAGACATGGCTGTTCACATGGGATCAGAAATTGAGAGGTTAGTCAATTGCATTCTATTTATTGTTTTATTTTATCTTAAACAAACAACAAAGTGATAGTTGATTTGGCATCTGCATCAACCTTTGAGAAGGACTTTAACCTGTTCTAAGGTTTTCAGATTTAATAGTTATTTTGGTAAATGTTGCAGGCAAAACAAAGCCTTGAGTCATTTCGACGATGATCTGGATGAGTTGAATTTCCGATTGAAAGGTGCTAATCGACGTGCCAGTCGTTTACTTGGAAAATAACATTGATTTTTTCAACTTTTAATCATTGTTTTTCCAATACTATAATTGATCTATCATCATTTGGGTTAAAACCATCTTTAGTTTACACTAACAGAATTTGCCCTAGATTAAACTGAAATGCTAACGTGCGCGATATATATGTCGTGCAAATCCCATGAATGAGTTGGCTACCGATAGCGGACCTATCATCATTAATCATCCTCCGATAGTGGGCATTTCCTACACCGACAAGCTCTTTGTAAAGGTTGTACCGGACTATTTGGTGATCATCAACAATCAAGTTACGTAGGACCGCAACTGCTCGGAACCCACAATGGGGTACATCTGTAACCTTTTGAATAAAGTCATACATCCAAATTGGGTTTTGGTCTTTGTGTGGTATATGGACTTTAACGAGTGTTGGCTTAGGAGGAGTAGGAGACACGCTGCTTTTCCGTGCACTCTTTCTACTCGTCCCTGTTGATCTTGTCTGTGAACCCTGTGTCTCTTGCTCTTGGGAGTCAACAATCTCCCATAGCGAAGGGGACCACCTCGTCGATCGAATGCTTTACTTATCTTTCTTAGGAGCTCCTTTGGTGGTGACCTTATTTGGCGGTGGACGCATAGAGGTGGTCTCCAGTAAAACAAATTGCCGGAATTGTTCCTTCATATGCAACTTCATGTTGTAATCGGCGTCCTTGAACCGAGCCTCCAATGTGTAAAACAACTGTCATTTTGGTTGTTGCTGAAAAATAGGCAGAAACATGCATTCTGGTCTGTGCACTCATAAGGTCCGGATTTTCAATTCTTGAACGCATATGCAAATCCGGAATATAAAATCCGGAACTTTCCGATACACCCTTTGCATGAGCCTTAAATGCACTTGCATGGGGCGTAAATGCTACCTTTCGGATTATATAATCCGGAATTCAACAATATGGTCCGAATTATGTAATCCAGATTACAACAGTACAGGAAATTAAAACAGAAATCATGGGCAGTAACACAGTTTTAAAAAAAAAAATACTTGAAGAATATCCCATTTTGCCAATAGAGAGATGTCTGCTTTTTGCAGCTTCGGGTCAACCTCGTACTCGAACCTCAACCTCTTCCAGTGGAGGTGCCGTTCTTGATCTTCAAACCAATCATACACGCACACGGTAATCCGTAAATGATCAAACTCAAACAACCACATTTTGATTTATCCATACCAATTTCAAGTGCTTTATTGTACTCCACTACTAGATGATGCAAAGCTTCCCTTGAAATGTTCCGGATCAAATTAGACCACAACACCTTTCCTTTGAACCTATGTTCAAGCATTATTATGCTCGTCTAAAACGAAGCATGTATTGCGGTATTTTGCAACTCTAGCATGTCATGAACGGATTGCCAGTTTGTACTCAAATCACCCATACTACTACTTAGATACTTTTTCAACTGAGCGTGTGCAAATTCAGCTTTGTTTGTCGTAGTATTCCCCATATGAAGGTTTTTGTCAACCCAAAACCTCCCAAACTTCTCCTTAACCCTGACCAAGCTCAAGATTCACAAGTAACATGTAGCAGGGTGATTTACTAATCATTTCGGATTATACTATCCGAAATCTATCCGAATTATATAATCCATACAAAGGGTATTTTGGTCGAAAGAGAAGGCAACGAGGTGAATAAAAGGACTAGATAAAATTATAAGATGGTGGCCAAGGGACTAAATAAAGGCACATCAACACAGCAGGTCATAAATAATACCACCACCAACCCTATTTACAGGTCATAAATAAAGGCACCTGCACTCCTTGGACACTCCATAGAAATAGAGCACGAATTACCACCTTGAAGAGCAACTCTAGCTAGGAAACACCAAAGATCCAAGAGAGAGACTCTCCAACCAACTAGAAGAAGCTCAAGCTATATTATTGTTAACTCTACTCCTATCCTATCCTTCAGCAGCTCCATATATGGGAAAGGCTGATCCAGATGATTCTATTTCTTTGTCATATGCAATGTGCTTTCTTGAATCGACTGTGATTTCCGTGATTAATGAGGAATCCTCTTTGGTGCACTTTTCTGATTCATCAAAAGAAGAATCTAATGGCTCCTTTCTATACTCTTGAAGAAGAAGAAGAAGAAGAAGAAGAATAAAGTTTATAACTCTTCTCATCCTTTCTGTGATCATTGCCGTTGTGTAGATTGGAGTGGACATTTTGCATCAAAGAGAAGGTACCCTTTTATAATCCCAATGGATGATGGGTGGCATAAACCCTTAAATGAAGAAGCTCTTGATGATCATGGTGTGATTCATTGCAATGGTTATGGCCATTTGGTATGTCTTAATGGCATTGAAGGTGGTTCCAAATTTCCTAGTGAGAGAGAAATCATGGATCTATGGGACAAAATTTGCACCAATCTTAGAGCAAGATACATTGCAGTTGAAAATGATGATGGTGAGAGAATGGTGGCTTGTGATATTTGTGAAGTGTGGCAGCATACAAGATTCATTGAGATGGAGACAGTAATGATATATATTAGTGTTTTTTATTTAAGAAGCTAAATTAGCCCACATAAATTGGCACTGGGGAGAATTGAACCCGAGACCTCGAGGAACACACTCTCAGGTCCCAAGCCAATACCACCAAGTCAACCCAACTGGGTTGATATATTAGTGTTCTAGAAATTTGTCAGCTATGAGATGATGATGATGATGATCATAGTATATTACAATTTTTTGTGCAAGTATCAATGAATTTTTTTCATGAAGAGATAGGATGATATTCATGGACAGAGTACTTCAAGTCTTCAATACATTTGTATCCTTCTCAGTATACAAAAATTAAAAACAAAATCAAAACCATAAACTTATAATTAAAAAGAAAATTAAATGTTGTTGGCACCATTAAGATTTGATACTGCACCCTGCATTCTTTTTTCTCAAACTGTTGTACATAGAGTTGATTAGAGTTGCATAGAAAATAGAATGAAATGACTAAATTGGTAGCTTTTTGTACAAAGGTAGAGTTTGGTTGATGCAGTATTTAGCTATCAATCAAAAGTAAGTATTTTTAATATCGTTTCCACAAGGACTAGTGCGATATATCATAAACCGTTCAACATCGATTATCATCTTAAGTTAGAGTTTGGTTGATTGTTTGTTATAAAAACTATTTGAATTAAAATGCGGTAGTTAAAAACGGAGATTAATAAGGCGTAAAAGCGTTGGGATTAGAGTTCGTCGATCAAGCTTCGCATGTACTCTTGTTGTGATCACATATGCGGATTCTAGCCTTTAATCGATATCATCGCGTATCGCTCGACAACATATCATTCATGTCTAAATGATATTGTGATTTCGATCATATCGTCTAATCGACGATTTCTCAATCTATTAAACGATTTGATAGCATTAAGTTCCGATACTTTATGTGATTATCAAAACATAAATCCTATGTCTAGAATTCTTGTTTTGATCGATGATTATTAACCCTAGATTCAAAAGTATTTTTCAATAACATTTCAA
>Ga0315913_1004334_pt1 | contig 17162 bp, 6 predicted proteins | sample MpolsnodulesMG_FD_207736 | JGI IMG/M metagenome (GOLD analysis project Ga0315913, IMG submission 207736) | Medicago polymorpha root nodule microbial communities from Los Angeles, California, United States - small nodules | ecosystem: Host-associated > Plants > Roots > Nodule | place: USA... | reverse complement strand
CTTTTCAGCTAAGGCTATTTTGAGTCTCATTCCAAAAGGACTTGGCCAGTAATTAAGCAGAATCACTTCATCAGCCATGGCTAGTTAGAGAAAACAACACAGAAAGAAGAATAAGAATGAGAATGAACATGGAAGAAGAAATTTGTGGCTGTGAGAAAATGTGGAATATCACTTTGTGAGGATATTAGACAATCTTGACTTTTCTACTATAGATATAGTTATGTTCTAGGTGAAATCTAGAATTTATGTTCTGACATATGTTAGATTTCTCTAGAGATTGCTACAGCGGTTTTGATTTGTTCAATCACTTTCTTAAAATTGTTGACAGATTTAGGTAGAGGTGTTTGTGATACGGTTTTAAGTCAAGAACTCGAATGATCTAAAGATAAAATAAGATATAATTTGGTTTTAGATGATTAAAAAAAATTGATTAAATTTAAATTAATGCAGTTTAATTTGAATTGGTTTTTGAATATTTAAAATACAATGCATGGTAAAATAATGGATTTAATATAAAATACAATATATTAAAAAGTAGTATTTTTTTTTGTAGAAATTTGTTAATTAAGATTTTATAAGTGTTTGATTTTTATTTTAAAGACAAAATTTCATTCTATAGATTCTTCTTTTTTTTGTCAGGAATTTTATAGATTCTTTAAATAGTGCATTTATAACACTTGTTAACATGACCTTATTAAAATGGGAAATGATTATGTACTTCGAGAGGGTTTTATGCCGACAAATCACGACTGTATTAAATTTCAATGCCATCAATTTTTATTTTTTTTTCAGCACGTGTATTCCAAACAAATAGGTAATCTAACGGTTGAAAGGATTTTGAGATACTTTCGGAAAGATTTTCTTCCCTTGAAATAGCAACGCTCAATTAAAATTTAATGTTAAGACACGACAATAATTGAATTTTTTTTTCTTTTTTGGTTACAATGCGAAGAAGAAAATAGAAAAAAGAAACAAAAGAAAACTAGGCTCTCAAGGATAAGGTTCCTGAAACATCATTCTTCAACAAGGGGTGGAGATCATATGAACCGCAAAAAATATCATATGAAGAAGCTCTTATCTTAGCCAAAAAATAGCACACTGGTTGCCTTCGCAGAGAGTGTGATGTAAGGAATAGTTAGCCTGAGAAAGCGGTACTTTTATTTCCTGGTTCTTTTATTTCCTGGATAAGCACCGCAAAAACGTGGAACTTTGAGATAGAGAGGAGAGAATCAGAGTAATAGACCAACTCGGCGATACCCATATCCTTAGCCATGGAGAGACCATAATAGATTGCTGTCAGCTCAGCTGCAAAATATCAGAAGATGATGGGAGGAAACCTGTGAAACCTGCAAGATAAAATCCAGCACTGTTGCGAATTAAGCCACCAAAGCCACTACCAATACAACTTCCATCAACATTGAGAATTGTACAGTCGAAGTTGTACTTGTTCCACCTTATATGCCGACCCCGAGGGGTAACCGGATTAGAAGGAGAAAAGGCGAACTTAATGTCCTCTGCTGAGTTCATAATGTTTGCTGACAGCCGAGTTAAAGACATTTGCTCATTGTTCAGACACATAGAATTGCGGCATCTCCAAACCCACCAAAGACAAGCTGAAAAAATAATGGTGCAAGTGCCTTTTGTTCCCTTCCCTCCCTAAGCTAGTCCGCAACACAGTCTCCTTAACATCTTCCTGTGGTGTGCATTCCATTCTAATCTACAAATCTGGATTGCATATATAACTTGAGATAATTTGGAACATATATCATAATGGATGCATATTTGTCTTGTAGAGTACTAAATTGTAAGCAGTTAAGAAAATAGTGATAGAATAATATAATTATAATACAACAAGATGCCATTTTTAACACTAGCTTGCTAATAATATTCACAACATACTAAGAGTGATTACTGACTACTGCTACAGATGCCATATGAATTGTGAAAGATTAATTAGCATCTGAGTCCGTAAACGCTGATCTGAAGAAATGGGTCTCTACCAAGGCCTGGACCAATGGCTAGAGAGTCAAATCTTTCTATCCATTTGTCAACTTCAGAAAGAACAACTCATAACTGCTAATGCATTCATAATTACAGTTATGACTGCAGTCACAATTCAAATCTTATTTTCAAGACACAACTATACAACTACAGTTTAGAATAAACAAGTGAGTAGAGAAACGAAAATGTTTTATGGAAATCTAATTTTCCCAGCACCTACGGATAGAGGTGTCAATAGAGGCACAAATTTCAAAGCCCACTTAAAAAAGCTCTCACCAAGCTCACTAAATTAAAGTCCCTTAATTGAACAAAATTATTCTTCAAATTATTTGGGGTCAGGCCCACTATAAAATCTACTTATTTGTGGGCTTAAAAAATCTCCATATTAATTGTAGGCATTGACTTTTTTAAAAAACAAATTCTTTTGGTAAAATATTTTTTTTTTTGGTAAAAAAATAGATTTTTTTTAGTAAAAAAATAATGTTTATAGAAATTTTGGGGTTTGGGGCTTTTTGATTTTTTTATTTGTGGACTTGCATGAATGTGGACCTTTTAATCTTGTGAATTTTCAAGCCCCCTTACTATTTGGACTGGGGCCAAAACTTCAAGGCCCCATGATATTGACATCTCTACCTACGGACACTTAGTCAATCATATGTAAAAGGTTATGGTTAATTCAGTTGAGTATATAATTAATTAACTTGCATCATATTGAAAATTGTAAAATTGTGATTAATTATGTAATTGAATTAACCACAATTTTTAGTGTGAATTTAACTAACCACCTATGCAATTGAATTAATCATATATTAAAATGTGATTAATGATTATTGTATGTGTAGAAAAAGATTGGTGTCTAAATATCATTATTGGTATAAAAAGTAAATGGTTTAATAGGTTATTTGGTCCCTAATTAATTTTCAGTTTTCATTTTGCTCTCATAATTAATAAAACTCACGTTTTGGTCTCTCATGTTTGTCTCCGTCGATCAAATAAATCCCTAATTGCTAAGTTTAACCCCAATTTTAAGAGTGGTCCACAATAGATCCTATTAATTTTTTTAATTTTAACCCTTTGATCTATTTTTACAAAAGAGGACAGATGGTCCACCATAGACATTTGGAGTTAAACTTAACAACGAGAGATTTATTTGACCGACGGAGCAAACCTGAGGAACCAAAACGTGGGTTTTATTAATTATGGGACCAAATTGAAAACTGAGAATTAATTAGGGGACCAAATGACCTATTAAGCCAAAAGTAAAATACTTCCATCCCACCTAGTCCCTTCTAGAAATCGTTTCAGCTTTTCCTTTGAGGAATAGCCTTAGACACACTCTTTGTTAGGGGTGGGAATATGTCAGGCTGCTCGTCAGGGGCCTATGGCCTAGTCGACTGAAAGTTCGGCCCGACCTAACTTGTTTAATAAATATGTCAAGCATGAGCTTTTTAAAAAGCCTATTAGTTTAAATGGGCTAGACTTAGGCTCATAAAAAAGCATATCATGCCTATCAGGCCGGCCCGTATATGAGTATATTACATTTTTCCGCATTTATTATTTATACAGTAATACAAAAAAGAATAACAATTTCTTCAAATTTTCATATTAAGTTGGTGATTTTTTATCGCATTGAAGATTTTATGCATTTTTTCCTGCTTAAGTGCTGATTTAGTTTTCAGTTTACTGTTTGAAAGCTTGTTAAGTTATCATTAAATACCCATATTCTTATTTGATTTGTGTGAACTTTTGAGGTTTGGTACTAATATGACTAAGGTTAAGTATAGTTATTAGATTAAGTTTGAAATCCTTCTTGTTATCAGCCATGATTATTCTTGAGTTTCTATCCATCTATATTTATTAGTTTGATGTGTATCTAATTACACAAATTGCAAAGAAGGAGAAATGGATGAATGGACTTTATTTGAAATTTGTAACACAAACTAGGCTTTTAGACATGCTAATAGGTCAGGTCAGGTCAGACTTAAAATAAAGTCTTTGACAGGTAAAAGGCAATGGCTTAGGCCTTAGTTTTTTCAACTAGGCCAAGCCTATTTAAGAAAAGTTTGACTTGGCCCGACTCATTTCAACCCCTACTTGTGAAGAGAGTTTCTCTTTACCCAAACGTTTTTGCTCATTCCCAAGTGAAATGTCCATATTGCCCCTGCATGAGTTAAGTCACGCTGTGTGAGTTAACTCACGCTACGTGATGTTATATGCCCAGGCAGAGCCTCATTTCCAATCAAATCTCTCTCAAATTACCGCAATCCGAAATTCCTTCAACTTCAAATCAAACAACACTCCAACAACAAGAACAAGCAAGTTTTCACTTAAATTATGTTGGTATGATAGATTTTTTCACTAAAACTAGAATTTTTTAGGCTTAGTGTTTTGTTAAAATTTTGATTTTTTTTTTGCAAGAAATGATAGAATGTTACATGGAAATGACTTATAGTGCTTAATTGGTATGATGTTTAGATGTTTGCATGATTATGCTAGATTTTTTACACTTAGATTATATTTTTTTAGTTTTAGTGTTTAGTTTAAATTTTGATTTTTTTGTCAATAAATCATACAATGTTGCATGTAAATCACTTATATTGCTTAATTGTTTAGATGTTTGCATGTTTATGTTGTAGTTATCGTTTTTAAGGTTTATGTATAATTTGCACTCAAAGTGTTTGATGAAATGTTTGAATGAGTTTTTTTATTGATTATTTTTAATTTTTTATTGTGTAGATTTGAAATAATGGTTGGGTGGATCGATGTTCATGCACAATTCAACGACGGAGAACCTCAGAGGTTGAAGGTTCGATGCCTTGGTGTAAGGTTAAGAGGTCTCAAAGATGAACTGAATGAATTCTATCAAGGAGTCAACACGAGAGGCACAAGAAGGGTGGAACACGTTCGGTATAAACGTCCAACGCTCGACGAGGGGAGAGTATCATTCAGTTGGATGGAATTAACGAACGACGAAAACGTGACGAGCATGTTTTGGGAGCACAGTATGTTCCAGTGGATCGATATGCGGGTAACGTTGCTGAGATCAACTGAAGATATTATCAACAGTCTGATTCCGCCAGAAGATCGTGATTAGGTAGGGAAATGCACCTTCCAACTACAACAATTGTCTTCCTCTGAATGGGGTAGTTCAAACTTGTTAAACGACAGTTCCCAAGCATTCACCCGGAAGTGTTATTGTTTCATTCAAAAGATTAAATGTAATGTAACTTTTATTCGAATTTATTTAATACGCCACTTTATTCGAATTATTTTAATACAATTCTTTATTCGAATTCACGCCGAGTTTAATTAGTTTTTATTTAAATTTATTTATTCAAAACCTACCTATGGTACCATTAGTGCATGCAAAAAAAAAACTGCCCACCATCTTAGCGTGAGTTAACCCACGCTGACTCATGCTTGCCACGTGAGTTAACTCCCACTAGTGTTAAACCCAGCGTGAGTTAACTCAAATCAGTTTAGCCGGTGTTCAAAACTCAAGAACACGTTTTTTGAACTTTGGTCAATTCTTCAACCTTCATTTTAATGATTTTTTACACGTTTTTTTTTTTACAGTTTTTTGACTGCATTTAGTGCATATAAAACCTATACAATCATTTCCCCTATAAATACCCCCCTTAAACCTTCACCATTTCCTCACTGTCTCTCCTTCTTCTTCTCACTCTTTCACCTTTGTAGTTTTTGTTTTTTTATTTTAGCTTTTTTTGGGGGCCAATTTAGGGGTAAAAAAGGGTCAAGGAAGGAGTGAAATAGGTCAACCGACTTGTGACACAAAGAGGTCAACCCTTGGGGTAAAAGTAAATCACCCTTTTACCCCAAAAACTTTTTACCGTGGATAAAAAGACTCTTTCTTGGGGTATAAAAAGATCCAGATTTAGATTTACCCCGAAGGGGTGATGTCTTTTTGCCCCAAGAAGGCTGGTCTCTTTTACCACCGACTTTGATCCTCTATTATCCCTAAGTTGGTCTATTTTTACCTCAAAGAAGCATATTTATTTTATTCTAATAAAATGTATCAAATTATTATTATGTAATTGTATCCAAAAATTAATAAAATGAGGTTTTGTATTACCATTAATATTACTAGCATTTATATTATTTGTATTACCATTTAAATAATTATTTTTATTACCATTTAAATAAATTCGAAAAAATATTGCATATTTCAAAACGTGAGTTGACTCACACTACAATATTTGTAAATTAACACTAGCGTGAGTTAACTCATGCAGCATATTTTAACTCACGTAAAAAATACACTAACGTGAATTAACTCACGTAGTGACATTTTGGTCATTTCACTTAAGAATTAACAAAACCGTTTGAGTAAAGAGCCGTTCTCACCTGTGAATACACATTCATGCCCAATAAGTGATAGTGGGATATTTTTCATAATCAATGAATTAGCCAGCAAAAGCATATGTGTACAACATGCAAGTGCGCCACATAAGGTTTGTCTCCACCAAAATAAGGTTCGTTTCCCAACCGTTCTACCGTTCTTCCAACACTTAATCTTCTAATTTTCACATTGCAATCAAAAGTTAGTTTAAAAGATAAGGGAACTCAAACATATTTATATACTTAGAACCTAAAAAACCTGAGCAATGGAGAACAAATAACAAACTATAAACAACTTCAATCCAATATCATATATCTATTTCATTCATAGTAGAAAGTTGGTACAGAATTCACATCTCTAGACATTAGATTTGGTCAAGACTAATCTCAATCATATATCTCCTTAGTTTTTGTATACTTCTTCTTGTACTTTAAAAAAAAAAAAAGGGACAAAACACTGTTTTCATTATTTTGAAAATACATTATTCCTAGCTTTTCCTCTCATCTTCTCTCTATCACAACCGTCCACTATTTGAATATTTCATTCCCTGTTCAAACCAGGGATTTATAACAATGGGAACACAACCAGAAAAACAGCTAACAAAATCTATGCTTGCTACATCACTACTCGTTTAAATTTGAAGCTAAGGTTAGCTTGTCCATACTTAATACCTTGATTAAGAGAAATTAAAAATCAAAAGAGGAACCATGAGAAATCATTACCATAAAATACTAGAATACTATTTTATATCCTGCCACTTCTGTACCTTAACATTTACCAAACAATTAAAATAGTTTCACATGACAGAGTGCATAACAATGCATAAAAACTAACAGATCAAAGATCCATCACAATTCACAAGTACTTCAGAATACTTTCCTACAAAAACCACAAAGTTTGGCACAACAAAGTGCCTTTTTATTACACGATTATTCCATCTTAAAGGTTGAGAAAACTGAAATCATTTAGTACTACATGTTTTGATTCGTGGTGAGAATAACAATATCACAATGAACCACCGCGATTTTAACAAAAGCTACACTTCTGAGCTTCAACAAAATCAAGGCGTCATCATGTTTTCGCCAAACTCACCACTCATCTAAACATAAACTTAACCTAGCATCTCCAACCTACTCAAGGCCAAACTTCTTCCTGATCTCCACAATGAAGCCATACACCTTATCTTGATCAGGGAGTGACTTGGAAACACTCTCAACCTGCATGCATCTCTTGGCCCAAGCAATGAACTTAGGGCATTCCTTCTCTACATTGATGTTGCCAAAGGTCTCATAGCCTTTAAACCAAGTGTAGAATGGAATAAGTGCCACATCCACAAAACCAATCTTGTCTCCTCCAAAGTAAGTCTTGTCTCCCAGCTCTTGCTCCAACAATTTGATAGCTTCTATGAATTCCTTCTTGGCAGTTTCTTGTTCTTCTCCTTTTTTGGTCCAAAGGTTCCTTCCAACTTCATAGATCTATTTCGCAATGAGAATCACACACAATTAGATCATCAAATGCAATAACGAGAAAAACAACAGCTACCCAGGACTAATACTTGCTAATAGTGACCATGCATGCTGAAAAATATCAAATAGCTTGTATTGTTCAAAAGAAAAGTGTTCCAAATTTCAACTATCTTCAAATAGTTGAGATACATATAATTGATTCATATTACGGCCCTTATTTGTATAATTAACTCTTAGAAATAGTGGTCGGGCCCAACACAACACCACAAAACCGACTTGTGTGGAGAGAATTACCCCCCACTTATAAACACATGTTCATGTCATCTTTTATCCGATGTGATTCGGCTTTGGTTCGTAGACTAAATGGTGGGTAGCCCAATAACGGAAACCTAATGGCAGGTGACCCAATAGATCTTATCAGAGGCTTTGATACCATCTTAGAAATTGTGATTGGACCTAATACAACCCAAACAAATTGGCTTATGAGGTGAGAGTTGCCTCCACTTATAAATACATGTACAGACCATCTTTTATCTGATTTGAAACTTTTAACAATAACTTAATAGCTTAAATAAGTAGCTAGTTTTATCATAGAAGTGCTCATATATAAACTATTTTTAAAGCAAAAATTAATTTATGTAAACTTATTTATAAGTGTATATAAACTATAAGTTGCTTTCGTAAGTTATCTTTGAGTTATGAAACTAAGCCGAAAAGCACATTTTAATAAGCTAAAAAGCAGATCATAGACTTGTGAATAAGCTGTTTTGCTAAACTCTCAGAAAACAGTCTCAAATATGCTATAAACCTCTAATAAGTCATTCAAAATAAGCTATAAAAAAAGTTTAATTTCAGAAATGAAAAAGAAAAAGAAAACACAAACAATCACATGCAAAAGAATTAATTAAAGAATTAATACTAAAAATGTAAAAGAATAAAACTGTCATCAACAAGGGACAAAAGGGTCAACAAAACCAATGATAAACAAATTCTAAGCAACAAACAATCACATGCAATGAATTATACAAAGGGGTATGCAAATTTATATACCTTCTTATCAACATAATCAGCCCAGAATCTAGCTTGTGATCTCTGATAAGGATCAGAAGGCAACAAAGGAGATTTCTCATTCCAAACTTCATCAATATACTGAACTGCAATTAAAGATTCACAAATGGGTTTACCATTATGAATCAGAACAGGGATTTTCTTATGAACAGGGTTCATTTGTAACAACAAAGGGCTCTTGTTCCTTAAATCTTCTTCTCTGTACTCATGTTTGATACCCTTTTCAGCTAAGGCTATTCTGACCCTCATGCCAAATGGACTTACCCAGTAATCTAGCAGAATCACTTCATCAGCCATGGCTAGTTAGAGAGAATAACACAGAAAGAGAAGAATGAAGAATTGTTATGCAAGAAGAAATGTGTGGCTGTGAGAAAGTACAAGGGTTGGAACTCTGTATTTATAGAGTGAGATGTGGAATGAAAAGCGTGGAGATGTAGCGTGTGAAAACGTGGAATATGGAACAGTGAGTTTGTGAGGACATGTAGACAATCTTTAACTTTGGTATGGACCATGTTTCTAGTTCTAGGTGAAACTTTGAATTTATGTTCCGACATATGTTAGATTTCTCTAGAGATTGCTACACATGTTTTAATTTGTTTATGGTTATGTTAACCGGCGTGTCCGAAACATTAGTTAAGAAAGTTAAAAATAGAAATTTTTAATTTAAAACAACAACTTTTTAACTTTTATAATCTTGAACATTTTACTTTTTATCATTTTTCAGTGTAAATTTTTTATATTAGTTTCCTTAACGAGTGTCTTTGAAGCACTAGTTAACATTTTTCTTTGTTTAATCATTTTCTTGAAAGGATGGACTCGGGACTGTTTCACGTATGCATCAGGTTAAATACAAACTTACGAGAAAAGATATATATTATATTTATACATTTCATTGTTTCTTCTCACTTCATCCAATCACATCTATAAACAAAAAAAAATATTTTAGATATTCAATGAAACTAAAAAATAGTTTTTCCCTTATAAATGTAGCTGAATAAAGCATATTTTTGTTGTATCATGAGTTGTCTCATAAATAGTATCTAGTTATGATATTTTAATCTGCTGGACCCACAAATTTGTCATATTTCATAAATAACACGAGTAAAAAAAATCAACCTAATTTTGTTAATGGCTTAAATAGTTATTTTACCTATGTAAATTCGCGTGTTTTTGGTTTTCGTCCATGTATCTTTTTTGTTGCGAAACAAACTTTATGAGTTCAAACTTTTTTTACTATCTTCCCTGCCGTCACAATCTATTACAAAAAAAAAAACCATATGTGGCTAACGGAAGCGGATGTGGTGACCAGTGGTGTAGTTAAATTGGCTCATGTATCTATCCAAATGCTTACTCAACCTTCAATTTGATTTCCCCCCATTTTAGGATTTCAGTGGAATATAGAAAGAAAGTGTGGAGGATGGAGAAGAAGCAGTACCCGCGGTGAGAAGCATCAAAGATGGCAGCAATTGTTGGTTATTTCTCCATTTGAAGGTCGTCGACAGTCGAAATCACAGTGGGAGACAAGTGAAAGGCTTGCGTTTGAGGAGCGTCATTTTATTTCATCCTTTGTTTTGTCTTTTTAGTTTTATGTGTCTTCTTTTAGTGAGATAGAAGAATGGTAGTGTCTTTTATGATGTAAAAGTGTATAATAGACGTAGTTTTATAGTTTTTTCTGTGGTTGTTGTGTGTGTTTTGACAGGGACAAATTTGTAGGGATATTGACAAATTATATTTGAACAAAATTTTACAGGGATGTATATCAGTTGTATTTTATCATGGGGGACAATTTGTAAGGGATTGTGTTTTGTATTACAATGGGAGGAAATAACATTTTAGTTTTTGGATTTGGTCCCTTAAAACTGGGGACTAGTCACATGCGTAGACACATCAACCAATTTAGCCACGTCACTGGTCGACACGTCAGCCTCCGTCAGCCACATGTGTGTTTTGTAATAGATTGCGATGACATGGACGAAAGTAAAAAAATTGAACTTACAAGATTTGTTTCACAACAAAAACAAAAGATACAGAGACAAAATCAAAAAATACACGAACTTACATGGACAAGTGAAACCTTTGTTGATTTACAAGATTCTCGTTCCTTTTTTTTTCCTTTCTAATAAAAAACATTACTCGTTCAAATTGGTATGATACAAGAAACAATACAAAATTAAAATTGCTAAAACCGAAAATAATGAAAATATAAATAAACTCACATCAAGTTAATATCATACAATGACAACATGTCTACACGTGGGACAAATTCTACAAATATGACAAACTCTACAGAGTCATTGATTGTGTAATGGATTGAATGTAATCTATCAATATGAGCGGAATAAACACCGCAAAATTATAGAAAAATAAAACAACATCGCTCCAAGATGACAAACAATGCAATGTTGTACCAAGACAACGAACTCACAAAAAAAATGTGAAGATCATTTATTTAAATAAATAAGAGATGTGTTCAACTAAAGAAAGAAAGTCAAAATTGTGGGTTCGAACTCTGGTTACTCCACTTGAGTGTGTGAGTTTTTAATGATTATTGTCATTTCATCTATCTAAAAAAAAGGATGTGCTATACAACACGACACATTGTCAATGGTTATTGTCATTTTGATGTCCTATTTTTCATAATTTTATTCTCATGTTTCTATCCATACATCTCTCAATTTTTGTTCTACCATTTGATTTGATATTTGATGGTTGCCCAATAGACCCTTTAAAATTGTTCACATTTCATTGCTCTATAGCCCTCTTATTTATATGTGGTTCAACATATCAATTTTCATTCAACACGAGACTTTCTTACTCATAATTGATACTCCAACAATATTTAGTCAATTTACCCTAACATTTCATTAAATTTTGATGTTATTATTAAAATATGACTCTTTTTCATATTATTTTTAAGGATGACTCTTTATTATGTTATATACATGAGAAACTAGTCCAATAACCTCATCAGCTTCACTTTGAACAACTAACTAGGTCGATGCCTACTCATCCTTTCTCTTAATCTAATCAACTTATCCTTCTGTTCATTCTTATTCTTACTTACCATACGCATTGCCAATGTAGGATAGGTATTTAGGAGGTTTTAGTGGATTAAAAGACTAGTGATCAACCTCAACTATACTATAAATTCCACTATATATACAATAAAGAGGTGACATGGGTAGACTAGATGGCAAGACTAGGTAAATCTCTGTTGGGTCTCCTTCTTGTGCGTTGATTTCATTTATTTGACCAAGAATCATGAGCAACACCATAAGGAGGAGGCAACATCTGAGCTAGTTCCTTGTTCCATCTATCTTCAACAATAGATCCAGTAACCTTTTTTACAATTTTAAATAAATAATAATTCTTTTTGAATTTTTGGTGTTTCTTTGTTATTAGAAACCCAATTTAAAAATTAGAACATAATCTCTAAATTATATAAAATGACATGATCATCAATACATAGATATTAACCTCTTTAAAATATGAATTCTCAAAGCCAGAATTTACGGTCAGATACTATTTCATTAGTTTGCTTTAAAAAGTTCAATAAGTTTTTAATTTTTTAATTTTTTAATTTTTTTTTCCAATGGTTAAAAATTCACATCTTAAAATGAATTAGTAGACTGCAAGCACGAATTCACCATGGGGGCAATGAGGTCATCCAACCCCACTTGCTTATTGTATTTTTAACCCAAAATTAGATATTTATGTTGTTTGAACCCATTTATATTTTTTTGAATAAGATGACCCCACTTATATAGTATTATTGTTTTCACATGGTCCATTCGTAACACTACAAAATATTACAAAACTATGAAAGAACTTAATGAGTGTTCTTAAAACACTAGTTAAGAAATTAAAAAAATTAATTTTTTTTATTACAAAAAGTTGTTGTAATTATTATATCGATAAAAATAACACTTACTTTTAAGATTAAATTTTCTTTTATGAAATTTTTAACCAATTCTCTTAAAATATATCGTTAGCAAGACCATAAAACTATTATCGTATTCTAAACTATTCTTATGTTTGTTGAAAAAAGGCTCTTTGACCGACATTGGTTGTTGTAAAAATTAATTAATTATGGTTATATTTTTTGTACTTTGTTAAAAATGAAAAAAATATTTTTAAAAAATCAACATTTTAGAACAATTATAAACACAACTTATATAATTTTTGTACACTAATACGTTTATATAGTTTTATATAAATTTTTATTATATAATTTTGACCGCATTTACTAACATTTCTAATTGGTCACTGTGGAGCGTCCAAAATTTAAATTCCAACTTCCAACTATATTGAACTATTTTAAAAAAAAAACTATATTGAACTATATTTCCCTAACAAAAAAAAACTATATTGAACTATATTATAATTTATATGTACCCTACTAGCCGAGCTAATAAATTCACTAGCTGAAACTTTCCATTTTTCCACATATGAAAACTCTACCTTTTTAATTTATATAGATGTCACGGCTTAAGTCAGCAATCGCATTAGCACCTTCTATTTATTTATTTTAGAAAGCATATTCTATTTATTTATTATTGATTATGATATTGACATGTCAATATGACATTTACTTAAATAATTATAATAACATATACAAACCACACAAATTAAACTAATTTTATAAAAGAAACTAAATAGGAGTTGCGGTTCAAACTTCAATTTTTTCATTTATTCATCTTAAAATGGTGAAATTCTAACTACTAAATTATTTGATACAAAAACACCCGAAATTGAATACTAAATGTTTCCCTTATTTTTAGGTTAATGGCTAAAAATTCATCTTTTTACAAGAAATAAGTGAGGTATTTGGATTTCAAACCTCGACCCATATACATATAATACAATATTTCTACCAACCGAGTTAATTAAGTTCACATAAACTATTTCGCTTATTTTATAAATGTTTGTTATTAATATAATTTTTTTCTTCAATTTATTTTAATCATCCGTTTAATTAATTCATTTTATTAAAACTAGTCCCTACTTAATTTCTATTCTTTTAAGAAAATATCTAACTATTTTCTCTAAAATACTTAATCAATTCTTGACTTCAATTATGTTGTGACCTTTATTTTTTAAATACTTGATTTCAAATAGTTAATTAATTTCATATTTAACTAATATTACAACTTTGATACAGTTAACCAAATACCTGATATCTTTTTATATTTTTACTTGACACAATTAACTAAATAATTTGGTTCAAGTAGTTAATGAGCTTCATCAAAATACAATTTGTTCGAGAGAATCTGAATTTGATTCATAAATGAAGCAATTCTTGATCAAAATTTATTTATCTCTTGACCAGTAAAACATTGAATCACCAAGTCCCTTCTCTTAGAAAACAAACTATTAACACCAAATATTTATCATAGAGATTTTCTCTTTAAAATAACAATACTTACTTTTTCTTAAAAAAAGAAGAGAATATTAAACAGTATTTTCAAAACATTGATTAAACAATCAAAACAAGTAATTTTTATGAAAAATAATATAATTACTACTTAATCAAAAGTCAAATTTATATTTTTAAAACAAATTTTTTATTTATAGCGAGACCAAAACAAATTACCAATACCATGTTGACAATGTAAGGATAGTGTTGACTAAAAGCATATTCTAATTTTGTACTAACAAAAAAGGACATATTTAAACATATTTTTGACAATGTTGTGGGTGCTCACGTGCTGTGCAAGTGTGATGCAATCAACTACTACATCATAAGGTCCACATTGAAGTTTGAATTCAACAACTCTCGACTTGTGATGCAATCAATTACGTCTGCATGCACAATAATGAATTTTGTTTTCCTTTAAAAAAAATGAATTTTGCTTGGAAAATTCTAATGTGGAACCTCATAAAGGATACCCAACCTTTCTCTTGGCCTTATCGAAAAAAAAATGTTGTCAATCTTTCAAAAAAAAATAAAATAATAACATTATTTTTGGTATTTGTTTTTTTTGAAAGAGAGTATAATTATTTTTTTTAACAAGTTTCACATGAGCATTAACTAGCATGACATATATTTTTTTTGAGGAGTGATATTTGTACAACTCTTTGGTACAACTTTTATAACAACTTTGTTTTTCTTTCTTCTTATTAGTCGAAAATAATAGAGAGAGAAAAGAGATGAGAGAGAATAAGAAGATAATGTGAATATGAGAGATAAAGTTGTCAAAAAGTTGTTGCGAAATGGTTGTACAAATATCATCTTTTTTTTTTGTACAAACATTTTATTTTATTTTTGTTAAAGCGGAATATGTTTGTTCGTCCTTGAATTTGTACGTATCGACTATATGTTTGGTCCTTGGATTTTTTAAAAGAGGCAAACTCTCTCTCAATTTCAAGTTCAAACTTTAGACACGTTGACATGTACTATCAAACGTTGATGTGTTCGTCCATGTGATCTCTCACAGAACCAATTTGATTGCGAAATTTTACATCTTAAAGATTCAGAAAAATCATGAGAAAAATTTAAAATAAATCTCAAAACTTCATGAAAAAAATCATTTCCCCTGTTTTCTCTCATGTATCAAACTGACCATAAATTTTAAAAAGATCAAATCCCAAAACAAATGTTAAATCTTCATCATCTTTTATCAATAAAAGAATCTTTTAAGATGAGGAAAAATTGCAAATCATGAAACTTTTATCCAAGACATCAAGTCAAAATCAGAAACACAATAACATTCATCCCATTTTCATCGTGTTTTCCTCTTCAAACTAAAAAATTATCAAATTAGTTTTTATAAATTTAATTTTAGGAGGATTTTCAACTTCAATTCCATTAATAAATCACCAAAACTCCTTCCACACTCTTCCATTTTCATTCAAATCTAAATTTTGAGAAATCCGAATCACACAATTCAACATAAACAAACATCAACAATACATCAAAATTCAGATATAAGATGATTTTTTTTTTCCATTCTCAACCCATAAAAGGAAATAAAATAGTGTGGATACTATTTACTTCACATTCCCTTACCCTCATTTTCACCATATCAATTCTCAGTCTTGCACACTACAAATAATTTCAGTGTGAATACATTATGGCAATGATTTTGTTTGTGGGGTTTTTTTTGTTTTTGTTTGATGAGTTGAAATCGTTGATATGTTTTTAATTTCTTTTTTATGTTAAAACTTTGAACAAAATCAAAGATTTTCTATGTCAAAGAGTAGTGTATGCTTAAGATGGAGATGATCTTGTGGTGATTGTGATCTTCCTCCTTGTCATGGTGTTGCTAGTTTCACTTTGGTGATTATTGTTTTGTGATGACAAATGCATAAACCGTAACATCTACAAAAGTAGTAAGTTATCGTCTCCACATAAATTGTCGTTTTGACTAAGAAATTTTCTAGACTAATAAAAGCAGTAAAATGTGAAGAGTTTGCAAGTTTTGTTTGATTTTACAAAGCGAGTTGATTTGATTGCAGAAATAGTAAAATATGGTTAATTCAGATGATTAACGATGATTAGGATTCTTCGAATCTCCTCTACCTCTTTGTTTGATTTAATGCAAATATGTCTATCAGTTACGAAATAAGGTTTATATAAAAGTGATTAGTTTGTAAGATAGAATCCCTCCAGATGTCATGTTGCTCCTCATCACCCTAAATGTCATATGTGCAATACGGTAAAGGGTCGTCACTCCTCTAGGTTTCCGCTGTTATTAAAGGGAGGACTTACACTCTCACAAGTAATTGAAATGATGGAGATGTTGAAATTTCTAAATTGTCATCTAAAGGAACCACACTGCATACAAATCTTAAAATCTAACCGCATACCCTAATTATCCCTGATTAATTAAAGATATCAAAATAAAGTTCATATACAACGATGCTGATCAAGGAAAGTCATAAGCTTTCCACCGTAATTGTGATAAAAAATAAATAGAGGTTCATCTTAGAATCATAATCAAAATGTGATTAGTTACTCATGGTGTAAAATTACATAATAAAAAAGAAATAAAACATACTAAAGAACATAAGCTTTGAATGAATATTTTGTGTGGAATGAGCTTTACTTATTGAGAAATTTCATGTTGGGTTTGGGTTAAAATTGAAGGTGAGAAAAACACCAGAAGGGGGGGCTGAATTATGTTAGCTTTTTCTTCGTTTCTCCTACTGATGTCACAGTTCAGAAGTAACTGTTGGAACAAAGGGTGTTTCGCAAAATCACCTCTTGAGTTTTGATGATAACAAGGTATTAAAAATTATCAATTGGATATGCTAAACATTTGTTC
>Ga0315913_1004329_pt1 | contig 17173 bp, 12 predicted proteins | sample MpolsnodulesMG_FD_207736 | JGI IMG/M metagenome (GOLD analysis project Ga0315913, IMG submission 207736) | Medicago polymorpha root nodule microbial communities from Los Angeles, California, United States - small nodules | ecosystem: Host-associated > Plants > Roots > Nodule | place: USA... | reverse complement strand
TTTTTAATTTTATAAATATTATCACTATTATTATAATTACTTTTTTATTAATGCCTAAATTATAAAAATAAATTATTTTAATTATTTTTTTTTATATATTATGCATGCAAAAACGGAAACCAATGCACAAATTTTGTCCTTATTATATCCCGCAACTCCAAGTAAAGGGATATTTAAAATTTTCGAAAAAAAAATAGAAAAATACTTCGCAAGTCCAAGTTGCGAGGTATAATAAGGACAAAATTTCGTTACTTTTTAAGGTACCCTGCAACTCCAAGTGGAGGGGTACCAGAAAGTTAGAAAAAGTAGGGTAATTCTGCAATTTTTTTAAAAAGTAGGGCAATTTTGTAATTTTTAACAAAAACTAGGGCAGAAACAAAAAAATTTCACATACTAGTGATTCATAAAGCCAAAAACACGACATTGATATACTTAACAGTTCAAAATTTAATGTTAAATTTACAACCAAAATATTAATCTGAAAAAGCCAACAGGTTTCTTTAACATATAGTCGATGGTCAAGAATAATGCAAGATTCGTAGTCTTTAAATTCATCCATCTTTGTAGAGAAAAAACTTGCTGATGTACATATTGGGAGTAGATGAACGAGATTATAGACTTTGATTGCTATGATCAAAATTTTAGTTTCTTAATATTCCTTTGTCTTTTGAAATTTCTATGTATATCATTAGCGTCTACACGACTTTCATAATCATTAATTTTGATCTCAAAATATAGGTGAACTTATTTTATTGTAAGTTGTTCACTAAGATTATGTGGTCGGAGTAATGCTACATTCACACATTCTTGCAGTTCCAGTTATTTAACCATGATTTAATAATATATACATATATATATTTTTTATGTGTGTGTATGTGTATGTATATCTTGACTTTGAAAACGAGTCCAAAGCAGAAATTAAAATATGGACATGGACCTCGATTGTATGATTGCAAATAATTCATTTTTTTGTTAACCTGCTTCATTACATTACAGCTGTTTCACGCAGTTGATTTTTCAAACCTCCATCTTATTTTCAATTCTTTTTAGTAGAGAACCTAACACTTTTCCAAGCACACTTGTGTAATTTATATGAGTTTTGTTAGAAGAAATATTTTATGAAGGTGTCTTTTAGCAAATTATTCTATGAGTATTTACTAAAAGACACCAACTAATTTTTACGAAGGTGTCTTTTAGCAAAGTTATAACTAAAAAGTGGAAATCACACCCTAAGATGTAGGTTGCTAAAAGACACCTTTATGACTCGTTTCTAGCAAAGTCCAATGTGGTAAAAAGAAACATCAGTGTTCTTTTCAAGTAACTACTACACGTGTTTCTGTTACATATAAAAGACATTATAAATCGTGTTTTGCCTACATAGTATAGTACTTCTGAAAATAATAATAAAAGACCATGAAATTTTGGTCAACTTTTTATTTTGGGTGAAAAAATAAAATGCCATGATAAGAACATAGTCCAATCCAAAATATACTTTTATTAAATATAAGAGGACAAAATTTGAGTTGGACTTGTGAGACCCTCCTTGTAATAATTATTGAATGTGTTAAGACTCACAGCTGTTACTATTTCAGTTGTTGCTATAAGTTCAACTCAGGTGGCCAAAACTTCACAATCATTGCGTTACATTGCAATGCTTAAGTAAGTGACTGAATGGACATACCATGTATAAATATTAGAGTCAATATTTTTATTTATTTTTTTGTTTTGAAGGAGAGTCAATATTATTTAAACCTTAAAATAAGAAAGCGATATAAGTATTTTTCATTTAAAAAAAGTTATGTTTCTATTTGTCTCTTATTTATTATTTTTTATATCTTACTTACATTTAAAAAAACATAAATATTAAAGGTTACGGTATTTGACATAAAAAAATTTAATGTCAAAATATCATTTCTCATAAATTTATTTTACACCAAATTTTGAAGTTCTCAATAACAAAATAATTATTGTTATTATTTTCAAAAATACATAAACCTCAATTAGATTTATGTATCTTCTCTCTATCATATAAATTCATTTAAAAAATCACTCATCTTCTTATTTACATAATAAAATGAACACATGTTTGAAGAAATAAAAACAAAAAAGTTTTCACAATGCAAATTGCCTTCAAAATTTAGAACTTCAAGTGTTTAATCAAGAAATAATATGATAGGTCTTGGATCCAAATGTTGTCTTTTTATGATTGTTTTTGAACTCTAAAGTTTTTCCTATTTTAGAGTGGGATACCATCTCAACGCTTAAAATTTTACTATAAAGAAATTGACATTGTCTTTAAAGTTATGGTTCAATTTGTGTTTGTAAAATAATTCTTTTAATGACAAATTAAGTATTTTTTTTTGTTGAAATTTGAACCTTATACCTTTAACTTGATTCGTTTAATTTTATTAGCTCAATCAAATAATTTACCCGTCATCAATTAATCAAATAACTTACTAACAATAATTACACACTTTAAAAGTAGAGAAGTGAAGAATTACATATTCAAATCCACGTTTTAACACTTCAAATGCACAAAGATATCAATGAGCTAAATACAAGACAACTTATGGATAAATTTACCACTTGCTATATTTTTGTTCAAAAGTTTTAACCCTTAGTAACAATAGTAGAGGTAACGAGAGTGTTCCGTCAGCAATTATGATACTTTATCTGGTTACATTTATAAACAACTATCCTATTTTTTAGATTCATTAAATAACTGATGTACTTAGATAATATTATAATACAAATACAGCGGTTTGTAAAAAAAAAAAAACAAATACATCAGTTATTCAATAAATCTAAAAAAAAGAATATTTATTTATAAATATGACCGAATGAATAAAGTATAAAATACCTCTAATGTGGAGAAGAATTGCTCGAAATGAGTGAGTAGCATTGCAAGACAGAGAGACATGTGTCCGTCCAAAAATGCAATTATTTATTCGACATCGAAACGACATCGTTTTATGAAGTCAGACTTTGTTTCTTCCTGGATCCAGTGATTTTCAACTACACCAAACCAAATGATGTTGTGGCGTTTTTCCGACAAAAAACAAACCAATCACTAAATTTTTTCCTTAAATAAAAATCAAATCAAATTTTTACTATTAACAATAAATAAACAACCTTAGACCAATTCAAAGTGACACAGTCACACGATTTGAAAATAACATCATCAAGTGAGAGAAGAAAAATAAAAACGATTCCTTTTTGTCTGAAATTTGAGTGATCTGTGTTTTTTTCTTTTCTTTTTTCAATCTTCAACGACCCATTTGGTTAATTGTTTCAAAAACAAGAGAAAATCCAAATGGGTTGGATTCCATGTTCTGGAGGTTCTAATACTAAGAAGAAGATAAAGAAGAAGAAATTGGAGGAAGTGCAGGATATGCGTGATGCTGCGATCAAAGCCAACCCAGGTAGGTTTTGATGTTGATTTTGTTGCGTTGAATGGAAAAAAGTGATTTTTGGTTTGTGATTGTGAAACCCCTCTTTGTAATAATTGTGATTTCTATAGATTTTAGTTGGTTCTTATTGATGAAGATTTTTGGAGTTTGATAACATGATCTAATTTGGGGTATCTTTTTGTATAACTAGTAAAAAATGCTGGGAGATTTTTTTATTTAAAAAAAAAATTGTGTTTTGATTAGTGAACTTCCTAGATAGAGATTGCTGGCATTTTGTATAGGTAAAGATTTCAAGTCTTATAATCTAATTTATTTATATTTGTTATAGGATAATATTGAGATATTTTATGCTTATCTGATGTGTTGGATTTCAAAAGCTTGTTATTTTTTTTCAATTTGTAGATTTTGTGCCTTTTAGTTTAGTTGTGTTTTATATAGATAGCATAACTGTACAATTAATATGCTAGACTAAATAATTACTATTAAGCTATTTCCTAGAATATGACTCATTCTAATATCGATCACACCTAGTGTGCTTGTAAGTTCCTAAAGGAACATGTATTATGTTAATAAATCCATTGCCTGTTTTCTTCTTAATGAAGTATCTTTGTATCTTAGTGTGTTTTGTCTTATCACACCGAACCTGATTTTGAGTATTGCTGATTTTTTGTCACAAAGTTGCTTCTAGGAATTTCATATTAGACTGTGATATCATCCAATGACTTTTCCTTCTTAGTTGTATCTCAGCCTCAAGGAATCACCAAACATAAATATGTCATCAACATATACAAGTAGAGTGACGACATTACCATATTGTGAGTGCTTTAGAAATGAGCTATGAATATATGATCACATTTACTATTGTATACCAAGGACATCATTGCTTCTGTGAATCTTCAAGGACACTGTTTCAATCCATAATATGCTTTTCTGTAGTTTCACACCTTATTCCCTCCAAGGGGGAAATGATATTTGAGCGGAATATCCATATAAAAGTTCTCAAAATCTAGGAATGGTTTTCAACATCAAACTATTGCAACTCCCCACTTGCAGTGACTAATAATAGAGATTAGGACTCTCCGGTATGTTCTTCTAAGACATTGGACAAATGTCTCTTGATTTTCGATTCGTATGTCCTTTTTCAACTAACATGACTTCTGATGATGTTAGACTGCTTATATGCAGGCCAACAATGGGTCCAACCCTTGTCCGGGTCCTGCCATGGCAATAGCTTTGTGTTACAGGGTTATCCCTTTTTTAGAAAAATCAGTAAATAAGTATTGGGTACTTGTTATGGGTAGGTTGGTTGGTGGTAGAGTAACACCTGGTCTCTATTTCTATGTCAGGTGTGGTGGTTGGAGGAACTCGGTCGAATGGGTTGAGACTCGAGACACAGTATATGGTTAGATGGGTTTTTGGAAAACAGAGATAAGTTCAATGGTTGGCCAGATGCACTGCCACACACTGCATATGGGATGTCTTACGATTATCTTGTAGACCAGGCCAGATGGTGGTCTGTCCAGTAAGATAGTCAGTTGGAAAGGAGGCAATGCGATACATGGTTGGAGTAATATCGAAGGACTGCGAAGGTGCAGAAATAGAGTGAAATGCAGCATAAATGAAGGCTTCTGTCCGATGGCTGTCTGCTGCCATGAAGGCAGTCTACGGTGGCAGATGCTGAGAGCTCTGATAGTATAGTAGCTCTGATAGCTATGACAAGTTAATCAATTATTTCCTTTCCTAAAATAAGACTCAATTTATGGTAACTAGTGATCTATCCTAGTAGTGTAAAAAATCAAATCTATCCTAGTAACAAAATAATTTCCAAAACTAAAAACTGACAATGTGAGACTGTTATGACAATAAATTTACTTAAAATTACCTCATCAGTTTCCGTAATACTTTTTATTTGAGTTGTTCTTTTTTCCACTTATTGGTTTCCTCATTTACGAAGTGTATTACATATTAAGGTTTAAATTGTACTACCGATGACAATTTTGAAACAACACATTATATGAGGAAAAATCAGTCTGTGTTTTCTTCTCTGAATTTGAACTACGGCATGCCACATAGTAATTTCCGAAGGAACATGGATTGATTTTAGAATTGAAATCTAGACCTACTATGATTTATGCTTTCGTCCCATTTAAATCATTTTCTGTGGAATTGAGTACAGGGAAATTGAAGAAGAATTCATCTATGAATTCCAGAAATTCCTCCAAAAATGGAGACTCTGAACACATTGCCGCACAAACATTCCCTTTCCGTGAGTTAGCAACCGCTACTAGAAATTTTAGAGCAGACTGTCTTCTGGGTGAGGGAGGCTTTGGCAGAGTATACAAAGGGCATTTAGAATCTAGTAATCAGGTGAATTGTTTCTCTATTATTATTATTATTGTTATTGTTATTGTTAATGAAGAATAGAAGAAAATTACAAGGAAATGAAGTAATACTTCATTTTTCTATATTATTCATCATTTCTTCCTTGTCAATATTGGTTAGTTCTGAGCTTTAAAATTGAACTTTTTGAGTTGAAAAGACTTAATCTTTTCTAATGTCGAATGCAGACTGTTGCAATCAAGCAACTTGACCGAAATGGGCTACAAGGGAATAGAGAATTCCTTGTTGAAGTGTTGATGTTAAGTCTTCTTCACCACCCTAACCTTGTCAACCTGATTGGTTACTGTGCTGATGGTGATCAAAGGCTTCTAGTTTATGAATATATGCCATTAGGATCCTTGGAAGACCACTTACATGGTATATAAATATTTCAAATTTGCATATGCTATATCTTTTCTCTTCTCAATTTTTTTCATAATACCTTTTAATATTGGTAATATACGGTGGATTTGCAGATATTTCTCCGGGCAAGAAACGACTTGACTGGAGCACAAGAATGAAAATAGCTGCCGGGGCAGCAAAAGGGTTGGAATATCTACATGACAAAGCTAACCCTCCGGTCATATACCGAGATTTAAAGTGCTCTAACATTTTGCTTGGTGAAGGGTATCATCCTAAGCTATCTGATTTTGGTTTGGCTAAAGTTGGTCCTGTGGGGGAAAACACTCATGTATCAACAAGGGTTATGGGAACCTATGGATATTGTGCTCCAGAGTATGCAATGACAGGTCAACTGACTCTGAAATCAGATGTTTATAGTTTTGGTGTAGTTCTTCTGGAAATAATTACAGGAAGGAAAGCTATTGACAATTCAAAATGTGCAGCAGAGCAGAATCTTGTTGCATGGGTAAGACACTTGTGCTGCTATTTCTTTTCAGCAAATTCAAATAGTAGTCAGTGTGGATTAAATAAGGGGAGTTTAAGTATTTGCATGAGTTAAAATAGCTTGCAAATTTTACTTCAATAATTAATTAAGCTGGCAAATGCGCTAAGAAATCATTTTCATTAAAATATTTTATAATTTTTGGTTCCCTCTTAATTATAAAAGCAACAAAACTGGTACACAATTAAAGATGTACATCTTTTTGAGATATTTTTGGAGGCTTTATGAACCTCCTCATTTTTTCACTTATCAATAAATTTATCTCGTAAAAGAAATTCCTTTTATTGCGATGTTCTTGCAATGAAGTAGTGTCAAAGTTTTGCATGTCCAATTATGGGGAAAGGATTCTCTCCCGTGAGAAATCCTCATGTCCCTCTGTGACAATCCAAACCATCAAATCCTATTTTTAATATTTAAATTTTTTACCTTTTATTTGCAGGCTAGACCCCTGTTTAAAGATCGAAGAAAATTCACACAAATGGCTGATCCAATGCTCCAAGGTCAATATCCTTCAAGAGGGATATACCAAGCCCTTGCTGTTGCAGCAATGTGTGTTCAGGAACAGGCAAACATGCGTCCAGTTATAGCTGATGTGGTGACAGCTCTGAGTTACCTTGCTTCACAGAGATATGAGCCCAATACACAGACGGTTCAAAGCTCTCGCCTTGGTCCTGGTACTCCTCCTCGAACCAGGAGGGGAGTTTGATAGTCTGGTGCAATTTTCACATATCTTACAATACACTCCAAGATATATAGGCTATATAGGTTTTAATACTATATGTGTTATTATGGTGTTACTATCTCAGTTCATAGCATAGTTTAAATATCTTGTGAAATTTTGTTTCTTATGGTACGCATAATTGATCCTATTTTCATTTTGGGCAGAAGATAGTATTTCCTCACTCTTCCATAAATTTCTACCAAGTGTTCCATGTATCTAGGCAATGGTTCTTTGTCCTGGTTGCTATGTAGTTATGAAGCTCTATGGAAATATAGCTTTTTAAATCACACAAGATAGCATGCTGTGTTATTATTTGCTTTCATATTCTTTGGAAGTTAATCTGGCTGTTTACCGATTTTCGATGTAACTTGTAATTGCTCATCAAATGAAAACACATTTTCTTATAGCACGATTCTTGATAGAGAACTATTGCATTGGCGCTGTTATGATAGTGAAGAGTAGTAACAAGCTTCAAATTGCTTGCCCTCATTTCATTTTAGCACGGCCAGGGTAGTAGACTAGTAGCAATAACTTGTTAAATAAACTCAGTTTGGTCTTTCCAAGTATTTAAGTATGCCACATCGGTTTTCTGAATGTTTTTATCTTAAAAAATAAAGATGAAACTAGTTTATCGAATATTTGTTATCGTATTAATCTTACCATAAAATCGTCACAACAATGCTATCATTCTTGGGCAGTCTGGTGCACTAAAGCTCCCGCATATGCAGGGTCTAGGAAGAGGTTTCACCATTTGATGTATTGTAAGCAACCTTACCCGGACTTGAACAAGTGACTTTTCAGTCACATGACAACAACTTTACTGTTGCGCCAAGGTTCTCTAGTGTGATCGTACTTGATCCTATGGAAATGTTTAGCGACCATGAATTTTACCAAATTCATTTACATAGGACTAAAATAGTATGTGGGGGGAACAGTTGTAGGAACAATTTTTTTATTGTTTGGTGAGAAGGGGTGTAGTCGTAGACGTATAGAATGTGTTAAGGTCTGTCCTCCCTCAACTTCCGTTTATTTTCAATGTTGGGAGATTCATAAGGAGGAGTAAATAGGCTTAAAACATTTTAGTTTTTAAGCATACCAATTAAATTATCCTAACTTATGTCTAGAAATCTAAAATTATCATTTACCATTGATATTGTCGCACCCTTCACTCCCATCACAAGACACCCTTCATTATCACTCTCGTTAAGAACTCTCCACTGACCACCACTGCACGCCTTTCACCATTGTTGTTCCACCACCCGACATTGGCCCTGCCTAGCATATCAACTACCATAGCCAGGCATCCAGTGGTGGAGCTTTGCATGATTTTAGGAGGGCCAAAATATACAGATATAATCATATATTATGAAGTTTGCGTTGTAACAATGGTGTAGTCCATTTGTTTTAACCAGAAAGACTTTGTTTGAGTCCAACTATTTACATTTTTGAGACCTTAAATTATAGATATTTATTAAATTATTTGTTTGATTATCGGATTAGCTGAAATCGGTCTAAAATCACAGAAGTTCACGCGAGTTTAGCTTTTTAAACTCGAGAGTTTATCAAAGTAGCAAGTTTATCAAATTTCAATTTTATAAACAAGTTCAATCGAATTTGATATCTAAAAACGTGAACGTACATACATTTTTTGCGATTTAGCACACGAGTTTGACAAGTGACTCATAACCCTTCACCATCACCTGATACGAGCTACTGCCAGGTAGAATTGAACATTTAATTTTTTTTTAATGTTGAATCTAATCTCTCGTTTTCTCTTGCTAGCATAACAGTGCCGTTATTTCCATCAAAACAAATGCATTATAGCTTTTCTTACATTTCAACTCTTACTGTCGAACCTAGGAAGCACAAACTCTTACAAGGAAACATGACAAGAACATCTGAATATGGATAAAGAATAGTCCTTGTTAACCAAGATCAGTTTTTTTCTTCTTTCAGTTAGTACATAATTTCATCTATTTTTTCTACTATATTTAGCATGTACATTTATTGGAACAATGGTGTCAAAGACAAAAAATATTTTCTACACCTAAATGATCTATCAATACATCAAACAATTCCTTACATCGGATTTTAGTTTAGCAGAATACAATGGACCATGAAGAAAGGAGGGGAATTAACAATGAAAATGGAGAAGTGATAATCAGGAATAAGCAACAACTTAACAGTTGGCAGGAAAGAACTGAGTTGTGGGTTCGTGCGCCACTTCCCTGGATGCTCTATTTATCTTGTTCTTCCTTATTGGATTCTTTTCTTGGAGTGGCATTGTCACGCGGACTCTCGCTAGATTCCTCAGTGTTGGGTTTTCCCTGTTTCATAGGGGATGTGAAGAGACGATCTTTATAAACAGTAAAGTAAACTTCCAGCTGCTGATAAAGCGGCAAAGCCCTTCCAAATGGAAATAGAGCGATACTCTTCAACCAATTCTTTATATTGGTCTATCTTTAAAGTTAATATATTTGCTTTGTAAATTGATCTATTTCGTAAAAATTTGTTCATTTTTGTAGAAATAGATCAATTGTAAGAAGTGTGTTGAAAATAATGTGTTGGGGGAACTCTTCATGGACATGCTATAAATTTGGGAATACCTCCAACAATTAAATTCCAAAAAAAATAGACAACGTTTTTTTCCCTCAAAACATGAAGCTATGGGTTAAAAAAATGTGCAATGAATTGAATTTTAATGCCAATAATTGCCAATTGAACTGGTGTAACGTCCAATGAAGAATTCTTCTGAATTTGATTTATCAACGCAAAACTGTAAGCATCTAATTGAATATTAAGACATACTTTAAACATACATAGAAGATCTTACCCTGTATCTATCACGCCAACCAAGTCCAAAACTTAGAAGACCAGCCTTGCGTGGAGGATTTTCAACACGACCAGCCCTACAAAAATACCTCAAATGATTCAAAAGAATGTAGTCTAACAAATTCGTCTCACATCATATGCAACACGCTTTTTGTATTAGCATCCCTTACCAGCAAATCCATGGAAACTAGATAATGTCAGTCAAAGGAATCAGATGGTAAAGAGAATTATTAAAGAGAAATAAATAAGTGAATGAGTATTACCACACACACTTTCTAAAATTGGAGATCAAAATAACAATCTTCTTTCCAATAGTTTGTTGTTTTCGAAAGTTATTTTCTGTTCAGCACTAGAGGAGCATCATCATGGATGATGATATATTTACCAAGAGATTTTCAAACCTTTCACTGAATCCTTGGCTGCTTCTTTGCTATTTAGTTTCATCAATGAAATTGACCGTTTAATACTATTTGTTTAAAAAATTCCATTGTGCATAGTTTACTAAGTACAGCTAATGCAATATGGGTAGTTCACAGAGGATGCTGTTTACATCAAGTTTAAACTAGGAGAACTATCTTCGTTTGATTAGTTTTGATATTTATCTGAGAACGGAAAAAAAATGCTCTTCAGATATCAAGTTCAAGAACTTGCAAAGGAGAATCATAACAAGTAATAACAAATAATTTGAACTAGAAATGTAATAAGAAGCAATTTAGACTAGAAGAAGAAAGTTGAATATAGAATCTACAAAAATGTGACATCTAAAACATTTGTACCTTGGAGAAGATAATGCTTTAGATTGACCAGATTCATACTGAAGGGTTGCCTCCAACATACTTTCTGCCATTTTAACTCGCTTCTGCATCTCAGCAATTGATGCCATGGCCTTCTCATACTTTTCCTGCATATTTATTATACTGGAAATAGATATAATCATGCCTAGTAAGATTCTTAATAGTTAACACAGTGTGGCTACTTCTTTCTCTCTGATACCAGAAATTAGAGAAATCTCTTCAACGTCATGGATATGCTATGGGTATTAGGATCAAAGCAAAGATATAGGGGAAATTTGAATTTCATAATTTTGTAGCCCAAAAAGTAGAAGGCGACCTTCATCCACAGCCCATAATGAACAAAATACAGCCAAAAAGAAAATAATATGATCTTTTCCATGAAAATTATCAAGAGAAAAGGTACCCGTAAATATATTAGATTATCACATTTTGAGTAAAAGTTATATTAATTAACTACCCGTGCTTCCATAAACCCTATCAGGCAAAAGTATCAACAGGATAGTACTTGCAAAGTTGCCCGTGACACAAGTAGAAAAATACTCAAACCGGTATATTGAGCATTAGAAAACAAACGATAAATATATCGTGCCTCTATGAATTTGAGTTTCATAATTTGTTGTATGTCTTGATATATTTTAGAAACAACCATCACCACCACCAAATCCTTTTTCCGATATAAGAGTTAACTAAATGGATTCAACAACATTAGAATGTCCTGCCAAGTCCAATGATGGACATCGTCACGTCTTATTATAAAAAGGTCCAATAGTAGACCGTTTAAATCTAATTCTCTCTTGGTAGTATGGCTCCTTCTACCTCTAACTAGTGAAATGTATTTCATCTTTTGAAACTTTCTCTTCTTTGTAACACTAAGTTTACTACCTTACTCTCTTTCAACGTTCAGGATTCAATTCCATACAACATTGAGGATCTTACTATCACATATTACACTCAACATGCCTCCATTTCATCCACGGTCCTCCCCACTAGGGTACAATGGTTGACATCGGCCTCTATCTCCACATCACTTTATATGATAAACCCAAAACACATAATGTGCGAGACTAGTGGTATTATATCTTCTCCATTTTTCACCTCTTCGTTGGAATTTGTTTGTCTAAACTTTCCCTCCATATACTCTGTTTGACTTCTTTTTAGGAAAAAACTATGCGCTTCCAAGACTTGTCTCCATATCTCGTCTTTTTAGGAAAAACAATGGTATGATATTCTAATCCTGTTTTCATATCATAATTTTACTCTGATATATACTATATAGTAACAAATGACCAGAATCACCATGATCATTAAAGGGGAGAGGTTACCTGGAGTATGTGAACTTCCAATTTCTGAGCTGCAAGGTCTTGCTCTGCTCTTCTGCGGGCATCTTCAGTAACTTTTTGGTCCTGCTCTAGCCGGATTAGGACCTGACCATGTAGAAGAGTTCAAAAAAACTTCATATAAATTATATAGATATTTTTCTCAATTTCTATTTACTTATTTCCTTCTGCAAATAAGCTTACAGAAATAGACACTGGAGAAAACAGGTGCACATAGAACCTGCAGCATGGCAGCTTCTTGTTCTTGCTTATCGGTAAGGGCTTGTTGTAACACAGCTACCTCCTGCTCCAACTGCTCAATCTGCATGATCACATATTTTTATAGACCTTGAAAGTCAAGTTACCATATAAGAAGTCTGTGGAGAAGAAGAAAGAAATCATAAACATTTTTGTACTTGGACGCTGAACTAGCATTCCTAGTAGTTGTCATACGGGGTTCAGTAAAAAGTCCTCTCTACGGATTGAATGATTACATGATATTTAATGAAGATTATTTATAACCATGTATCATAGGGAGTAAAGCCTACTCACCTTGTAAATTTCGTTGACATTTATTATTCTTGTAATTCATATGTGTATAAATTAAACATTCTGTCAGGTACTAACTCACTCAAAACACATTCAAAAGAATTCTGCCTTCCTGTTTTTCACATATTACTTATACTAATATGTGTGCTTCAGGAATGAGTTTAATATAATGGTCTCTCTAAGATACATACCTTAACCAAAAAAATAAATGCAAATTGACATAATATATCAAAAGCTTGAAATATATCAAGTATCAACAACAACCAAGTTTAGTACCCTTGGATGGAGTTATATGGACCAAGCAATACCATTGGGATCTATCAGAAACCAATTTTAGATAAATCGATTGTTGTTTTTATGGTTTCTCCTCAGGTTTTCTAGTCTTCAACCTTCACTAATCAGACTAACTTCCATTGATCCGCTTTTTGCACCATGAAGTATATTTATAGGAAAATAAGAGCAAGGCGAAAATGATTTCCATTTTCAGAAATTTTAATAAACACTATTGAGATCCACATAAACCAGAGATATGGCCAAAATATAGTCCTCAAAAGGCTCTGAAAATCTAAATGGGTTAGCTTCTGTAATTGAGTTCTTCCTAGCTCAAGTTCTAATATTTTATCGGAGTATATCCTAGATTTCTTTTATCAGGCCAGCCGTATTTGTCCACTCTCTATCTACATATCTAGCTCTAGACGTGATGAGGTGTTGTTATTGGGCCACCCACATTTGTCCACACTATAGATTTTCTATCTTGGGTATCAAAGGGGTGTGTTGAGATCCTACTTCGACAAGAAACATGGCTAAAGTAGTCCTTATAAGCTTTGAACAATCCTCACCTCTTGAGCTAGCTTTTGGAATTGAGTCAGGTTTAGTCCATATTCTAAGAAACACAAATACCAACAAATAGATAATTAAAACAGCAAGATACAATTTTCAAATGTTGCACATACCCTTGCACTCAACTGCAGACGATTATCATCCTTCACCTTTTCCATTAGAGCTGTTTCTAGTTCCTCGGCTCTGTTCAAGATATGAAACACACATGGAAATGGATAAGGTATTGATATATCTCACAATTATGTGTGGAATAGATAAAGTTTTCATATTAATGAAGTAACATGGGTAATGAAAAGGGGAATGATACATATATGAAATCAAAAGTGCTAAATGCAATGCTCTATAAAGATTTATGACACATGAAATTACAAGCAAGAAGACCTTAATGGAATATAAAGCGAGTAAACAAAATAAAGAATATTTGAAAATGGGTCAACGATACGGAGGTAAGTGACATTCTATAAAGATGCATATATTGTTGGTTGAGAACTATTTCCAAACTCAGTTTTGGGGATTGATTTGAACACAATCATTGGAAATATTGAAAGGAATTTCTTATAGGTAGGATTTGAATTACTCCAATGGCAGCAGATAGGAGAGTAACAGGGCTAAGCATGAGGCTAATTGCACTGGGTTGATAACTCCTTCATCCAGTTATATTTTGGAAACATTCTGGCAACTTTATACGTAGCAGGCTGAAAAGGATTGAGAATTAGAATATGACCGCCAGTAATAATAACCTGAGTATGGCAGATCTTTTCTCCTCCAGCAATCTGCATAGCTCAACCTTCAACCAAACCACCTGCAAAAAAGCTGTTAATCATTGAAACTAAGAGTTGCACAACAATGGGTTATAATAAAGCAACCGTCTATAGGATAAATAATTATTTAAACCGTAATTAAACCAGAAAATTAGACTTTGAAATGATGAATTGTCATGATAATATAATACATGATTTCAAATATAGGCCGTTAAGAATAAATATAATTTGACAAATGAAGTTGTAAATCATTGAAACTTATGAAGAGTTGCACAATAATGGGTTATAATAAAGCAGCTATTTATACGATAAATACTTTCAGATGACTGTAAACCATAATTAAACCCAGAAATTAGAATTTTAAATTATGAATTGTCAGGAAAGTAATAATACATGATTTCAAATTTTGGCCATTAAGAGTATATAATTTGACAAATGAAGCTGTGATTCCATCAAGAAGATTTGAGTCACACAGCCAACCTACACTACCAACTATGCATATGCAATGTAATATAGAACAATTTAACAGTAGTCAACCCACACGACCCCAAAAATAAAGTTCAACGCATAGACAATAAGTTACATTTGCATACAATTGCTACTTCTCTAGTAAGATTATGGAAATTTCAAATTTTGATTTCATTAAACATGTTTTGTCCGTGACATAGTGATCCTCCATTTTCTTTATCGAAAAAAGTCAAAATAATTAGCCCTAAATTTGAAAATAGCAAGCTAAATTGCAAACATTTATATCACTCAAGTATGTATTTAGTTGACCAAATAATGTGCACAATGATCTTCTATAAATTCTCCATTTATACAAAACAAAGCCGTAACAAGCAGCAATCAACCCATATTTGTTAAGTAGACAGATAACATATCTATAAATACTGATTTAATTATATGTTAGAGTGAATCAAAGAAACACTATAGAAATGCAGCTTAGAAAATAATTATCTCCATATGGAGCAAGCATTTTTTAAGTACGATTTTCTGAAGGATAAGATGTAATTCTGTATTAAAGGACAATAACTCAGAAGTATAAAATCAACAAATAAAAACCCACTGAAGATCCAGCATTGCAATCTAATATCATCCTATTCTAGTTCCTTTTAAATCTTTTAAGCGAACCTGAGTCAAATGCTATATCTCAGTATCACAGATAGGTAGAGACCCTCACGCTTGATAATACAGATTGTTGAATTTTAAATTGTAAACAGTGCAAACCTTTTACCACTATCAGGTTAACCTGACTCAAGATAGAACATAACAAAACAGACACGACTTGAAGGCGTTTTAGCATAATAAGGTGGATTTATACATCAAATTAGAGTTTAATGGTAGAAAATTTTAAATCTAATTCACAAGGATAGCCTCTATTTTTGCAAGGGAGAAGCAAGGTGAAAGTTGAGGAGGAGAAGTAACCTGTTCATGGACATCTGGTAGGGAATCCACTTTGGCATCAATATTGAGGCTATTGAGCAATTCATCTATATTAGATGAATGTGACTCCAAGTCCAACTGCACATTCTTATCAGCTACCATATCACCATTGTCATTAGGTTTTTTTTCTTCTACCAGTGACCCTGGGTCATGCTTGAAACTATACAACTTAGATGCCAGCCCTTTGGAATCTTTAAAAACTCGTCCTTTCTTTGACCTTTCTTCTATAATATCTAAAACAGACGGTCGGTGTTTTTTCCTCAGTTCCTGCAATCTTGCCTCAGTCACAGCTAGGTAACCCATACAAGCAGTAAGGACAAGCTGGCTGCTATCGAATGTTGAGCCAGCAAGTGATTGCAATAGAGTAATTGCATCACCTGCATCTGTTGTTGTAACTAATGCAGGACCTAGAATAAAAGATATATTATTTTAACTATGTAAACAATAACTTAGTTTGGTTTACTATATGTACAAACTAGTCAGCACAGATCAGACTCAAAAATAGAAAAACACAGGTCAATACCATATAATTCCATTAGAGCCAGTGCTGTTCGAAATAGCATAACACGGTTCCCTTCAAATAGCAGAACATCCCAAACTCGAATAACTAAGATGCAGAAACACATCAAAAGGTAACATTTAAGTATATGCCAAGTTCGAAATCAATGTTGTAATATTAAAAACTCATTCCAAAAAATATTTTACCACTTTCCCATGGAATCATGTTCATAAAGATTGATAGAAACCACGGCGCAGATATCCATGCCACCTGCACTCCCAAGTAATCTAGATGATTAACTGCACCAAAAACATTCATAGAATAAAAAAAGCTACCCAAGCTGATTCATTGAGACAATAATAAGAAGAATACTAAAGAGCAAAGATGATAAATACGAACCAAGTTTAGGAAATCTTTCACGCATCAATTCCTCAAAAACGAGCTGGTCCACCTGACAAGTTAAAAGCTTCTGTGAGTCTGTGAATGGCAAAGAAAGTAGTGTCCCTCAATACTATGATTATCAAATATGACTCAGGAATCAGGATAAATAATGTTTTCTTTCCATTTTATTAAAGACATAAGTTAGATTCACACCTGGGATTCTATCATTTCTTCCGTATAGTAGCCTTCAAAATAATCATCAATAATTCCAACGAATGTCCTGAGTTATACCAGTACAACAAATCAGATCCTATAAACATAAGACAAATTAAACCAAGTATTGA
>Ga0315913_1004328_pt1 | contig 17183 bp, 6 predicted proteins | sample MpolsnodulesMG_FD_207736 | JGI IMG/M metagenome (GOLD analysis project Ga0315913, IMG submission 207736) | Medicago polymorpha root nodule microbial communities from Los Angeles, California, United States - small nodules | ecosystem: Host-associated > Plants > Roots > Nodule | place: USA... | reverse complement strand
CCTTGTTTATTTCATGGTTGAGCATAAGTGGCTGGACTAAAACTGTCATTTCTGTGTGTTTCTGGAGTTGAAAATAGGGAGGTAGGATTAAAACTGCAAAATCATGATAGTTTAGGGACAGTTTTGTTCGATTTAAAAGAGGCAGGACCATTTTCGTGAGTTGACCAAAATGCGAGAATCAAAAGTGTAACTAAGCCAAAATTCTTACATGCAATATAGTACGTGTGAAGATAGGAATTAATGTCTTATCGTGTATGAGCTTGTGGTGGGATTATAGGTTACCTTTTATGGAAAACACCTAAAAAATAGATAGTGAATGTTGTCCACTATTGGAAAATAGGGACAGAACAGAACCATATGCTCTCTCTTGTAAAATAATTCCATGAGAACTGTCCTTCCCTTATGTCAACTGTCAAAGTAGTGGCCTCGGTTCATTATGTGGCTCTTTCCTGTTGGCCACTTGCTTCAAAGGTCTTCTTACACAACATATTTGAACCAAAACATATTTTGACGATAGACCTTAATCAGTAAAATATAATCGCACAAGTTTTAGTGGTCTTATATAAATAAAGTATTAATTTATTTGTTATATATATGGATTAAAAAATTAATTATATAGACAATATCTACAATTTTTTATACCATAAAAATTCTATTGGCATAAGTATTTTGTTTCCCTTGGGTTTTCCCAAATAATAATTGCATTAAAAAGATTCTTTTGATTAATCAAATATAATTTATATGTGATTAATCGATATATTCACTATACATGTACTGAACTTAGAAGTTGACCCTTGCGAGCATGAGTGTTATACAAGTAATTTAATAAAAGAACTGTGTTACACGTACTTATGGAAGTTATGGTATTCAATGCCTTTCAAATATATTTAATGACTCTCTCAAAAATAAAAAAAAATAAAATATATATATATATATATATATTTAATGACACGCATCTAAATTTTTTAGGGAGGTGTAGGGGATTATGCTATGCATAATTCAAATAACAAAATCAAGAACAGTTCATGACTTCCTTCTATAGGATCCTAGTTATACGCTGCTTTTCATCATTTCCTATTAGAAATTGAGGGATTTTAGGTCTGATATTGCCATGTTGCTCGTCCTTTATGTGAGGTAGATACTTAATAGCCTTGGTTTTTGCACGACAGTCGAAACATGAAGGAGTTGCAATAGCATGAAGTGTTGAAAATAGAAAATTATGAGAAATATACTAATACAACTTGAAATCCAACATTCCAGGAAAATGATTGCAAATAGATCTATCTAATCTCTTTTCAATAAAAACATTACATTTCATTCAATTAATTAGACCATGTGAAAGAAAAGTCTCCTCTTGTAGGAAGGTAAATAAGATGATTGGAATCAAACCAAGGCTGAAAATCATTAGAAGAAATTTGAGTGGGAGGGCTATTGCCTCTATATTCATGTGATCACAAATTAGTATTGAAATCACCAATATTTGTGTTTTCTCTTAGATAGTGATATGGCTACTTTCAAGTTGGATCTCCTTTGTTTGATGGAAGGATAAACTTCTCGTTATGACAATGCACAAGTCCAAAAATCGTGAAAGATTTGCGAAGCCTAAAAGAGAAGTCGGAGAAGTTGAAGAGTATTCATTCTCCAAATGTGGTTAGTCATGAGAATATTCTTAATTTTACTCTTTGAAGATAAAGCTAATGACAGTGTGATGAAATGTAGACCGGGGATGAAGGGAGAATATGTTGTACCATGAGAAAGTTTTTTTCCATGCAAAAATTGCAATTATGAGAGTTTGCGATTTTTCTATACAAAAATTGTAATTAAGAGGTTTGCAATTTTGTCCTTGTAAAAATTGTAACTGTGTAAGAGTTGAGAGGATTTACAATTTCGTTCAAACTATTGTATGACGGTTTGCAATCTTTTCCATTTAAAGATTGTTAAATATTATGTTATGATTATGGATGTAGGTGTGAAGCAAATCACAATCAATGTGAGATTTTTTTTTGTTTCTTTTGTGGTTGTGCTTCAACTTTGAAGATATATCTTCTTATGTGATTTTCCCAACATCGCGAAACTTAGTGTGGAATGGGGTGAGCCGCAATCCACCCACTCCATAAAATTATTTCTTATTTATTTGTGAAATTAAGAAACAACTCTCATTTATTTATTTTTTAAAAAAGAAGACTAAATTATATTTTCAGACCCTTAAATTATTTTTAGATTTTACTTTGATCTTTTAAGTATTTTTGTTTCATTTTAATTCCTTAAGTTACAATTATTAGACGCTTTAGTCCCTTGAATTACAAATGTTAGACACTTTAGCCACTTAAATTACAAAATACACTAATATAAAGGATGAAATTTAGTGTATAATATTTGTAACTTGAGGACAAAAGTATCCACTTTTGTAATTTAAAGGACCAAAATAACACGAAAAAAATTTGATAGACTAAAGTGTTTAACGTATAACATAATAGTCTAAATTGAAACAAGCCCTAAAATATTTTGATTTCATAATTTATCATATATAAAATATTTTTTATATTCATACATATTGTTTAATTTGTTTTGACCCACTCATAAAAGTTTCAACTTTGTGGTCAATGTTTTAGGACAAGAATGAAAGTTGATTTTGACTCTCTCGAGCCAAATGAAACAAGCTATTAGTATGTTAGTGAAGGATAGAAAAAATGAATTGGTGTCTATTTTGGGTCCCATATTCATATATAGTGAACAGAATAAATGAATAAAATTAAATACATGGTTGAGCACATGCTGAGAAAGTTCTTTCACAAACATCTAAATTATAAACCACTAGAAATGGCAGTCCTAAGAACACAATTCTTATGTTTCTTCCTTTTACATTTATAGGTAATATTCTTAGAATAAGCTCTACATTGTCAAGGATCCTCATCCGACACAAAATTTAACTCAAACAATGAACCCTCACGTAATCTTCCACTATATTTTGTCGTTTTGGGCGGTGAAAAATATTCAAATGATTCATAAGTTGTTTAATTATTACATGAAGGCAACTATGAAAATATTAATTATTAAATGCCAATAGAGCCACTATGCATGGCATCACGTACACTTTCACGAATGAACTAATATAGTTGTACTATGAAATGAAGTATATAGGTCAAAGACTATACGCTTTCTCCTCATGCTTTATGGGCTATATATTAAAGAATTAAAGAATATTGATGAAAAGTATTGAAAAGAAATTGGTGAAAAGTTTTCTAAGGTCAATTAAGCTTAACTATTCACCAAAAAAAAACAATTAAGCTTAACTTAATTCCCAGCTTATGCCCACAACACAATTGTTGCAAGCTAATCCAATAACTATATATGGGTTTGAGAAACATAGACTCGATGGAATCCAACAAAAGGTTAAATGATGCAAAGGTTGACAATGATGTTTATTATGCTAAATACATGGTCACCAATTAGTTAATCAATGAAGTGATTAGTGCCACAAATTTTTCATACGCTTGTGAATATAATAGAGAATATTATATATGCTTAATATAATTAAGCAGAAATGATAGCTGAGTTGTCATCCAATTCCATTAATAAATGATAGGAGAATATCAAATTAATTAAATTAAATTTTGTTGTGTGAGTTATACTTATTGATAAGTGAGTGGTCACCTATGTACTCGTGAGCTTAATTAAATTAGTATGTATATTGCATAATATATTATATGCAGAGTTTAGGGTTCAAACGCCGAACACCACCATAAAAAAAAAGTGAGCGGTCACAACTAATAAAAGTTGACTCAGTTGATAAAAAGTTAACTTACTCGTTGTTGATGTGAAAGCCTCTTTGAATCTTGAGAAATATTCTAACCCTGGAGAGCTCATGGAACCCAACCCACTTAAATTACTTGTAAAAAAAAAAAAATTAGCAATCACTCAAGCCTATCATAATTGAAAGCAAAATGCACGTGGGATTAGCATTGGTCCCTTTTGCATATTTATTGATTCTCCTCGAGACGTAGATGCAATTTTTCGAATTATGGTATCAATTTGGTTGTCTTGTTAATTTATAGTAGTATTTTTTAGATTATATTGAATTTTTGGATTTTCTATTTCTCAACTATTTGAATCACATGTTTTCCAATGATGTGAAATTCGTAGTGGGATGGTTAACCCGTGAAACAAAAACATCGAAATATGTTGCATGAAAGCAAACATGATAACATGGATAAATTGTATTGGACGACTTAATGGAGATGATTGCAGGAACCATATGTCTTTATTTGGCCAACAATGTGATATATCACATCATGGACTTAAAACCGGAGGTCAATATTCATCGAAGTCCTTGATGAACAAGTTGTAACTGAATCAAAGGTTGTACATGCTACAAATTTCAATCAAGTAATCAATTGTAATTTACTCTATTTGGAAAACATCAAAATCGTCAAAAATTCATAAGCTACACGCTAGAGCTTCTAAAAATCCTGGTTAGAGAACTTGATACTTAAGGTAGAAGTTGACCACACTCAATTAAACTTTTTTATGCAAGGATCTCATGTACGTATCTACAGAGACTAATATCTCGAAATAACTGATATTTATTTGAAGAGTTTATCTTTTCAAACATATGTTTTTCCATTCACATTGACCCGAAATTGAATCTTAAACCAAATGGTTTACATTTAAAACTTATGTTACACCACGGTGGTTCGGTTAATGGAACTTTACATGAAGATCTATATGACAAAGAGATAGCAATAATGTGTTGTTTTCATTGTTGACTTTCTACAAACACTTGGTAACCATGTCCTTGTTTGTAAAAGGAGGCAACAAAAAAATTTGTTTCCACATACATTATTCCTTCTCATTAAACTATTATACGGTTAAAATTTATTGCGTACTAAATGTGAATTAGAAGTTTCATATTATTTACGTGTCAAAAAAGTTTCACATTATTTAAAAAAGTTGAGGTTTGACACTTTATAAGTGACTATTATTTTGCTTCCATCTTAAGCTATTTTCGTGAAACAAATGTTCCCTTCTGTCTCAAATAATATTAATTTGTTAAATATTACTTAAGTTTCTTTTTCCTTTCCATTGAGCATGGTTATGGTGCTTGCTCTATCAATAATATGTTTTTCTCTCTTTTCATCATTTTTGGTTGTTGATAAAAGTGATTATGAATTTTTAAACTAAGATGAAATAAATGTTTACATGAGAGAAAATGTGGAAGTAACCCATTTGGGTTTGCCTAGTGTGTCGGCTTGAGACTTTGGAGTGTGTTTCTCTCAAGGTCGATTCTCCTTTTGTCAATTTTATTGGGTTAAGTCTATATATATTTATGCTCTAGCTTTAAATAAGGTCAACGTAAGTGGACGGTGGGATTAAAAACCACCTATCAAATTAGTCGATTCTTAAATCGGATACCGAATTTTTAAAAAAAAATGTAAGTATTTTTTAATTAACTAATAAGTTCTAAAAAATAAAAATTAAGTTGGAGATGCAGGGTAACGATCCCCGTACCTCTCGCATGCTAAGCGAGCGCTCTACCATCTGAGCTACATCCCCATATGTTTTAAGTTCTCAAACATTGAATATTCGTGATTCTCCAACTAGAGATCTAAATCATAGTATGCTAAATTGGACGATTAATATCTTCTATTATACTTGAGATGACGGTTTGAAATTAGTATGGTGAACTTGATATAGATTGAAGGGTCTTGTTAACGAGTGCCTCCGGGGTACTCTTTAAGAGTTCCAAAAGAAGAAATTATCCCATAAAAAGTTAAAAAAATTCAATTTCCAACGTATTAATTACATTATTTTTTAGATGACATACCGCAAAGCCTAATGATCTATTAGACCGAGCTAGACTTTGCAAAACCTAAGTCAGATTTGTCAAAATATTTAAGGCCTACAATTTTTCATAATCTTGCTTTTTAGGCCTTAGTATGACCACATAAAAACCTGATATGGTCTGTTAGCTTGTTTAAAAGCTTATTTCATATGAACATCTTTAGATAAGTAATGTGATCAAATATTATATAGACGAGCGAACTAATAGATCAATGATATTAAACTCTCTTTTGATATTTAACTTGAAGTTTTAAAGAACTTTACTATATATTATATCATATTTCAATTCTTATTTACCTAAATGAGCTTTAATACAGTTAAATATGCAGAAAATTAATGTATACCAATAAGCATAAATTACTATAAATATGCTTCTAAAAAAGCCTAAACATTCTCTATTTAAGAAGAGAAAAAAAGTCTGATCTAGCCTGACGTAGGCTAGGCCTTAGGCCCCTGTAAGCTGATCTAGCCTATTCCTATCCCTAAACCCTACCAATTTTTTCACCTCAAAATGTGAGTTCTAGTCAATAAACTACTTGACAAAGAAAACGATAAATTGATGACACACATTTAATAAGTGGATATTCCACTAATAAGTCTCATTAATTAATTATCTTTTGTCCATCAATAATTGAATCATTAGTAAATAGAGCAAACCCGAACTCATCTATATCCTACTTTACTTACAATTAACATTCAGTTCATATCACAAGGAAATGGCATAATAGTCGATATACTTTCTACATGTAAAGAGTGAAAATTTGGAGAGTATCAATTCTTAGCTCCTATGCTGAGTTTATACACACAATTTGCAATTTCATAATTATATATCACTTTTCATACAAAAGAGAATTCTCTTAGAAAATTCTACCAACTTTATAAGATGTAGTAAAAAGATATTATAATGGGATTTTTCAATATTTTGTGTATAGAAAAAAGGTCATGTGAACCAACAACAGCCCTCCCTTTACCTATACTATTAAAACCTTATATGATGTTATGCCATCTTTTTGAAATGCGAAAATAACTTAATGGACAGCAATAAAGGGTATCTTTTCACTCAAGTAACTTTTTGGCACCTTATAAATACTCCTAATTTCTCCCACTCTCACTACCATCACCACAACCATTCCTCTCTCATTTGCATCATAAACATACTTTTCAAGTTGCAGCTATAGCACTTCCAGTGTTCTATATCTCTGTTGGATGTTGTTTTGTTGCCTCAGGTAATTCATTAAATTTTATTTTTCAAGCTTTATTATGTGTAATATTTTTTTTATTTCTTTCTAAACCCAGATTCATGTACTAGCCCAACCATCCTTTGTGATAACTTGGAATTCTATTAAAACTAATGGCACTAATCCATGTTGTAACATGCCTAAAAAAAGTACTATGTGATAATTAAATAAAGAAGGTGATAACATATGACAGAATAAAACACAATAGATAGATATTACTCTCTAATTTTCATTTTCCTAATTAGTGTTACTTACATGTATGCAGCTAACAAGAAGATTCAAAGCAAGAAAATATGGTGATGCAAAAGCAAGACATCGTTACCATTTTGGGGTCTGAAAGCAATAGAAACGGTTCTCAAAACTCACACTCAAAAGTCACAAGTGAATTGGATATATGGAGTTCAATATTGAAGCAAAAGAACAAAGACGAAGCTTCACAATCAAAATCTCCTCCTTACATTCACCCACTTGTTAAAAATTCAAAAAATTATTTAAGTGCAAAGAGTCTTGAAATTTGCACCGAGAGCCTTGGATCAGAAACTGGTTCGGATGGTTTCTCTTCTTACGCATCATCTGAGGTTAACAATTCAAATGATGATGAAAACTTGAAACAAAAGGTGGACATGGTGAAGAAGATTCGTTCTTTTCCTCCTCCACTCCCTTCACTCTTTAGTCAAAGCCAACCACTTCAAATGACGCCCCAACGTGACAATGGAAGGTTGTTTTTGTTCCTACAAGTTGTGTCAATTCCTTCACATAATAACCTCTTCGCTAAGCGAAAAAATGGTCGCCTTATCCTCACGTTTAATAACGACGAAGAAGAACTTGGCGACGAGTTTGAGGAAGATGAGAGTGTGAAAGAGAAAACACAAATGTTGTCTAGTGAGATAACAAGTACACCTAATTTAGAATTAGCGGTAAACAAGACAATTTGGTTGCTTAACAAGAGGCCAAAATGTTCAAAGTTCAACCAAGTGTCCAATTTTGAGGATGTTAAGTTTGTGCAACATGGTTCATTGCCTATGATCAACGGTTATGAATATTACTGGAGAAACAAGGCTACCGGAAATGTTGCTCCTAGTGATCAAGAAAATAGTATTAGCAACAAGGTTGTTAACGTTGTCTCTGGAAACATGAACATAAATCAAGCTTCAAATGAGGCATCACAAGATTCACAACAGTTGTTTGTTTTGAGAGGTGTGAATAAGGATTATTTGGTTCATGGTTTGAAGTTTTGCAAGGATTCTAGAATAGTTTTGCAACAATAGTTTTGCAAGGATTCACAAGGTCTTTTATGTTCTGGGACCCATGTTGCATTGCTACGTGATCTCTCTATTTTTTTAATTCATCCATGTTACTTTCTCTCTTTTTGTTCCACTTTTTTTTTTCTTTTCTTATAGTTGTGGTCAAATAAAAAAAATTGTAAGGGAGAGATATACACTATACTAGTAAGAATTAAACGAGATGAATTACTAACACTGTTTATGGTATTGATCATTTCAAAAAAAAAAAAAAAAGGTCTATTGCATTGGCAATTACACAACCAAGTTAATATAATGGTATGTTGATGAACTTATGGCTGAGAGTGCAAGAACATCGCATGATCCTGTCGATGATGTTCAAGTTGAACATATGTCTGAACATGTTGAATGGATAGTTGTTGAAGTGGTGCATGTTGAAGACATAATTGGCATAAACAATGTTTCACATGACCACCTCGCTTTAGATTATTTTTGTTCCTCTCTTAGATTGTTTGGATATGATCTCACCCATGACGGATCCAAAAAATTTATTAAGTGGAGTCAATGTCAAATTATAATTTTTTTGTTGTTATTTTATCAATGTAAATAGTTACAATACACTTTGTATAAATTATTTCTTTTGGTTTCTTAATCGATATTTTTAGGACTTTTATTATTATTATTATTCTTGATTTATAAGTTATTGGAATGTTATGAAAGGATTATTCGAAGACAAAAATACTAAGTATTTATTAAAAATACAATGAGTAAATGGGGTAGCCGACCCTCTGACCCCACTACCCTGACCTTGCATTTGTGCCTGATCTCAGGTGGAGGAGGGGGGCTAGGTTAGTTCTAATTTTAGTTTGACATTTTGTTCTGTGGTCTATCTGAAATGTCCATAATGATCTAATTAATTTTAGTTTTAGTTTGACATTTTGTTGTGTGGTCTATCTGGAATGTCCATAATGATCTAATTAGTTCTAGTTTTAGTTTGCCATTTTGTTGCGTGGTCTATCTGGAATGTCCATAATGATCTAATCTTCTCTGAGAGGATTATTTCCGAACCACAATCGGTTGATATGATTAAATTTTCTTTTTGAAAATGTTTCCTTGTAAAGAAGTTGGGTCACCCTTGCTTCTTTATGAGCGAGATGTAGAATCCATCTTGTGTCGAAACCTATAGTGTTTTTTGGTGGTGGTGGTGATGTTAGATTGTTGTGATTTTGGGTGTTGTCGGCCCCTCCCATCTCTACCGCTATTTGGTGGTTCACTCCGATATCTTTCTGCCGGTGGTATTTGGTGCTTGTTGGTGAGGAGGAGCTAGGTATTTTCTTAGTTGCTTCTTGTTTTTGGCTTCTTTATTGTTTCTTTGCCTTTAATAATATTGTAGTTCTGGTTCCTTCAAAAAAAAGTATTGTAGTTCTGGTGTATTTTTTTCGTTATTTTCCTTTTCATTAGTAATTTTTTCCTGAATGAAAAAAATCCATAATTTTCTTTTGTCATTTTAAAAAACACGAGTAACCCAATGATGATTTGTTACTAGCTTGGGAAATATTTAGACCACTGCACAAACTTTGCCTAATACAAAATTTCTGGAAACATTTTTTTCGGTGGCAATGTGTAGAATAAGGATCTTCTCAATTTAATGGGCATTTTCAGTCGAAGAATGGTTAATTATTCCTACAAGTCGTGGGCAACCGTACAGCATGATGTTGGACACTGATTCCAAACACATAAAAGTGCTTTTTTCTTCAATATAATTTAGATTAAATATACATTTAGTCTTGTAAGTATATTACTTTTTGCTCTTTAGTTATTGTAAGTTTTTTATTTTTTTATTTTCATCCTTGCAAATATATTCCGTTTTACTTTTTATTTTCATTGTTTTGTTTTAGTCTGCAATATTTATTTATGAAGGAATTTGATCTCTCAAATATTTGGAATATTTATCTTAGTCCTTTTAATATGAGTGGCAAATGAGAAAATGAATAAAATAAATATTACAATATATTGCGGGTGGTGGCCCAAGGGTCATGTGACACAAGCATGAGTTTTAGGCCTCAAGATTTTAGGTCGAAAAAGGCCTCAAAATATTTTAATTTACTTATGAATATATAATAGAGTTTTACTTTTTCCACCCTGCTGCCTTCTCGCGCGCCCGACAAAAATTCCAATAATACCCCTAGTCTGGATTTCGTTTTCCAAACCAGATTGTTAGTGTTTCCAGAAAATAAAATCCGGACAAATACGATATAAATATTTTGTGTCTTTCTTTGTTGTCAAAGGTCTTTGTTGACCGTTATACGACCCCCCGCATAAGGTGGGAAAACTAAATCCGGACCAGGGGTAAAAATGGGGAAAAAATAAGGCGCGCGAGGAACAGCATAGGGTGGGAAAAGTAAAACTCTATATAATATGGAAAAATTTGAATGGATCTTTCTCAAGTTGAGTCGGTAAAAGTGAAGGCCTCATATACTCTTTGTCCTCTTCGCTCCAACAAATCATGAATGTTTTTTTTCTTCATAAAATTATGTAATATTTTTTATTGTAAAAGATCTCACAATAAAAATTATTTTAGGCCTCTAAACTTGTTGGATCGGACATTTATATTGTAGAGATCAATTCTTACTGAATAAATATTGCAAAGATCGAAACATAATAACAAAGATTGAAAACAAAAAGCATACCAAAGACTTCACATTTGGTTGTGTAAGTTTTAGGTGGTGTTATATTTGGAAGGATAGAAAGTAAACAAATATTTTTACGAAGACTAATAACAAAACAAAAAATCCATAGCATAACATGAGGAGGTTAGAGAAGGTCATAAGGGTTCTTGCATAGTGTAGTTGAGTTTGGATGTCAGGGTGATGTCTAAAGCAGGGCGAAGAGTGCGACTGTTTTAGGCGCCAAAAAATAAGTTTAAAATTTGGACCTTAAAATAATAATATAAAAAATTAAGTGTCCATTAAGCTTAAAACATAAAAACAATACTTGAATTTAAAAGGAGGTGTCGGATGTTGATGCAAATTATTATTTTTTTGTTAAATTGAAGTGTTGCAATTATTATTGATGAAAAAGATGATGAGCACACGATAAAATGAATATTTATATTATTTGAGTTTTTTTTAATAATAAACATTATTTATAATTAAATATATTACTAATAATCATATGTGCCAAACCATTTCAACGCTTTTTTAATATAAAAAATGAAGAAAGGACTAATGTATACACATTTTAGGATATAAAGGATTTGAACGGGGCAAAAAAAAGATAAAGGACTCAGATGTTACAAACAAATAAAATAAATGATTTATACAGATAGAAAAGATTTTTTTAAAAAACTTAATTGTTACAAATAAATAAGATAAAACAACCCTAAATAATTTTGCCCCGAATTTTTCAATCTAAGATCGAACAAAATTAACCAGCAAAAAGAGAGCGGTGGAACAATAGAACATTTCAAACTTGTCCTATTCCGAGGCTACGTGTGAAGATAGGAATGCCTTGTCATGCATAAGCTTGTGGTGGCTTTAAGTTTATGGTTATGGGTTACCTTTTACGTAAAATACACATAAAAAAGGACGAGCAAATTGAAACAGAAAATTTGAGAAAGGTACTGAAAATAGATTCTGATGTTAGGACAAATAGATTAGATAGTGAATGTTGTCCACTCGAAGTCTCTTTCTATGAAAAATGTGTTACTATTGGGAAATAGGGAGGGCACCATATGCTGTCTCATACACATTTTCCATGAGAATTGGTTTCCCTTAATTATGTCAATTGTTTAGTAAGGAGCCAAAGTAGTGGCCTCGGTTCATTATGTGGCCCTTTCATGTTGGTCACTTGCTTCAATTGTCTTTCAACACAATAGATTTTGACCAAGACAATTAGACCTTTTAATAATTCAAAATTATATCATAATTAGTCTTGTTAACTATGCCTATAGACATTAACTAAAGAATCTATAAGTTTGTTAAAAATTATAAATTTTCTAAATTAAAAAAACTTATTTATTGATACTCCTCAAGACGTAGGTATAATTTATCAATTTTGTGATCGGTCTGTGTGTATTGTTAATTTATAGTGGCATTTATTAGATTATCTTTAATTTTTGGATTTTCTATTTCTCAACTATTGGTATCAATGTCAATTACTCCAATGATGTGAAATTGAGGTGCGAATGGTTGACTAGTGAAATATATGTTAGGTCAACAAAAGTATTGAAATACGTTGCATGAGAGCAAACATGATAACATTGATAAATTGTATTGGACGAGTTAATGGAGAGGGTTGTTGGAATCATATATCTCTATTTGGACAAAATGTGATATATATCATGTCGTGGACTTGACATCTGTGAGAAACGTATAGGAAAACTGGATGTCAATATTTGTCAAAGTCGTTGATGAGCAAGTTGTAAGTGAATCAAAAGTTGTACATGCTACAAATTCTTTTTTCTTTTTTTGAAGGAAGTACATACTACAAATTTTACCAAATAATCGATTGCAAAATACTCTATTTGGAAAACATCAAAATTGTCAAAATTTCTTTAGCTACACATTAGAGCTTCTAAAAATCAGGATGAGAGAACTTGATACTGAAGTAGACGTTGACCATACTCGATCAAACACTCATTAATGAAACTTTTTTATGCAAACAAGGGTCTCATGTACTCACAACTGCACAGATTGATATTGGTGTTATTCCTCTACTCTCTTATCATTGTTTTTTATTGATGCTTGAGAATTATGATGATGATGATGCATAATTGTAATTGTTCTTTGTTTTATTTGACTTTCATTGCGGGTTTGAAATGATTTAATGATAATTTCATATAATTTATGTTTATACATCTTTTTGTAGTTTATTATAAATTTGTGATAATTAAAATAACTTTTTTTTCAATCATGTGTAGATTGGCACATTTTAATAAAGAGTGATGCTATATGTCACGAAGACATATGCTCACGAAAAATTCACGAAAAGTTATTTTCATACATTTTTCTTAAAAGTATTATAAAATAATAGAGCCACAAGTCCAGCACCGCTTCTTATATCAATTGATACTCTTCTGAACTAGACACAACTATTCTACCATGCTTGGTTGGGACTATGGCACCTGATCGTAAACTTTGTGATGAAAAATTGGTGAAGAGGCAATTTTTGTCACTACTGATGAATGTTATGGAAATGGTGGAGGTTATAGAAGAAAAAAGAGTGCTAAATAACATAGTGATGAAAGTGATAGAAAAAAGAGACATAAAAAAACGTAAGAGTGCCCATACCATATCAATCGGGATGCTTTCGTGATAGAAATTGTCGTTGTATTTAGCATTATTGTTTAATAAAATCAAAATAGTAAGTTTGTATTGAAACTTGTGAATTTTATATTTTAAATAGATGTATAATTTTTAATAAATAATTGTTGTTTTTGAAAAAAAATTGTTACTTTTAGTTGCTTTAACATGTAACATGTTAAAAAAATTTATATTTTAATTAATTTAAAAAATAATATTGACGAAGATAAATTATACATATAATTCAACCGTTAAATTAAAAGTTTTATTAAAATATGTAGCTGATTATTTTAGGCCAAGAATGATAGAAATGGATCTTCTCAATTGGAATTCTTTCTTCTTCTTTTTTCTGAATTGTTGCATCCCAATCATCATTAAGAGAGAAAATGAGAAATAAAATTACTAAAAATAATGAGGGCTTGAATTTGATGGTTAAGGTACAATAATTGAAAAATCTGAGAGAATTTTAATCAAGAAAATTCATTCCTCAAGAATGATAGTAACCGATTTTGAGTCTCCCACGACAAGCCATAAGAAACAAACTATTAGTGTGTTTGTGAAGGATAGAAAAAATGATTTGGTGATTTTTTTGGGGTCCCATGAATTGAACAGTCAGTAGAATAAATGAATAAATTAAATATATGGTTGAGGACATGCTGAGAGAAAGTTCTTTCACAACATCTAAATTATAAACCACTAGAAATGGGAAACTCCTAAGAAAAATAAAATTCTTATGTTTCTTCTTGTCAAGGATTCCCATTCCGACACAAAATTCACTTAAACATTGCACCCTCACGTCATTTTCCACAATGCTTACTTTAGTCTTCTTATATCCTTATAGTTTTTCTTCAAACAAAGAATTGTTTAATATCATTAAAATCATAGATGGAAGTATTTGAAAATAATAATTAGTGAAAATTTTCAAGAGGTCAATTAAGGTTAATTTAATTTCTAGCTTAGGTCCACAATTGATGCAAGCTAATCCAATAATAACTATAAGTTTGAGAAACATAGGGTTGGCTGGAATCCAAAAAGTGAAATAATTCAGTTGTTGACAATGATGTTTAGTATACTAAATACATGGTCAGTGATTAGTTTAATAAGATCAAGTGAGCACAAAATTTTCCTATGGTTTGTGCATATAATAGAGAATGATAGCTGAGTTGTTATCCAATTCATTTTTGTTATAATAATATTGTTATAAAGTGAAGAACTTGAAAAGCGAAATTCAGATTCCCATAATGTACAATTTTATGACGAGGCAACTCCAAATCCATCCATTGCATTGTGTACAAACTACACAATACTTTATATATATATATATATATAGAATATAAAATTAATTAAATTAAATTTTGTTGTGTATGCCTTACATTAATTTATCACATTTATCGGTTTCTCTTTAAATTTTGGTTTTGCAATTTATGAACTATTGGCATCACGTGACAGTCAACTCATATGGTGTGAAATATAAGGTGGGAGCTTGACGGAAGTGGTAATTATTTTCTACCATAAGTTATCATCTCCTTTATTTATTATCGTGTCAATGAAGAGTTAAATATAGTTAGGTCAACAAGAACTTCTAAAGACGTTGCATGTATGAGAACAAACATGATAAAATGGATTAGACAATGAGAGAGGGTTGCGGAATCCATATGTCTCTATTTGGACAGCAATGAAGATGACCTCCAAGAGCAAAGAAAACATTGGAGTTTGGTAAGCACCTAAGTTTATATGCGGAGATGGAGGAGGAATTGGTGCCAAGCCTAACAAAGCTATATATGCACAAGCTCTAGGAAGAGAACCACACCATGGTGCTATAATTTATGCTTTCCAACTTGTCCACACTAATTAGTTTCAGTCTTGGTGGCATTCTTGTAAGATGGTCAAAAGACGTGTCGTATATCGGGCCTATCGGGTGCATGGAGTGCTTCAGATAGGTCTAAGGGGCAATGCAAGCGATTGTATTTATGATTCTATATGGCACTTCGTATTTTGTATCAAAGTAGCTGGTGTCAACTAGTTTCAGTATGGTGTGATTAATTTGAGGTTGGTTTATCTTTTTAGAGTAGGTTAAAATTAGACGTGTGCAAATTTTAGAGTAGTGTCATTGTGTTCGCTTTGAGGAGTAACCGGTATATGGGGTGTTATAGTTGTGATCATAGATTACATATCCCTTTGTATTTAATCTATGGCTAGCCGTTCGGTTAGACCATGTCAATAACCTTTTCATTATCGAAAGGGAAAAAAAAAATGTCATCGCTAAGAGAGGTATGGGAAAATTCGAGAGTCGAAGTCCCTAATGAACAAGTAATTTTTTAAATTATAAATATCATATTATACTAAAAAGTGTCACATTAACATAAGGAAAAAAAGATGTGTTTAATTTTATAATTTGACAAAATTAGAGGATCTAAATTGCTAATTTAGAAATATGAAAATCTAAAATTCTTAAAAGAGACCAAAATCTAAAAATGGTGTAGAAAAATGATTATTATGGATCACCTGAGCTACATCCCCATATTATGAAAATTTTAATGTAAAATCATTTTTAACACTTATTCCGAATTAACGTACATGTCATATGCTAAATTGTGGAAAACTAATCTCTTCTAGTATACTTAAACACACGGTTGGTTATAGGCTTTTTTAACGGTCCAACAATTTTGTTTAGTTATATCCGATTGGCCAATATTTCATGATACATTTTCACTAAACATGTTTCTTATTGGGGCTGGTTTAAAGGGATGTCATTAAAGCAAGGTTTTAGGCCTCCAAAAATTTTAGGCGTTATATCATGCCCTCAAATGTTTTTTGCTTTAAATATATTTTTGTAAGTCATATTTTTTAAACGGTTTCGCGCCGAGCTCGATTAGTAGTTAAATGAAGAGTTATAGACTTTTAATTTATGTTGCAAGTTTGATCTCAAATGTAGCTATTTATTAGTTATATGTATCTTAAATTCTTTTTTTCTTTAGATTTCTATGAATATAACGTTATTTGTTGGAAATATATTAAGATAGGTTTTGTGCAACCAAATTATGTAGTAAAAGTAAAAAAACAATTTATATTTGTGTTAGAACTCGGTATTATACTTTGCTTTTTCAAGGTTTAAGAATAGGTAATTATTGTTTATGTTAAATGTTATTTGCAACATATACCATTAAGTAAACTAAAGTTTTGTTTTTAAAAAGTTCTTGTACTAATAGGGTTAAGTCTACGGAAAGAGTTAGACTCTCACAACCCGATGATATTACACATTTAGTGTTTTGGATTTTTATGTGTATCTGCTAACGCACTTAAAAAGCTTCGATTGAAAATTGATTTTAGACCTACAAATACATTGGACCGATCATGTTTCTTACATATGACCAATAGTTGGACTTATGTAGTGATTGATCATTCTTTGCTTACGATTAGCATTCAGTTCATATCACAATTGAATGATATACTACTAGTCCATATATAATTTTTCTACATATAAGGAGTGAAGAGCATCAATTCCTAGTTTCCTACACGTAGTTTACACACTAAATTTACCAACATTGATTCTAAGTGGG
>Ga0315913_1004323_pt1 | contig 17194 bp, 14 predicted proteins | sample MpolsnodulesMG_FD_207736 | JGI IMG/M metagenome (GOLD analysis project Ga0315913, IMG submission 207736) | Medicago polymorpha root nodule microbial communities from Los Angeles, California, United States - small nodules | ecosystem: Host-associated > Plants > Roots > Nodule | place: USA... | reverse complement strand
CGAAACGATGATGTGCAAGAAGGACTAAATTAAAAACGTTTACATACTTAAACGACTTATGTGTGACCAAAATAACTTAAATGATCAATCTGTTACAAACCTCGAACTTAAAGGACTTATGTGCGACAAAAAAAAAAACTTAGCGAACAATCTGTTACAGAGCTTAAACTTAAAAGACTCATGGTGTAATTTAACCTATATTTTTTCATTTACTATAATGATTAATTCTTGAAGAGTTTACTTTATTCATACATTTTTTTTGCGGTGGTCGAAGTTTGAATCCCATATCTTGAATATATTATGCATTGTTCGTAACAACTAAGCTCACGAGTAAATAATTTTTTCATTGACACTCCTGTCAAAAAATAATAATTTCATCGGCACTTGATATTAGATCATTAAAAGTATTTGATGGATATAACACTTGATTGTAAATAATTTTTTCAATTAATGTTATAAGAATTCTCATTATTCTTTTATTATAAAAGCTAAACTTGTCAAGCTGACAGTTAGCCCTAAACACTCTAAGTTTTCCCTCCTTTGTCAGCCTTTAATGCGATCATATCTCCCAACTAACCACTAAACCATCAAACATTTATTGCGACCTTTGATAACGTTTAGTCAACTATCTAATCATTATACAACATAATTACAGGAAACTAATTATAGCCAATTATGACAAAATATTATATTCTATCACATAAAGGATGTTGATTGAGTAGTTTGAATATAATATATACAACTATTGTGTAACGTTTAGTCAACTATCTAATCATTATACAACATAATTACAAGAAACTAATTATAGCCAATTATGACAAGATATTATATTCTATCACATAAAGGATGTTGATTGGGTAGTTTGAATAGAATATATACAACTATTGTGTAACTAACTATAGCCAATTATAATAAAATATTTTATTCTATCACTATGTACACACATATCTATGATCCAAATTCTCCATTCCACTCTATATATACATGTGCAATGACACCCTCCTTTGTTTGCAGTTCACATTCAACTATAAAGAATTCTCTCAACGCATCATCGAACCTCTAATGGCTAAACGTAGACAGGTTTCTATATATTCATTTATGCAGCTTATAATTAAGTTTTTTGTTATCGTTGTAACAGAGATTTCGAGCAACACTCAAAGGGCCATCGTATTTTTGTGACTAATAGTGCATTGAGCAGTTCAAATGTACACTGTGTCTTATATTAATGACAAATGTTGAGGTTAGAAAGCTACTTGGTATCATACTAAGCATGCCCACGTGTTTTAATGCCCTTTTAACATTGGCTCCCTTCAATTGAACTTTTACATGCAAGAGAATTGAACTTCTACATGCAAGAGTTACTTCAAGAGATTATAACTGATGAAGATGGTAAAACACTAATGTGACTTCAAATATGGTATATCATGAAGTATTTCGCAATGTATGACATCATATCATTGTGGTAGTATATACACGAGACAATTTTAATTTGAAATTCAATGTAGTTTGTATTTGTCAAGTGTTTTATTTCTATGATATATCTTTCAATTTGTGGTTAATATTTAACGTGTGAATGACAGCACAGGTAGAAGTATAGTTTCTTATGAAAAAAACTCTCATTAAAATATGTCTTTTAAATGTAAATTAGGTTTAGTTTTTACACATCGGAAAGGTTGGCCCGGGCCGGGTCATAAAATTGCTGAGACCCTGGTTTAAATGATATAAACCAACGGAGGAATATGATTTTACACATGAAAAATGGTTCGGACCGGGTCCTAAAGAGGTCTAGACTCCGGTTTAAAGTGTTATAAACCAGAAAGGATTCGCATGCAATAAAACTAAAAGGGTTTAGTTTAGTTTAGTTGGTCTTCAAAATAGGGTTTTGCAGATTTGCAACTCACATAACATAGCAGTGAAAGCTGCTGCTGCTGAGTGCAATCAATTATCACCATGGGAGGAGGGAAGCATCAAATCAATAAGTCTCACAAGTCACGCTTCTCTTCTAAGTCTTCTCGCAACATTCACAAAACCTCTGTCAAAGGTTCCTTCTTCGTATTTTCAATTCATGAATGCCATTTTTTTTTTCAATTTTTATAAATTTTTAATGTTTTGCTTTTTAATTGAATTGAATTGTTTAGATAGACTTGCAATCGTAAAAAATGACCGCAATATCGGCAAAGGTGCTCGTGCTGCTCGACTTCAGAGAAATAAAATGGTATTATTTGATTCTGTTTCAATGTTGTTATTGTTTCTTTTCATTATATTTTCTTTCAGAATCATTGATTTGTAAATTCACAGATACGTGAGCAAAAAAAGGCTGCTGTCTTGAAGGAAAAAAGAGAACTGACCGGATCCAAATGTCCTCCTCGCGTGATCGTGAGTAAATTCATCCTCTCATTTCGACGTGAATGCACTGTTTGGATAAACAGCTTAATTAAGCACTTCTATATAATTTTTTTGCAACGTAATACGGATCGAAGTGATTTTTTTTAAGCTATAAGCTGATTTCATAAGCTATTCTAGAGAGCTGTTGGAAATAAACTTAAAACAGCTTATGTGCATGTGTTAAGCTGTTTCTATAAGTTCTTTTGAACAGGTTCACAAGTGTTTATGCTTGTAGATAAGCTCATATAAGCCAATCCGAATAGGCCCTTATTCATTGCATACTCATTTTGAATTCACTTTTACTGTGCCCTCACATCCTTATTATTTTTTGTTCCTTCCAGGTTCTTTTTGCCCTTTGTGCTGCTGTGGATTTAGAACCACTTGCAGATGATCTTTTGACATTGTTATCTAAAGAATCTTTTGCGGTGCGGTCAGGGACAGTTGCCTCTTCTGAATATAGGACCAGAGTAACGGTACATCTTATTGCTGCCTTATTCTTTCGAAATTAGTTAATTTGTGGAGTCGTTTGTATATACAACATTGATTGAGTTAATTGCTAAGAAAAACTTTTTATGTATAATACTTAATAATAATTGTAATGATCTCAAGCAATGAATTTAGAATTCATAGTATAGACATGAACTTGTTTATTGAGAAATAAGGCAATGGTTGTTCTTCAAACATATGTTCAATTAGTATTTAATTATGTTTTTTGTAGTCATTTCCCATGTATGTTTTAATGTATGGGATTTTACGCCAATGTTATACGCCACAGGTACTAAAAGCACCTCATGGTGATCTACTATCCTGCATGGAAATGGCCAAGGTATTATCTATTGCTTTTAGCTTTTTTCAAGGATTTTAGTTTGAGGCCGTGGAAAACTTGGGGCTGTGCTTACTGTTCGACACTATTTGTGTTGTAGGTTGCTGATCTGCTGGTTTTTGTGGCCTCTGCAAGGTCTTCATGTGAAGATACTGATTCTTACTTCACTGATTCATTTGGAAGTCAATGCCTTTCTGTATTTAGGTCTCTTGGTTTACCAAGCACTGCTGTCTTTATTCGTGTAAGTTATGGTCATTCTTATTTTTGGAACTTATGGATTTACACGGGCTTACAATCATTTCACTAAGGAATTGAAATTTAATCATTTATGCGGACTTCCATGTAATGCTTTCAGGATCTGCCAACCGAGTTAAAACAAAGAAATGAACTAAAGAAGATCTGTACATCTAGTCTTGCCTCTGAGTTTCCCGAGGACTGTAAATTTTATCCAGCTGATACAAAGGACGATCTTCACAAGGTAATTATTTCATTCATTCATGATGGAAAATTCTGATTCCACCTGCTGAATTTATCACCCATTGTATGCCCAGTTTTTGCCTAAGCCTTACACTTTTCTCATCTTTGCAATCACAGTTCCTGTCCCTCTTTAAAGAGCAAAGGCTTAAAACTCCTCATTGGAGAGCTCAACGATCTTACCTCATGGCTAACAAGGTTTGAATTCATTATTTTGATCCAGATGTTTATTGATTCTATAAATTTACATATAGTTTTGCATATTGAGCTTATCATGTTTTACCACCCAAAATTACAGGTTGAAACGGTATATGATGGCAATTCTGAAAAATGCACCCTCGTTCTCAGTGGTTACCTTCGTGCTCGTAACCTCTCCGTGAATCAACTGGTAATCGCAAGATCATGGAATACATTTTAGTTCCATTTAGTTGTTTGTTGTCTCACATTTTGTTTGTTCAGGTTCATGTATCAGGTGCAGGAGATTTCCAACTGTGCAAAATTGAGGTTCTTAAGGATCCATTTCCTTTGAATTCAAGAAAAAATCAGGACTTGATGGATTCGGATGAAGTGCATGATGTGGAGGTATAGAGTTTTATCTAGTTTTCAACTAGACTGGTTAGGAACTTTTAAAGGAAGTGGCTTTTAAGATTGAGGTTCAATCTGGTTTTGCACATATATTATGTAAATATATAGCTGTATGTTAAAATGTATAATATGTACATATTCAGAAGGTAAGTAAAATAATGGCAATTAATATTGAATAACAATTTCAATTGGCAACTACCGTTTTTTGTCAATCTGAAAACACCAACTCAGGTCCCTCTTAATTTTGATATACTGAAATTCCAAACCTTCTGTTCATGCAACACTTGGACATTATGATCTTTTTCTTACTCATTTACTCATATACTGTGTCGGCCTGTTCATGCAACACTGGACATTACGATCTCAAACCACTTGGACATTATGATCTTTTTATACTCATTTAATCTCAAACCATTTATTTAATCTCAAACCATTTATTTATACTTACACATTTACTTTTTCCTCATTTTTCCTACCTTTTATTGTTGTAGGTCATTCGTACTCTAGTTCCTGATCCTGACAATCAAGAATCTTTAGTTGCCGAGAATACGCCTGATCCTCTTGCTGGAGAGCAGGTAGAATAAATTCTCATTTCTACTATTGCCATTTGTAAAATGTTATATTTGATTTACGAGGTTCAGTACTCATAATTTCTTAATGGACGTCATTTTTATTGATCATTAGAGTATTTTATAATTTTATTTTTTATAGTATAGAATGGCAGTACAAGCTATGATGATTGGCTTGTAATTCAATCAGATGTTGCCTATTATCTGACTTCACTTCACTATTTTAAGCCTAGAATTGGCCCAGTGTTTAAACAAATTAGTGGGTGCATTATCTGAATACCATGTGTTTATTTATTTGCAAGATTCTTTTGTTTAACGTTCTGGTATGATATTATTACTTGTTGCCAGACATGGCCAACGGAAGCTGAAATAGCAAAGGCTGATGAAGATCAAAAGCAAAAAAAGATAAGAAAGAGGAAGCTTCCTGCTGGCACTTCAGAATACCAGGTATGTGCTTGTATTCTTGTTTCACTTCTGATTGTTTTTTAGTCACCCTTATTTTTAGTCACCCTTATTGTTTTCAATACTCTTATTTATATATATGTTTTGACATTTCTGCTCATGAAGTATCTAGTATGGAAATAATAGGTATCTGGTATTTATTTTCAGGCTGCTTGGATTGTTGATGACTCTGATGAAGAGGACTCGGACTGTGACAATGAAGATGATGATGGTATGGTGTTGGATGAAGTAGATGGGTTTCCGGGTCAAGAGGGAAATGAGTATTTAGATCACGATGGCGATGGAGCTTCACTAAGACTTGGAGATTCTGAAGATGAAACTGACAATGATTCAGTGATGATGGTGAGCTTGTTAATACTTTTGCAACTCTAAAATATTTATCCTTTAGACCTTTGACCTCGTTGGACAGTCTCCTGTCCTTTATTTTGTTCCTGGCATTTGAACACTGTAAGTATTGGTAAGTTCTACTTAGGATTTGTTTGGGAGTTCGGAGGGGAGGGGAAGGAAAGGCTTTGGGGGGACAAAAATATAGGGGAAAATTGAGAAATCTTTCACATTTTTTGAAAGAGTTTTTTTAGAGTGATAAATTAATGCTTATGGTTAATTCATTTTTAATTTTAAGAATATTATTACAACATATATTAAATTTGAAGAATTCATATAAACCCTCCCAAAACCCTCCTCCAATACAATTTTTTAGTTCCCCCAAATGAGGAGGGTTTTATATTTTGAAGAAAAATAAGCCCCCCAAAGCCCTTCCTCCCATATGTCTTCTGTTTCTTCCACCTACTCCTTCCTTTTTTTTTTTTTTTCTTTCTTTTCCAAACTCTTCCTTCCCTTCCCCTCCAAACTCGCAAACAAAGCCTTTATTGAATCCGGTATTATGGATATTCAATTATTTTTGCGAGTTTTGCATTTACAGTATTTCAAATATTTTAAGGACACATGTTTTAATAATCCCGTCCCATTGCGGGGTGTCTGATTACTTTTCTCCTAAATTATTGAAAAAATGCTTTTGACAATTCCAAATGTTCACTGTATAAATAATTACTATTTAGAACTTAAATTGTATCTTCAGATTAATGTATTTTGAGGTTAATAAAGTTTTGCTGGCCGCATACAGAGAGAAGTTATGAAAAAAAGTTATTTCATTACCCAATATTTTTCAAACATGGTGGTTATTTTTGTTTACTTAAAAAGTATATTATCCATCACTTTTAAGACAGTCAGCTCTCTTGGTAAACAATGTTGGATTAATTTTTTGCCAGATTAATTTTGATTTCCTTGGTGTCAGTGGATCATGATCCATACCTTTAATGCACGATCACCATTTTGGGATCACAGGAAGTAGATAACATGACTAGGGAGAAGATACAAGACGAACTTAAGGAACTTAAAGAAGCACATGCTGCAGATGAGGGTACTTATTTTCTTTTATTATCTTATCAGTTTTATCACTATATATATGCCACACTTGCCTCTTTTTCGAGAAAGGCATGAAAGTATGGTCTGCTTTTTTGGTTGCTACTTTATATTTCATGTCCTGCCCTTGGCACTTTGTTGTGAATTTGACATAGATACCTTTTTTTGGATTTCCACCTTCGGGTTCCTACCTTTTGCATTGTTAGAAATTTTGCCTTAGATGAGCAAGAATTGAGCCTTTATGGATGATTTGAAGTTGTATTGCTGGTATGATGATATTCTTATTGATTAGTTGCCTGCCATTTGTTTGTTGTTGGTGTAGAGTATCCTGATGAAGTGGATACACCATTGGATGTTCCGGCTAGGAAGCGGTTTGCAAAATATAGGGGACTCAAGTCCTTCAGGACTTCTTCATGGGATCCTAAAGTATGTTTGCCTTTTGGAGATTCTTTACAGCAATACATTGGTACTAAACAAGAAATAATAATCTGACATTTGTAATAATATCAGGAATCTCTACCTCAAGATTATGCCAAAATTTATGAGTTTGATAATTTTAAAAGACTACAAAAGCATGTTTTTGCTAAAGCTTTAGAATTGGAAAAAGAAAACAGAGAGGACTGTATTCCAGTTGGCTCATATGCTAGGCTGCATATCAAGGAAGTGTCCAGTGCTGTTGCATCAAAATTATGTATAATTGCAAAGACAACCCCGATTACAACATGTGGCCTTTTGAAACACGAGTCAAAACTATCTGTCCTTCATTTCAGGTGTGTATATGCTATATCATTTTACCATATTTGCTGTTTATACTTTTTAGTGCCCTCTCATCAAAATTGGCTCTTTCTGAATATTTGAAAAATGTCTAATGAGCAAAATCACTTGTGTTTTGTAGTGTGAAGAAGCACGAAACATATGATGCACCCATCAAATCCAAGGAAGAGTTAATATTTCATGTTGGGTTTCGGCAATTTGTTGGCAGACCAACTTTCTCCAGTGAGTTCATAAACACGGACAAGAACAAGATGGAGAGGTTTCTCCATGCTGGACGCTTTTCAGTTGCTTCAATTTATGCACCGATTTCATTTCCTCCTCTTCCTACAATAGTCCTAAAGAGCGTTAGAGAGGATGCCACACCAGCAGTGGCTGCTGTTGGTTCACTGAAAACTGTTGATCCAGATAGGATAATCCTTAAGCGTGTTATTTTGACAGGGTATGTTCATTTATTTTTGCCAAGGCCAAGATCCATCAACCGAAAACTTTTATATAATAAATTATTTCTTTATATCTCAATATTTTCTTAAGAGTATCTCAGTTTATCTCATGGCATTAATTTCTATATTTATAAGTTGTAGACTATAGTCACGAGCTGTTTCCCCATTTATTCTTTTTCTTTGTTCTTTTCTGAAACCCTATAATGTCAACAAAAAGCTTGCGTATTACTTATTGGTTCTATGGTCTTTTTGGTTGATGTCTTTGCATATCGAATTTGGGGGCAAAATGTAATTATTTTCATTTCAGAGTTGTTTGTGACATTCATGGCAATCCACAACAAAATTACTGTCATGCTAATTAATAGTTTTTGAACATTTTGTGGTGCAGCTACCCCCAAAGAGTATCAAAACGCAAAGCTTCTGTGAGACACATGTTCTATAATCCAGAGGATGTTAAATGGTTCAAGGTAAGAAACAATTGTTGCCCAGTTTCTGAAATCATTAGATTTAATTTTGATGATTTGTAGAGTAATGAAATAACTTGTTCTCTGAAAATTATCCTCAATTATCACCCTAACATGGTTTCTTAATGTGGGTGGTGGTTGCAGCCTGTAGAGCTCTATACCAAACGCGGTCTTCGTGGCCGAATTAAAGAACCTGTTGGTACACACGGTATGTTATGTTGCAAACCCTTATTGCTAATCTTCTTACTATGAACTTTCAGGCAGATACTCATTTTAGAGAGAAACTGATTATTTTTTTGCTTCATTAATGACAGTCTTGTTTGTTGTTGCATTCCATGAATCTCATCATTACTCATTTTTTAATGTTATATTGTAATCTTCTTATCCTGGTAAAATCTTGTTTCAAATGCATTTTGCTATGCCGTTGATTTGAATTTACCTCCTACCTCATGTTCTTGTCTAAGACGCGTAGTATACAGAGACTTGTGGGAAAAGTTGAACTAGTCTGATAAATTACAATTTATTAGATCTACCCCATTATTCGATATTGATTGAAATGATTGTTTGCCAAGGGAAATCTTCACTGTTGGAAACACAATTGTGCCCATTTATGATTTTTTTTTTTTTTTTTATGCTTAGCATCATAGCTTTATGAAGATATATTATATTCTTCTGTGAGAGCTCTGCTGTAAGTACTGTCTAGTTTATTAGAATTATACTCTTCTGTGAGAGTTCTGCTGTAAGTACTGTCTAGTTCATTAGAATTATTACACATTGGGGTTTGATAAAAATAAAAATGGTACTAATGAAAAGGATAGATGAGACGAGTGATAAAAGTAAAGGCTGAAAAATATTTTCCTTTGCATTCTGCGCCTGCGGGTTGATAAATATAAAAATTAATCTTACTGAACTAATGATAATCAATTGGTCGTTTATTATTTTGTCGACTAAATGTAAATTCCCCGTGTATGTTTTTTTGCAATTGTTTTTTGGTTCATGTTTCAGCTTGTAGTCATTAGCATTCTCGAATAAATGTAGGATACCTATTGATCGTATTCTGTTTATTGTTGTTCAGGAGCAATTAAGTGTCTTCTCAACGGGGTTCTTGAACAGCGTGATACTGTATGTTTGAATTTATTTAAACGTGCATACCCGAAGTGGCCGACCCGTCATTTTCCTTTATTAGATTTTTGATGGGATGGCAGTTGAATTCTATTATTGATCAAGGAATTCAATAGAAAGCCAATTGGGAATGAAGCTTTGGTTCAGATTGACTTCCTTGAATGGAGGATGCAGTTTAGTGGCCCGTTTATTTACTTAAGAAAACGAAGGCCAGAACCCCTTGCTGGTTTCTGAACGTCGAAGAAGATAAATTAACAGATATCAAATTTTGTATTTTTTTTGTTTTTGCACACAGAAATACTGTGTACTAGGTGTTCGCATTATGATTTATTTATAGTATCATTGTGGAATGAACTTCATTTCAGTTGAGGCTACTTTATGCATGTTCAGACATTCTATTGTATTGTAGCTGTTGATTGGTTTGGACTTTTAACCTTCAACTATGAAATGTTACAGGGTGTATAAGTACTTTTTTTTTTGGTTTCAAGCTGTGTTGCCCACACTATGACTTGAGTCTCGCTGTTGGCAAAAGACCGCAGCAGGAGGGGATTCTAGTTTCTAGAAGACAGAAACTTAAGGGACAACAAAATATATACAAAGAAATGTATGCATTGATACGAAAACCAAAACAACAGGGTAAGAAGATAAGCAAATTATGAGAGATTTGTCCTAAAAGTTATAAAATTGTTGTCCCAACAATAGAAGAAATAAAGTTAAAAGTGTTTTTAATATAAGTTTTCATGAGTTATTTTAAAGAGCTTATCAAAATAAGTTTTTGTTTTGGACACAGCCTATGAAAATAAGTTGAAAATAATGTGTAGACACGGCAAAAACTGTTTTTTAAGTAGTCTCACAAGTGCTGTCAATGGATAAATTCAAGCAGAGCTTCTAATTGATGCCTTATTAAAGGATGGAGGCTGGTTCTTTCTAAACTCTCTAAATCCTCCATTCTGATTTTCATGGTTTTGGTTATTACCAACCATTTGTCCCAGTTATTCCTTGCCTATGTTGATTCAAGTTCCCGGAAATAGGATCCACATAAGAAAAAACACTTGCCATTCGTTGGTTATTTTTTTGAACAAGAGCATTCGTTGGTTATTAGGCACATCAAGAAAACGTCCAGGTCGAAATATGGCTTTCAAATTAAGTTCCGAATTAGTGGATTCTGCCAAAGAGAGTGGCGATGCCATGCAAAAAAAAAAAAGATACTCCTAGAATGGCAGAGGCAAATAGAGCTTTTGCACATTTTTGTTAATCCATGAGCAGGATCTATACACACACATAATGTATGGATCCATCCATAACTAGAAAAGAATCAATAGAAAAAGAACTTTGTTGATCGATACATTGTTATGAGATGTTCAACCTGATCAACCCTCCATGTTTTGCACTGTATACAAAATTATGAAAGGAACTAAAAGAACTGAACCGCGCAGAAGAGGAAGAGGGTATGTTCGAAATTCTTCTCTGTAATAGGAGAATCCCACAAATGAATCAGTGTGGTAGTGCTAGAGTTACATATTGGATAGAAAACTTTTGCAAAATCAAAATTTTATATAATCTATAAGATAAATCCAATCCAATCCAACCCAACAATGAAAAAGATAAAATAAATGTTTTACCAAATAAAAGGAAAATTTCGCCTCCCTCAACATTCTATAAAATTCTCCATTTGTTTACCAAATTTACCCCTCTCCGTCTCCGTATCACACAATCCGGATAGGTTTTGTTGGGATTGGCTAATCCAGACTATTATAATAAGCCTAACATCTTACATTAGATTAGAAAGAAAAAAAAATAGCAATTTTTACACCTCCAGATTGGCCAATCCAAATGTGTAAAATACAATTTTCCATTTTTTGCATCTCCGGATTTATAAAATGTTTACTCAGTTTTTACGTTTTCCACTCTCCTGGGTTGGTCAATACAAGAGTGTAAAACGCAGTTTTCAAGATTTTTTACACCTTCGGAATGACCAATCCAAAAGGTTTAAAATGTTTCATAACATGGTTCTCGTTATTAAATGAATTATGAATTACTAGTTTGTTGATTGTTATCTTGAGCCTCGGGTAGCACACTAGCACTGCATACATTTTCATTCACATGCAATGAAACAATTAATTCTGTATGTTTATGCTTAACATACAAAAATCCTTCCCTGTTTTGTTTTTAACTGCATAAAGTTTTGCATTGATCAAATTTTTTAGTTATGTTCAGTCAAAAATATTTTTTAACTTCAAATTTTTTAATCATAGATGACTGATGACCAATGGACTAAAATTGGCGAAAACACATTATATGATGAAAAGCCAAGAATCAAACTATCTCAAGGCCGTGAGCTTAACTTGTAAGCTAGTCCTATTCCTACAAGTAACAATCGTGCTTAAACGGAGTTTCTACAAAGTATTTGCATGATCTAACTTGAAAATGAGAATTAGACTTTTTCTTTACATGTGTTCTTAGTTATTAAACTTATAATTGTTATATTTTGAAAATTTTGAAGTAAACATTTTACACCTTCAGATTATTCAATCCAAAAGTGTAAAAAATCAACTATAAAATGAACCAACAACATTTTTCTGTATTTAAATGATTCACCTGGGTTTAGGCTGTCAAATAAGTTACATATAAATCAAAGGGCAATGCATCTTCATGAATAAACTTCGATATCTTGCCAGTATAACTTGAATGAAAAGTTCCATTTTACCAAGTGGAAAAAAGAATGGTCCCTCACATTAACTATTAGGAGACCACTAGTCCGGAACTCTAAAAATTCAGCCTTCTCCTTTATGTTACTCCTAAGCCTTCAGCCAATCAATAAAAAGGTGCAAAATCTAATTAGGGCACTTGACTCCGACTTGGGGACAACAGTACTTCGATGACCAACTTTATCGGCTGCTTAAACATTTTCACCTGGCGGCAATTCAGCCAGCTTTGCAGGAGTTCCGAGTACTCTTTCCATGTCATAACGAACTTCAATGTTGCGAATGCTGTACCCAACCACCATCAACCAATAAAGCAGTTTTCCAAGTTCGGATGCACTGGTCTCAGTCACGCTAGTCTATAAAAAATCAGAATTGGAAGAAATCAGACAGCAACAACAACCAAGCCTTATCCCACTAAGTGGGGTCGGCTACATGGATCAAATGACGCCATAGTGTTCTATCAAAAACCATATCCAACTCATTGACCTCTAAATCTTTTCTAATGGTTTCTCGAATGGTTTTCTTAGGTCTTCCTCTACTTCTTTTCTAATTGGAAGAAATCAGACAAACATATCAAATGATACTACTGACAGTAATGGCAAGCAAGGAGAAGGCTGTGAACCCCCGATCAAACAATCACATATAGGCTCATAAATCAATTTGAAGAAATCTAGTTGTGGCAGGTAAGCCCTTTAGTTGGTTAGACTATTACAGTGTTTTTTTATTAAATGAGGAAAGGATTCGAGACAGGGCATCTCGTCAATTGAGATAGTAAGGGCCTTTGTTGGAAAATATCCCAATATTTAGTTTCCTTTTTTATTGTTTTCTAGGCAATTCTAGAGAATTCTATTGCTTCCTTTTATTTTCCATTGTAGCAATTTTCTCCTTAATTCAAGGAGAGAATTAATTGTATCCTCACTATAAAAACCAGCCTTGGGCTGAGGAATAACGCAATAAAGCATTCACCTATTGCTTTTCAATAGCCTTTCATGTACTTTCCAGTCAGGTAACATAAGAGTAGACTCCATATTAAACACATAAAACACACACAACCTAAAAATAATACAATTCCAACAATAAATTCAATATTAACCCAAATAATAATGGTGAGCAGAGAAAATAATAATTTGAAAAGGTCGAATTTGACAGACTACAAGGACAAGGTGGAATGAAGTCTCCTTTAAGAATGGGACATGGGAGAAAACAGAAGGCAATTAGAGATATTGAGGCACACCTTCATTTGAGTAGGATCTGCAACAGCCAGTAGGCGCTTTATAAATGTATTCATCGCAAGCACAACATCCTCTCCAGCACTACTAGTTAAATCCTACATGAAAAACGGAAGGTTACTATGGCACAAAATTAACATATTCCAACAAACAATGTTCCTAAATTTTAAGCGCAAAGAATGGGAAGAAAATTTGAATTGATTAAGTTTAATGATTCAGATGCGATGTACAGTAACACCATACTAAACCAACCTGGTGCTGAACAGAAATGTAATTCTAGATATTTGGTTCAAGTTCAACGATTGAAAAAATAAATACTCATTAGATGATAACTATTGCATTAGCCTATATTTTTTAAATTGATCACAATAAAAGCTACAGTACAGATTAGCATAGAGAAGTCTATGTTTAGCAGACAGTCCACGTCAGCTGTATGAAGGCAAGTACGTATTTTATAACAACAAAGAAAAGTAGAAATCAACCTTCAAATTCCGAGGTTCAAGAGATTTCAGGTATTCCAACAGTTCATTTTGTGCATTGCTAGACTGTCTTCCAACTTGACGATTTAACTCCTCAATCTCCGCTTCAAGTATTTCAATGTACTTTTTAGCATCCATTCTCTCAGGCCCTGAAATGTTGTTCCACCTAATGACTTCCCCTGAAACATTCTTTTGTGTCCCGGGTGCATAGTCTGGAATATCCTACAATATTGTAAGATTATATATTAAAGAATGTACAGACTAAAGCATTCACTTGGTGTCACGAATCATGAAGTTATTCTCCAAAAGAAAATGTCATAGCCATTTAGCAGCAATGAGGTTATTTAATACCAAATTCTCAAGACATAAAACTCTTCATTCTTAGGCCTGAAACTAATATACCCAACAACAATATTATTTATTTTCTGCTAGTCCACGACACACAAAGGAAATTACCTACACACCCTTAGAGTTATCCAAACACTTCAATAATTTCTGAAGTTTGAACCACATAATCCCAAAAAGACAAGGAAGAGAAATGGTCTACCTTTTTATCTTGCACATCCGGAAGGGCAACTTGTTCCAAACTTTCTTGCAGTTCCAAACGGTATTGTGCATTTCTAAACATGTATCCAGTCATCATGACACTGTACATAAGCTGTGCAAGGTTCTCAGCTACCTGAATAAAAAAACAAAATGGTTCACACTGAAATAAGAAGCATGAGAGAAAGTATAAAGCAAAAAGGAAGAACTGTGAATCAACCCAGCTACATGCCATAATGTTGCTTTAGCGATTGGACCACCTAGTGCTAAAAAAACTGCCACTCGTCCACCAGCAAAAAAGTCATTACAGTATGTTAAAACTATATTATGATATTAGTATTTATTATTTAGGATTGTTGTATATAGGCATATCATATCATATCATGTAAATAGGAATAATATCTCCTATATTTATTTTGTATTTACTGCCTTCAGCCTATACTCTGTTGTGGAGTTGAAACATGTGGATGTGGTATCACAATATCATACATCTATTTTCATCATTCAACATGGTATCAGAGCCTGGTTGAGGCAGCCCTAAAATCGTTATTACTCAGTGTACCCACGCTCCAAGACCCAGTCACGAACATGCGCTCATATGCGCCCACACATGTGAGAAAGCTTCAGTGCCCAGTCCCTTTCGCCAGTGCGTGGTTGCACAGTTCTCAGCAATCTTTCTGGCACAATGGTCGGTTCTTGGCGGTTTGAACGCCAATGTTCCCAGGCCAATCTGAGCACTTTTGCTACTGACACACTATTCCCATGTCCTTTTTGGTACAGTTTTATTGTTTTCTCTCACTCAACGATATCAATAATACTTGTTGATAAAATTAAACAAGTAGCGTAAGGGGTAGAGCATACAAAAGGCTCGAAAAATGAGACTAACCGCAGAGAAAGTTAGGAAATAACTGAAATAACAATAGGTAATAAATATAATTTCATCAAAGCAACCAAGAGATTAGCTATCCACTATTACACCCAGACATAGCCACCATGTAGAAATTGCTTATCATTAAATCATAATGGTAAAGGATAGTGGAAAAGAAAGGGAAAAAAGTCATAAACTTACAGTGGCAATTGTTATAGAAAAAAATTGAGGGGGCAGTGTTCCAATCATATTTGTCACCGTCTGTCGCATAGCATCCACAACCTAATCACCGAAAAAAATCACATTCACTAACACTAGCCATGGCAATCGATCAATTAACAGTGTCTGTTCATAACAAGACGACACATTACCGGTGGAGGTGCTCTTTTTACAAACAATTCCATAAATTCCGGCTGCACGGTCTTGACATATTCCAGTAAGATTTCTCTCCTGCTCTTTGACTGGTGATTTCAAAAAGTATAATTAATCACTAATCAGGAACACAATTCATTCATTCTTTAGAGTCCTATATCCAATCCTAAACTTGCCCTATTCCAAGGGAATTACGTTCACAAGTAACATATTGATTTTGATATATTAAAGAAATGATAATTAATAGTATATGACAAACATTCAAAAAGAAAAAGTACCAGAGTGCCGTTAGGGGATTTGGATTCACCCGCATCGTTTTTGGATGCTTGAATTCTGAAAGAAAGTGTTCCTTTATGGTTTGAATTTCTGGAAAAAGCAATTGATGAAGGTGAACGAGTTCGGAAAGAGAATCGAGAAGTAGAAGTTGAAGAAGAAGATGATAGTATGAATTGAGGTCTGAGTGAGGGTTTCGCAGTCAACAAATACATCATCACAAGAATTTCGGCTATGCTATCAGGTAAGGTAACTATGTACGATAAATTCGATGCTGTGTTACAGTGAACTATGCTTTGTGCGGCCTTCTTTTACTTCCCACTTCAAAGACAGGACAGGGATGAGCTACACACGTGATTTCCACCTCCCACCTACGGTTAAAAATAACCCACACTTAATAATGTGATTGTGAGTGAGTGGGGAATCATAGAACTTGGGAACAGGAAATTACCCCAATTAAATGAGTAAATGGATAATACTGTTTTTTTTTTTTTTTTGACAAATGGTAAATGGATAATACTTTTTTTTAGGAGGTAGTAAATGGATAATACTATTGATTATGCTATGATTATTTTTTATTTTTGAGATTACATAAACTTTGTTTTATTTTTAATTTTTTTTGCAAATGGTGATTCCATAATAAAAAAATTAAATCCCTCTTAAAATTAAATTAAATCCCTAAAAAACAGTTATTGTTATAAATATACAGATTACATATGAACTCTTAATTTAAGTCTTCAAACTATCAACGTTTTTTCTCTTTTATAATTTCTTGTTGCAAGTGTTTATTAATTGTCTGATTTTTTTTATTAAATCTTGTACTTAATTCATTTCAAGTATTTATACCGGTCTCCCTCAAAAAAAGTATTTATACCGGTCATATGTTCGACACTATGTTCATCTTGTGTGAGTCTTTGATTAACATGCTTTCAATTACTTAAGACATCGCTTGATAGCAAACTCAAGTTAAAATGAACAAGAAAAATATTTAAACAATCTTAATCTTAATATATAAATGTTAATTAGATCTGGAGAGTTTGCCCTAATCCATCCCGCCTTTTTTGGTGGTTCTGAGTAATTTTTATGAAAAAAAGAGTTTGCAAGGAATCAAACAAAGTACCATTTGCTTATGGTTTACAACTATAACCACTATGCCACTTCTATTTTTGTTGAAATATTGTTGCTTCCAAAAATGAAATACATGA
>Ga0315913_1004320_pt1 | contig 17202 bp, 12 predicted proteins | sample MpolsnodulesMG_FD_207736 | JGI IMG/M metagenome (GOLD analysis project Ga0315913, IMG submission 207736) | Medicago polymorpha root nodule microbial communities from Los Angeles, California, United States - small nodules | ecosystem: Host-associated > Plants > Roots > Nodule | place: USA... | reverse complement strand
TGAGATCAATATCATGATATTTAATCTGAGGTTTATCATCAACTCTTTTTCTGCCTATGTTCCAACCAAATAAGCAATATGGACTTGTCTTCCTCCATTGGAATGATAGAGAATTTGAGATACAAGATGCCATCCGCAGATGACCAAAACCAATTAACACTATTCATCCTTCTAATGCATTTCCACCACTAAAACACAATCATCTTATCCGTATTGTTTTCATAGAGTAACTTGCATATCCCTTTCCATTGCAACACTCGTTTTAACACATTCTTTCTAACGCTACTCTCTTATCGGATGAAAACATCTAAGTTCCACCACTTTGAAAATAGGTCCCACATAAAGTGGGGTCTAATTCTTATGTGTATTTCACACAATAAAAAATTAGGCTAGCATTGTTCCTTTTTCAATAGTCAATAATCACTAGATCCATTTCTATGGAAAACTAGGACCACATTAAGATTTTATATTAGGACAAAACTTAGGTACAATTCATATTTTCTCGGAGTTTGTTATACACAAAAAAGGTGTATTTTTAGTTAAGAATCATACGAAAAGCACCTAAGAAATTGTAGCTAAGTTTCTTCCTTTATATTATTATCATTGTTATAAATACAAATCATATTTTCTAATGTTGTTAATGCAAAGAGGGTCCAATAGGAAGAGTATAAAAGGACTACAACTTTCTCACTTCCCATATTTTTCTTTTTTTTTTCAACTACAGTTGATCGAGCGGCACTTAACTGCCGTTCGTCTTTCCAACAGTAGTTAAGTGTCGTTTGACACTTTTTAGATCGGTTCCAACACATTCTAAATCGATTTAACTAATTAAAAAAGTCTCCCGAACGACAGTTAACTGCCGCTGAGGTAAATGGGTAAATCCGGGTTGAATAAGAGAAATTTTGGAAGCCTACAAAGTAACTTTTGAAGGGCTAAACCATAGGAGGCCTCGGGCCCGTAGTTCTAAATTACGGTCCACAACTATTGCATCTTAAATACAAAGGCATACCACATCCGCACTTATATGTGCCTAGTCATATTTGTCTGCAATATCAAGGTTCACAACAAAACTGCAACTGCAATTTAGAACCATGCTTATGTTCACTCAGGCTCAAGCTCCTTGAGTCTCACATGCCCTTTTTTTAGTTTTTTGGTTTAGATCATCGGTTAAGACATGAAATGTTAAGACATAACAAGGCATTTGAATTTGACAGTGATACTATGTTAGCAATTTGCATATATAAGGTCCAACCATTCAAAACCTAGAATTTGATTCTCATTATTCCAAAACAATGTTGGACTTGCTCTCAAATAGAAACAAGAAAAAATGAATAGATTTAAAGTATAAATATATCTGATGATAAAACATACTCTAACATATGAATCATCACAATAAATTATAAAATAGCCAATAATCGATACAACATATCATGACTCAATGTATTTCTTTGCTCCTTATCAGACTTACTCTCCTCCATGAGAAGGGAAATGGTTCTCCAACACATCAACTCTTGGTTTCTCACAACTAATAGAAAACTCATCACCAGGTGTATACTCTTTGAAACACGCCAACTTCCCAAGTTCTTCAACTTCATCAATTATTAAATCCAGTTTTGCCACCGTTTCCACAAGCAAAGAAGCAAAAGCGGCAAAAGGCAATGCTTCAGACAACTCAAGACTAGTAATAAAATTTTTACTCATCTGGCTTCTTAACACCTTACGTTCTTGTAATTGTTCGACTTCCATTGTCCGTTCAGCTGATACACTTTTGCTTTTCCAATCCAACAAAGCCGAAGAATCAGTTTTAACACTTGAGAGTGAGTTCTTTCCATGGGAGGATGCTATGGTGGTGAGCATGTTGTTAGCTTGGATGTCGTTGGAGCCTAAGAAGAGTCGTGGCTGTGATTTTATGGCAGTGTTGAGGTCTTGCAATGCTTCACGAAGATTATCGGAGAGAATTTCTGGTGAGCAATGGCGTTTACTTTTTATGCTGTTGGCAAGTTCTATCAATACCTTTGATAGCTCTGCTGCTAGTCTTATGCAAGGGTCCTTGAAAAGAACTCGAACAGATCTTGGTGTCTGAAATTAAAAATTATCAAATTATAAAGAGATATTGTATGATGGATATACTTTCAAATTTCTGTGGTTAAAAAGTATCTCAGAACTTGGAATTTAACTCAACCCCCAAGCTAATTCATAAGGTGAATGTCTATGTACCCCTGATACTTCAAAAAAATCAGAATAAATGCATGTTTGGTGTCTGAGACGTGTTGGTTTCCAATACCGACGCATGGAGTTATACTCTATCATTTAATTTTTTGAAATCATTATTAGTGCTCCCTAGGTGAAGGAGGCCTCCACTTTATGCAAGGAGGTATTTGGAGAGTGAAGTTTAGACTAATCTTAGGCTCAATGTCAGATATCAAAATAACATATTTAAAATAGATTTTGATACCATCTTAAAATTTGAATTTTGAGGTCAATGAATTTCAAAAGCTAATTTGTAGGGGGGGATTGTCCAACCTAGTTTGACAAGTCTCAAACAGAGAATATAAAGGTATCATTGTCCTTTATCAAATGGTGAGACGCTAAGTTGTGATCAAATATATGTTAAGAACTCAAATGTTATGTACCTGAATTTCTGTTCTCAAACAACCATGTAGAGCTACCACTGTATACCCGAATTGGCGAAGAACAGTTCCAAGTTTTACATACTGTTGACATGGAAATTTGTGACAGTACCTAGAATGCCTTGGCTCCCAACTTCCATGTAATGCCTGCACAGTTCAAAACAAAATGATTTGAGGAGAAAGACATTCTTTGAAGCACTGGTGCTTTGAGGCACTGGAACAAATATCAGACACGGCACTCTAACGTAAACACCAATAATAATTAAAAAATATTTAAAGTGGTTGAATATGGCCACATATGTCTGTTTTGTGATTGTGTCAGACACAGACACGTATCGGATACCAAACACCTCTTTCATCCAAAGTGTTGATGCTACACATACCTGGTGTAGAAAGTTAGGTGCCCTATGCTAATTAACAACTGATGTATGATAATTGTGAATATTAAAAAAATTGTGAGCAAAAAAGATTTATGAATAATTTAGAATTGCTTGACTTAGGGCAGATATTGGATGTGTATTGATCATAACAAAAATTTCCCATGAAGATCAACTTTTAATGGTAGCTTCATTATACTCAGCATGTTTTAGAATGAATCAAAACAAGATGAATAGCTTACCAATGTTTCATCAGTGGATTTTGAATCCAAAACTGCTTTATAACCTTTGTATATTGAATAATCACATGATTTTATATCACCAGAAACTTCAATTTCTCCATTAAAATATTCACCGACACAAGCTGCACGAATTCACACCGTACAATAAAATGTTGTTATACAAAGCAAAACCTTTGATACTATGTGTTATAATTTTATTTTTTTTAAGAGGACTATGTGTTATAAATTTTACATACCTTCTATAGATTTGGCTAGGCCTTCAAGTTTGAAAGCCGTGGAATGACGTAGATCTTCCCCTGACCAATTTGGAAATACTAAAAGACTCATGAAAAGGCAAATGGCACAGCCAATGGCTATGGTATAGAAGCGATCACGTGCCATCTTCACGACATTATCAACTCGGTAACTTGAAACAGTTAACAAATTGAATGTCAAGAGAAATATAGCCACACCATAATCGTAATTCTTCTTTATATAGGGAATAAACCTCATATATGTGGCTGCAGATCCTTCCAAACACAACAATTGAGATAAAAAAATTATTTTGGTTACAGTTGAGGCCTCAAGACTGGCTACAAGATGGTGAAAAGAAGATTGAAGTTTGAGTGATGACAAATGGAACTTGATCAGAATATTATACCTTAGATAAATTACTTCTTAAAATACCAGAAATGATATTTTGACAACATATGTCATCGGATACCGTATAAATATACAATTTTCTGTTTTCATTTATTTGTTTTCTCTCTTTCAGCCACGTACAGTTTTTATACAGTGTTCGCATTTGATGTTAAATTTGTGATGCTGAAATAACATTAGGCATAGACATACCTATTATAAAAACTGCAACTGCAATGAAAACAGCTTGAAGGATCTGACCAGATTCATTTGCAACATAATCGAGAAGAAATGACAATAACCCTGCTAATAATGTCCCCAATCCTCTATTCATCCCTTTGCATAAAGTTGCCCCTGCCATCAAAAGAGATTACAAATTAAACTCATCCTTATACTATCTATCTGTCTATGTTACTATACTTTTAATATCTATCATAATTTTAAATTGCGGTCTCCGTCCAAAATTGCAGCCACAACATCAAAGGTTTTGAAACCTTCAACTATAAGCAACTATAATTGCAGCTGCATCAGTCACATTTATTTGTATTTTTCTGCAATATCAAGGATGACAAATTACAGAACAAGACCATTTGAGTTTAGTTAGAAACTGATATATACCTGCGGTGAATTCGAACACCACGACGACGGTCATGACAGCCCAAATAGCATTCTCGCCAATCCCTTTAAAGAGTGGCTCCAATAGAAATAATAACGATACAAGAGTGAGAGATAAACCAACTTTGAATGCATGGATCACCCTTCTTGGGTCATCATATCCCACCTTCCATGTAGTCTTACAAGCTAAACATGGAAACCTTTTTAGCCTCTCACCAAAAACATGCATACGTTTCTTCCATTCCTCAAGGTTTTCGCCACTCTCATTCCTAGCCATAGCCATTTCAAGGCCATCATGAACTTTAGGAATCATTTCTTATAAAATGGCTAGGTCTTATTATACTGATAATAGTGTAAGTAGCAAACAAATGTTTTAAAGAAATAGTGATTTCTAGATATATGATATTGAGAACTCCAAACTTTTACAAGTGAGGTGAACTTTATATGGTTGTTGTATAGGGAGACAAGCTAAATGATACATCAAAATTATGTTGCATAGCCTCTCCACTGCCTCAACCACCCTAGTATGCTAGTTTCTCCATTGTGCCACCCTATTATTGACTTTAAGCCAATAAAACTACTATGTTTGGCAATTAGACTGCATAAGAGTTTCTATTTTAGGCAGAATGGAAGCAACAATTTAGAGAATGAGAACTCTGCATTTAATTGCAGTAGTAGTAAGTAAGTAGGTTCAAGTACTATATTGACATAGAAAAATATCAGTAAGCTATAAAAGGTTATTTTGATATAGACTCAACGGAAAGTTTGAGTTTCCTTGGATTTCAGTCATTTAGCTAATTGACATAGACTCAACGGAAAGTTCGAGTTTCCTTGGATTTCAGTCATTTAGATAATTGACATCTACTCAATGGAAAGTTTGAGTTTCCTTGGATTGTTTTCAATGCAAGTGATCTGTCACCTTAGAAACTCTACTCCACGGTTATTTTTTCGTAAAACTAATGCCTCTCCCAAAAGCCTTGGATTGAAGGTTTTAGTCGTAAACATAGCTTCCACGCGCTGCCACGGGTGTGTAAACTCGCCTTACAATAAAAGTATATGTAAATATGCAAGATAATTATATATCTCAGATGCAAGGTTTAATACCACTACTATAAATAAACGGAAAATTCTAGGTCACAATCCACATGTTAAACTTTTCAAATTTCGTAATCATTTTATTCTACAAACGTCCCAATTTCAATGAGCGGCAAAGTTTGGATTGAAGAACATACACACTGTGGCCATTTGAGGTTGCATTGTCGCGACTACCAAAACGACAACCCTAAAAGACACCAACATATTTCTCTGACCAGCGACAGTTTACAGGTTTCGTATTCTTGGTCTGTGCAATGGGTTGCCGTGTCTGATTGACATGTATCAAGGTTATGTTAGATTGTGGGACCCTTATATTATATTGGAAACAAAAAAATCTCCAACCTATGATTGTTTTGATAAATGAATTGTCTCATCTCATGTCATGGATTTGGCTATGGCCATGTTAATGACACATACAAGGTGCTAGTAGTTGTGTGTCATGCTAGTAATATAAGTGAATATTTGACCAGAATGTATACTTTTGGTGAAATTCTTGAAAAGGAGACTTATAAGAAAATGTTGCCGCCTGAACATGATGGTGTCAAGGTCTGCAGTTGAAGGAGTGAGGTTGTGTAGTGATATTGATTCAGAGTTATTGTTGAGAGTCTGTTGGTAGAGATGTTCTCTATGATCTAGGAGCCTAGCTCTGGTAGGAGCGTTCACACTCTAGTTTATCTTTTCTTTTTTACTATTCTATATCATTGTAAAACCTTTAGCTCACCTTTATCATTCAATAAAATACAGTTTTTTATCTTGATTTTATGGGTTCCATCGTATCAAAACAATGGTAAACACGCATTTGTGGAGTCTTCCACGTTTTGCTTATATTACTTTTTAGCTACGCCTATCCGTGAATTTTGTTGCGACTCTCCTTACACAGGGATTTAATATGTCTGATTTTGCATTTCGTAACTGCAACTGGTTTGGCATTCTGGTTTACATTGCTATCAAACATATGGTTTGGTATTTGGTTTGCATTATGCCAATGCAACTAATTTGCCTACTTTTGCATTATGTTAGTTATTTTTATTACTGATTGCCTACTGATTTTCATACCGTTTGCATTTTGCCTTTTCTGTTATTAGTTATTACCACTTTGATCTATACAGTCATCAACTTGGAATTGAGTTATAGAAATCTGCACTTGTTTGTAAGAGTGTTAGAGAGTTAGATTTTGTTCTTGTATCAGTCACATTTTTCTGCAATTATAGCTGCATCAGTCACGTTTTTCGTTTGTAATTTCAAGGTTTACAACATAACTTCAACCACAATTTTAAACCATGCTCAGACTCAGGCCTGCTTCGTTCTTTTTTGTTCGCTTCGGCTCAAGCTTCTCAAGTCTTACGTGCCCTTTTTTAGCTTATTGGTTTGGATCAACTATTAAGTACATTAGGCATTTGACTCTGACACGTACAATGTCGGACTTACTCTAAAATAGAAAGAAGAAAAAGGAATAGATTTGAAGAATAAAAATATTGAATCTCATCTAAAATTACCAGAGGACATAGTCTGATGATAAAAAATAATGAAACATATACATCATCACAATTATTTATATATTAGTGAATAATCAATATTATATATTACGAAATTAATGTATTTCCCTGCTCCCATTCAGAATCACTCTACTCCATGAGAAGGTAAATGGTTCTCCAAAACATCAACTCTTGGTTTCTCACAACTAATAGAAAACTCATCACCAGGTGTATACTCTTTGAAACATGCCAACCTTCCAAGTTCTTCAACTTCATCAATTATCAAATCCAGTTTTGCCACCGTTTCCACAAGCAAAGAAGCAAAAGCAGCAAAAGGCAATGCTTCAGAAAACTCAAGACTAGTGATAGCAATTTTACTCATCTGGCTTCTCAACACCTTACGTACTGGTAATTGTTCTTCTTCCTTTGTCTGTTCAGCTGATACACTTTTGGTTTTCCAATCTAACAAAGCTGAAGAATCGGTTTTAACACTTGAGAGTGAGCTCTTTCCATGAGAGGCGGCTATGGTGGCGAGCATGTTGTTAGCTTGGATGTCATTGGAGCCTAAGAAGAGTCGTGGTTGAGATTTTATGGCTGTGTTGAGGTCTTTCAATGCTTCATGTAGATGATCAGAGAGTATTTCTGGTGAGCAATGGCGCCGACTTCTTATGCTGTTGGCTAGTTCTATTAGTGCTTTTGATACCTCTGCTGCTAGCCTTATGCAAGGGTCCTTAAACAGGACTCGAACAGATTGTGGTGTCTGAAAAGGATAATAAATTGAATTAAAAGGAGAAAAATACTAGAAAAAGTAGAGAAGAATTCTCTTTTCTGCAAATTGAATGATGCATCCTTTTTCATATTTCTACAGTTAAAAGTATCTTAGAATTTGCTAAATTACGGGTGAAGGTTGCCCCCACTTTACGCGGGAGTCATTTGGAGGGTGAAGTTTAGACTTATCTCTGAGTGGCTCGATGACAGGTTTCCCAACAACATAATTTGATACCGTCTTAAAATTTGGATTCTGGTATCACTCAATTCCAAAATCTAATTCACGAGGTGGCGATTGTCCCACTTATAAATATTACTACTATTTGGACTAGTCAAAGTGGTAATTCCATCAAAGAATATAAAGGCATCGCTTTCATTTATCAAATGAGATGCTAAACCGTGATTAGGTACAGATTCACAAAAATGGTCAAAATTATGTTAAGAACTCAAATGTTACCCTACCTGAATTTCTGTTCTCAAACAACCATGTAGAGCTACCACTGTGTACCCGAATTGGCGAAGAACAGTTCCAACTTTTACATACTGTTGCGATGGAAATTTGTGACAGTACCTAGAATGCCTTGGCTCCCAACTTGCATGTAATGCCTACACAATTCAAAACACAACCATTTGAAGATCAATATATTCTTCTAAGAGAATTAACAACTGATATATGATCATTTTGAATAAATAAATATTTATTAGGCACAAAAGACTTGTGAATCATTTAGTTTTGTTTGGCTTAGTACACATAATTTTTGTGTCTGACATTTATACAAGAATTTCTCATAAAGACCAGCTTTTTGTGTGAGCTATATTATACTTAGCATGATTTTGAATTAATCAAAACAAGATTGATAGCTTACCAATGTTTCATCTGTGGATTTTGAATCCAAAACCGCCTTATAACCTTTGTATATTGGACCTTCAGATGATTTTATATCACCAGAAACTTCAATTTCTCCATAAAAATATTCATTGACACAAGCTGCAATATTTCACACCATACAATAAATTGTTAATATGCAACGTAATAAAACATCGATATTATGAATGTGTTATGAATTGGGCATACCTTCTATAGATTTGGCTAAGCCTTCAAGTTTAAAAGCTGTGGAATGATGAAGGTCTTCCCCTGACCAATTTGGAAATACTAAAAGACTCATGAAAAGACAAATGGCACAGCCAATGGCTATGGTGAAGAAGCGGTCATGTGCCATCTTCAAGACATGATCAACCCGGTAACTCGAAACAGTTAACAAGTTGAAGGTTAAGAGGAATATAACCACACCATAATCATAATTCTTCTTTATATAAGGAATGAACCTCATATAAGTGGCCGTAGATCCTGCCATACACAACAAATTAACAGGACACATTAATTGGTTACAATTGAGGCCTCTAGACTAGCTACAAGATAGTGAAAAGAAGGTTACAGTTTGAGTGATGACAAATTAAACAAATATTGTCGGATACTATATAAACATAAAATTTTGAGTTTTATGTATTTGTTCTATTTCTTTCAATCACATCAACGCTGTTAGAATTGTGATGTTCAAATAATAACACTATACATATAGGAGTAATATTTGAGCAATTTAAAACAAAGGGAATTTTCATGCATTAACTTTAGTAAAACCATTTTGGTTATCAAATATATACCTATTATAAAAACTGCAACTGCAATGAAAACAGCTTGAAGGACCTGACCAGATGCATTTGCAACATAATCAAGAAGAAATGCCAATAATCCTGCTAATAGTGTCCCTAATCCTCTATTCAGCCCTTTGCATAAAGTTGCCCCTGCCATAAAAAAAAATTACAAATTAAAGTCATCAATACACTATATTGTTTCTATCATGGTTTTAAATTGCAGTATTCATCCACAATTGCTGCCGTATCGGTCGCATTTATTTGTATTTTTTCGCCAATATCATGGATGAAAAAGTACAAAACAAGACTATTTGAGTTTAGATAGGATCTAATACCTGCAGTGAACTCAAAAACCACGACGACAGTCATGACAGCCCAAATAGCATTTTGGCCAATCCCTTTAAAGAGTGGCTCCAATATATAAAGCAATGATACAAGAGTGAGAGATAAACCAACTTTGAATGCATGGATCACCCTTCTTGGATCATCACATCCCACCTTCCAAGTAGTCTTCCAAACCAAACAAGGAAACCTTTTAAGCCTCTCACCAAAAACATGCATACGTTTCTTCCATTTCTCAAGGTTTTCGCCACTCTCGTTCCTAGCCATAGCCATTTCAAGGCCATCATGAACTTTCGGAATCATTTCTTATAAAAGGGCTAGGTCTTATTATAGTGATAATAGTGTAAGTAGCAAAGAAATATTTTTAAAAAAAAAATGGTGATTCTAGATGTATGATGCTTAGAACTCTAACCTTCTACAGAGACATGAACTTTATATGATTGTTATATAGAGTGAAAAAACTAGAGATGTCATTTTTATGTTCACATGCATTACATTATAAAGTGCTCAAAGCTTTAATGAGAGTAGCTTTCTCAAGTCTTAATTAGATATCAATTATTAACTGCTTGTGTTATTTTCATTTTCCTGGCTTTGGCTACTGCTTTTTTTATCATTTTATATTTGTATCAGATTCTTTATTAGGCTTGACTACAACTTGTGCTCTGAGTTATAGTACTTTTTTCCTTATCTTTTGAATCTTTCTGTGGTGATTTTACTATTCTTTAATCACAACTCAACACATATAGACTATGTATTCAACACAACTATTTTATGTTTTAATTAAGTATACTTTTAAGTGTTAAAAAAATTTAGATTATGAGTTGATATGTTATTAGAGTAGTGTCATTTGGAAAGGCAGTGGGCAGTGTGCAAGAAAGCAATACCATAAAAGTTTGATTAGTAGCATTTAAGGTGCTCTTTGGTTCACGGGAAGCTGGAAATTAGTGGTCTCTTTATTCTCAGATAATTCATACTGTAATTGGCAACAGACTCCCTTTTCCTCTTGGAAAAAAGGGTAGCCATTACTTTTTCACAAAGCATGCAATTTAAGCTAAAGGATATTTTTTTACCCTTTCAGTAGGGGTAGTATGTGGCAAAACTATGCTACTAATAGCATTTAGAGGTTTTATAATAGTAAAATTTGATTTCTCTGTTAAAAAAAATATATTTCAATGTGCTACAGTTGATTTTAAATTTTATAAAATCAACGAGTTATATATTTATATTTAAAAAAATTAAAGTTGCATAACATTTTTTATTTATTTATTTATTTATTTATTTGAGAATGTAAAGTGAAAGAATGAATATGAGATGTTGGACAGAGATGAGATATTTGTGAGTTAACTTACTAGTGAAAACTCTAGTTGAAGAGAAAATTGAGATACGATCACAAAAATGAGTGGATATATATATGGATCCAGTTAAGGACTTCAATAAGTTTCTTAAAATTCTGCCAGTTCTTTTCTTTTTTTTTTTTCTCTTTGATACAAATTGATTTTCATAGTTGAAGAAGATTCAACAAAACTAGTTTGACTCTGAGATAAAACATGAAGCTTTTCTCTTCTACTTTGTTGTTGGATATAGTAATGTTTAAAACCCTCAACCATATCATAATATTACAAAACAAACAATGTTTTTTTTAAAAAAAATGAAAATTAAAAAGAAGAGGGTTTGTTTAAGCATAAATTTGCACTAAAGAGTTGTCTGTGAAATCAGAGGTAAGAATTTCGTTTAGTTGAGAAAGGAATCATCAAGATGCACCATATTATTACAGACAAATCATTAATCTAAGGAGTAAAATTAGTCATGCACCAGCAAGACATGTTAAACGAGTGAAATCTCAATTAGTTAATTCCTTAGCATACCTTTTTATTAATCAGCAGCTACGTATATAAATCAGCAAAATGAAAGGGTTTGAATCAGGCCATACTTAGATTAAAGGGAAAATGGACCAAACTTGCCATGTAATAGGAAGGTCATCACCTGTCAAAATAAAATGACTCTGTTGCCAACTTCTTATTTTCAAACAAGGCAACGGATAAGCTAATGCAAGAACTTTGTTTTTATTTTATTTTATACTGTATGTAACTGTAAATATAAATAAGAACAATTCTTGCCTATGAACAAAACTCCTATGCAATCTGGAGAACAGGGAGACAAATTGTCCCAATAAGTAAGTGCAAATTTATGTAAAATTCACGGGGTATATCTACCCAAGTCACTGAAATATATCTATAAATTAAGCTACGAGCATGCCCCAAATACACGGATTCTCTGTTGGATTTGAACTCGGCAGCAAGGACAAGCAGCCTTACCATTCTTCCCATACTCATCACTGCATTTAGCACACATGACTTGGTGAGCACACGGCAAGAAAACAACGGAGACTTCATCCTTCATACATATAATGCATTCTCTGTTGTTATTAGCTTCACTTTCTGATAAATCATCCAAATCCAGAAGCAGCTTAGCAATTGTCTCTCTTTGAGGCTTTGTACCCTCAAAGTCTTTGATAGGTGAAGTATTTTGGTGATGCAATGCAGCAGATCGAACGGATGCTTTAAGGCGCGAAAGATCATTCTCAAGTCTGCTTAGATCATCCTTGTGGCGCTGGAAATCTAATTCTATTTTCAGACGCAAAGCCTCAAACCCCCTCTTATTATCTGATTCAGCTGCTTCCTTGGAACGGCGCTCCTCATCAACTAGTACCAAGGCACCTTCTTGAGCCTTCAACTCCTCCTTCCATTTAGCCTGTAATTAAGTATTATGCAAAATAAATGGTTTAGAAATAACAAATTATTGTTTTTCTTTTTGGTGAAGAAATGCAGTTTTCAGCACATATTTATTTGTAAGATACGTATTGGTTGAAGTAACAGATCATTGCTAACAAAATCACAGGAATTAAATAAGTCAACAAAAAGAAAATTCAGGTGTGATAATATCAAGAGTCTCGCTAACCAATGCCCAGGGGCATTGGCTAAAGAACTGTTACATGAAAAACTTCATAACTTTTGATTAATTAATCAGTACCATTAGGCCATTGATTAGCACTTTCTTAAAGTCACTTACGCCTTTATTAATAAGAAAATACCTGTAGAATATAAGTTAGGATCATCGAGAATTGAAGCAAGCAAACAAGTTTTTTCATATGGCTACTAAAATAAATACCCATGAATGTGCAGCAACCAAATACACTAAAAAGTGATATAGTACAGAATATCAAAAATTTTAGAAGGGAGGCAGAGCAAAACTTAAGTATGTAAAGGTTCAAGTCCTACAGTGAACATAGTAGCAATATTCAATAACTATTCAGTTTTTCTATTTTAAAAATAAGTCATGTGTAGCACACATGCAGACTGTTCAGTTTTATTTATTCATAAAAAATAATCCTTAAATTCTCTTATTTCCGCTATTGCCACTACATGTGCTAGCCGGAGCTGGAATAGCGGCCGCTATTTCCCTTATAGGGATACTAGGACAGTGTCGAAGTTCTCATAGCAGAGTCATCAAAATATGTTTTGGTATATCGCTTTAATGCTGCTATTTAACAACATTGTTATAACATAAAATAAGATAAGAATTATAACCTCTACCTGTTAGATAAAAAAACAAATAGGCCATAAGATTACAATTGCATGGAAGAGGCTCAGAATACACAGCGCCAAGAAGAAGCCGAGAATCAAGAAGTACTTGAGATTTTGATTATTAATGATAAATGTGTCTTGATTCTTGAGTACTGGAACCTTTAGTATCAAATACCAATTATGTGTGTATTACAAATTATAAAAAATTTCACATTGCATCTATCTTTGGTGTAATGGTCATTCTGCTATCTGCTTAGCAGCTGTATCATATTTTGGAGCAGCTGCTTCGAACCACATTCTGCCATGAACTATTCTGGTGTGTGCATAAATACATGCAATCAAGTATCGACAAACAAAGATACGGATGCAGAAAATTTGAAATGTGCCATAGAATTTGAAGTAGTGTGCCGTATACCCCCATGTCTTGACACAAACTTCAATTATGTGCCATATGAAACAAAGGCTCAGTTTTGTCTCCAAGCTATGCATACATGGTTCAATGATAAATTACCAGTATGCATCAAAGGCACGAAAAAGAAGAAAAAGAATACAAAATTGTAATCTTTTTCAACTAATAATCATAAACTGCTACACTGAACTATAAGATATTAATCTCCCAGTTAGATATGCATTCAATGACTGAAAACCCCTTTATGACAAAACGATCAATTTCAATGTGACAATAGCAAACTGTGTCACACTAGTCTAGGCCATGTTGATGTCTGATTTTGAAACATGTAATTTTCTTTGGGTGAGACTGTGGAACTAATCCCTGTTTGGGAATTGGCTTGGCCCAGGACTTAAACTCCTACTTGTTTCAAGCCGTAAACACATGTAATGTTCAACCAAATGGAATTCAATGTGCAAAATGAGTAACACAGATTATGGTTGAAACATGTTACTTTTATTCTGACATGCAACATGCAATTCCAATCAATAAACTCATTCTATGCAAACAGAGCAAAATGATATTTGCTGTTCCTTTTTGGTGGTTTGTGTGTGGCATTGTCAATAGATATATATAAATAAAATAATAAGGGGCAAAGAGAGAACCTCAGCTTCTTTTTGGCGCTGCTTATTCTGAGCTGACACTTCTCGATCCTCTAATATCTTCTCTTTCAAATCAGAAATCTCCTTTTGCAGCTTAGCTTTCTGTTTTTCCCAAGCTAGAAGTTTCTTCAAGTATTTTTTCTCTTTTTTTGCAACTTCTAAGCAAGCTGTAACCGACTCTGATGCACTTAATTTGGAGGCCTCCATCTCTGCTCTGATTTCAGCATTCTCAGTCTCTAATCTTCTCACAGCTCCATTTGCACGGTCCACTTGACCACTAGCCTTTCTCAAAGCATTCTCCATCTCCGAGAGTCTCTTCATGGTTGTGTCCTCAAGTGCCTGTTTCCCTTTCTTCAATTTCTGGGTCTCCTCTCTATCCATCCTTAATGTTTTGAGCTCTGTCAAATCACTGCTTAGCTTCTTCGCGGCCTGCAATGCTTTCTGATAAGCCCATTCTTTCCGCTCCTTGGCCTGTTTCTCCAAATCCTTTATCTGATGAAATATACTCACTATCACCTCATCCTTCTGATCCTCAGCCACAAACTCCAAATTCTCATCAAGATTCAAGTCACGAAATTTACTCAGCACTGAGTTCACAGCCTCTTGGTTATCAACAACCCGAGAGTGTCCACACGGATCAACTGTGGTTTCAGCCCCAGATACAACCGGAGAATCCAAATTCGACACAGCACTACGACCAGGAACATTGGCCTTCCCCTTCGCCTGCAATTGCTTGGTGTTTGCTCTAAAACCAGCAGCAAACATGGCAACATTTCTCTTCAACAAGCACTTCATTGGCGGAGAAAGATCAAACCTCTTCGGGAATTCAATCTCCCTCTGCAAAACTGGAGCACAAGACAATATCCCATTCGCATTCGTGGGGTAATCCCCATTTCCAAATCCCCACCCCTCATGAAACTTACAGGGTGGAAAAGACCTATGAGCAACCGGTTTAGAACGAGCCTTACCACCACCACCACCACCAGAACCAGATTCAACAGCAGCAGCTCCCCTCGCACCTGCACTCCCCGGCACAGGAATCTCTATAGTACTAGCTTTCCCAACATGAAGATCGCTCATTAGCAAACACCACATTGCATCACCTTTACTCAAATTCGGCCTAACCTGTTGCAACAAACACACCATCCCAGCTAAAGAATACTCCTCCAAATGCTTCAAATCAGCAAAAACCGGTTCAAGCTCATCCATATTCTCACCCTCACGAGCAAAACCAGCACAAACAGCACCATTAACACCAACACCAACATAAGCACCACTATTACTATTCAAAAACGCCAACGAATTATGCAAAATATTCGTCAAAACATCCATCCCACCATAACAATGGCCATTCCTCAAAACCGCTTTCAAAGCCGTATCTTCATCATAACCCAAAGCAACAATCTTGGAAACAGCTTCATTGTAAACAAATTCCAAATTCTTCAACAAAATCTCCTCCAATTGTTCCTCAGTGCAGTAGCCCCAGCCAGGTTCATCAGAATTAGGGTTTGGATTGGGGATAGGAATCAGACAGTGAGAATTCAAAGAATCAACACGAGAAAGATCGTATTTGAAGGGTTTGAGACCCGATTCCTCAATGGATTTCGAAATCGCATCTTTGATTTCCGATGAATCGGAATCAGGTTTCGCCGTCGCCGTCGTCGCCGTTGATCGTGGTCGCCGATTAGCTCTGATGTGTTTCTCTCTCACCGTACAACCCATTTGGACTCAAAAGATTGAAATTGAAATTTGATTGAAGAAAGCGAAAAGAAGAGAAAGAAAAGAGCAATGAAATTTCAGTTAGGTCATCACTACATTATTCCTAAAATTTCGATAGATTTCTTTCTCATTTCATCTTGAATTGACAAAAATATCCTTAATTCCGTTTCATTTTTGTTCTAACTTTTTACTTCCCTTTACTCGTTTGTTGTGTTCCATTTTTTCTGTAAATTTTATGTGTTTCATTTTGTACTCTGATGTCACAGGGGCGCACACGTAGGGCTACTTAAAATGAGTTCAGATAAACGGACGTGAAATTAATTCATGTATCTTTAATTCTAATATATGTGTATGTGGAACTTAATTGAAAGAAATGGACGTGATTTTAGTTTATGTATCTTCGATTCTCATAAATGTATGCTCACATGAACTTAATTCACGTGTTTTCAATTGTGTTAACTTCGTTTTGTGCCTTATGGTTTTAAAAAAATAGGTTTCTCAATCCTTAACCTTTTTTTTAATAATCAGACAACCAACCATTTAAAAGAATGAAAGGTGTTGAGTAGGTATGAGAAATTACGAGTTGTTATTCCTTTGATTCCTTTCATTGTATCTTTATTTAAATGGTTGGTTGTATATTTATTCAAATGATTGGCTTTGATTGCAATTTCTAAAAATCAATGTAATCTTATTTTCATTGTGTTTACCTATCCTTTTTTATTGTCAACCCTCCGGTTTCTAGGAATCTGGAGTTTGGTCGTGATGTAAGTATAGTCTGATCCAGGATTGTTCCAACCAATAATCAAACTTGTGTGTTTACCTATTCTTATTTTCGTTTTTTTACCTATATTTATGCAAGGTAGTCAAGATTGGGAAGTCGCATGTAACACATAGAATGAATAGAAATGTCATATTTAAAATTGTTTTCAAACACTCAACAACAAAAACAAGAACCACCTTAAAATTGCAACTAACATATAATCAAATTATGATTACAAATGCGTAAGGTTGTCAATGCATGGTCAAAAATCGTG
>Ga0315913_1004318_pt1 | contig 17205 bp, 8 predicted proteins | sample MpolsnodulesMG_FD_207736 | JGI IMG/M metagenome (GOLD analysis project Ga0315913, IMG submission 207736) | Medicago polymorpha root nodule microbial communities from Los Angeles, California, United States - small nodules | ecosystem: Host-associated > Plants > Roots > Nodule | place: USA... | reverse complement strand
ATTTGTTAATTCATTATAAAAACGGTGAATTAGATTAGAAAGTAGATTTATATAAAATTAGGGTTTATGGCTTGGTTTGATTAGGATTACGTCATTAGACTTATCCAACAATCTCAAGACAAGAAGGTCTACTCACTCATGATCATCGTAGACATAGAAGAACTTTTATTAAGAAAGACAATTGTCACTAGTGAATTCCAAGAACAAAAGATGATTTGTTGTGATAGCTAGCTACTCTATTTATAGTTTACAATGACTTAAGCCCTAAGAAATATAACACTAGAATGTTCCACAAGAAACCACGGGCTTTTAGGTCAGAAGTAAACTAATAGGTAGCTTGTCCATGAAGCAGAAGCAGCAAAAGTGGACTCTGAAGGTTGGCACGGCCGTGCTGCTGGTGGCACGGACCGTGCCAGGTCTCTGACTTTGGGGAGTGACATATTTTTGTCTCATATTTCGTATTTTCATCCCGAATCAGCTCTTAGTCCTCTTTCTTTTGCTCCAAGACCAAATCTTTAGATATTTGTTCCTGAAATATAATAACGTGCAATTGAAGTAAAATAATTCTAAAAGGAAATAATATTCAAATAAAACTAAATCAAATCTAAATAAAATAGACTCAAATAATATATTAAAAACACTAATTTATTGACTCATCAAAAGTGCAAATAATTGATTAGGTAATTAGATACCAACAATCACCAATTTATCATTTACACGGAAGCAAAATAGAGTAAAAAAAAAAGAAGCAAAACACAACAAAAATCATATGAAGGTCTTCCTCCTTCATTGAACCGGATATTAGGTTGACGACAGTGTTTCACCCGCAATCCACAAAAGGCAAGCACATAGGTCTTCAAATGTCGTACTATTTTCCAAACCATCCATTGCAATGTCCCTGATAGTCCTGATCACCTACGATGTATCTAGAGTATCTCTAGCATGCTCCTAGGTGGTTATCCCTGAACAGAGGGAATTATCTTAAGGTGAGAATCCCCATAGAAGCAGAATATGTATCCTGGTATGTACTAGGCGACTACATCTTCGGATCCGGATCAACCGCATGTATAAGCTGCAATAAGAAATACTGGAAACTCTGATCAACACCGAACAAATCAATAGCATGTACCTCTAAAGGATATCTTGAAATGTTTGAAACATGTTGTCTATTCACCGGCTCTGGCAAGTGGTGAGAAAGCTTCCGTTAATCATAGTTTATCCGTCATGAGTAGCAACATAAATCATTGAAGGGACGCATCTGACGATCACCATCATATAGGATGAAGATCATGTCTTCCACCTTTAGATGATCAAGGAAGATCCAATAGTTGTCTATTGTCTTGTGGCCCTTATCAGGTACAAAGCGCGTTACGTTGCATGTCGAAGGAATAGTTTGGATGTTCACTATAAGGATACATTCTATTGATATGCTCCATAGCCAAAGCCTGAAAAAACAAACACAATTATAAAGAACATATTACAATTACAAAATAGAAATTAGATTAAAGATACATATTAAAGTACAATTAATTACCTGTAGTAGGGTACAATATCCACCCATCGACCCTATATGCAGTTTACTAGCCTCAAACAAGTAATGATATAGAGTAAGATAATGTTATACCTCCCCATTACCACTCATTAAGTCTGTCGAGTTCCCATAGGAGCTCTAGGAATATGAATTTTCTATGTTTGTTGCTCTTGTCTTTGAAGATTAAGCAACCAATCAAATAAAGGAGGTTAGCCCGCATGCAATACATCTGATGGTTATTTTGTCGTCCTCCCTCCCAACTACTTTTGCCAATGGGATTGATTTGGTGTGATTCCTTTGGGTCGATTCCTTTTTACCAGAACTAGTTGAATTGGAAAAAGAACCGCCAAGAGAAAGAACATGGTAAATAACAAAGTAATAATAGTTGTAAGAAAGATCGTCTCCACGGGGATTGAGATTAGTTAAATAAATCATCAATTATGTTCAACCTAGGTGATAGAAAAGGGGGTTTTCGCATAAAGATTTGATTTCACATATTTAAAGTAAATTAACTGAAAAAATGATGATTGAAAACAATTAGGATTGTTTCAATGCCCTCTTTAGCACTATTTGGTAATAGAGGTTTTAGCCATAACAATTGAGTTGATATATTTACGAAAATTTAACAAAATAGGTCAAGATCAATGTCTTAGCTCAAGACCGGTCAAACCTATGGTGAGTAGTGATCCTTTGTTAGGTTATCCAATGGTGATCAAGCAATGAAAAACATTAAACGCGGAATTTACCGAATAAACATAAGTCTCAAATTGCAAAAACTAAAACTCATAAATCACATAGTTCAAATAGGTTAAAGAGGATCATTATTAAAGAATTGTTGCTCATTCCGATTTAATTTATAATGATATATTATCATGAATGTCAGACTTTATAAAGTAGTTTCATGATTTCGTCAACCTGATCATAGAGAAACTAACATAGCCGTGATCATAAACGAATAAAAAAAATCGATAAGTAGTTTCATGATTTCGTCAATCTGGTCCTTAGAGAAATTAACATAACAATAATCAGAAACAAATTAAATTGCCGCAAAAAAATCAACCATTAAGATGTCAGTAAGTTATGAAACTTGTTGCCAACAATGAAATTAGATGATTCCAAGCTAGCATAAGAAAGCATTGCGAAAATTGCTATTGAGTGATGACTAATCGTGAATTTTCAAATTACATCTATAAAACTTCACAAATTTGAGCATTTTTAGCATTGCTTTCTTATAGTAACACACTGAATTCACAAGATCAAACAGAGTTGAAATAGCGATGAAACAATTCAAAATTTAAAAAGGTTTACTCTGCCAAAATAGAGATTGCAAAGTGACTGACATAAAATGAGCTTATCAATTGAGTAGATAGCTCATGCACTCAGAGAATTGGAACTTGTCAAAGAAGAATTCTTCTGTTGGTGTTTTTTCTTTGTTCGGTTCTTTATTATATTCTTGCTAGTTTTTTTCTCCTTGATTTCTCCATCATTTGATCCATTAATAAACGACAAAAACTCTTCAATTGGTCGTTCATCTGCTACGTGCTCTTCTTTTTCTTGAACTCCGACGTTCTCTAGTACCCTTTCACGCTCTTTAAGCTTATTTCTCTTTAAGCGGTTCAAAAGGACAATACTTGGGTCGCAAGTTATGTTTATAAATGGCTCCAATTTCTCTATAGGCAAATTGAATTTGTCGCATATCTCCTCCGGTGAACTTCTTTCCAATGTTCGAGCTATTGCACGACATGTGAGCTCAACCAATGACCTTAACTTAAGGCTATTCGCGGCAGATGCCAACTCATATAGTCTTTCGGCGGGTATGGTGACAAATTTCTCATCGAACAGTTTTCTTTCCTTGTCTGAGCAGCCTTGTACCACGTGAAATTGACAATATTCAAGAATTGAGTTCAACATTGATGAACTTACCTCTTGAGGAAGACATATTGCAGAGCTCTTGGAAGATCCCATCCCTTTTTGTGATATTTCTTGACATATGAAAGGGCAAACCATTGCAATCTCTTGTTCCACTTGTCGAATTGAACCATCACAAGCTTGAAGGTACACATAAGACTTCATCATTTCAGTTTTTGATCTGAAAACAAGAGGAAAATAAGTACACTAAAATAGAGTAACATCTCAATTAAGAAGACGTAACAATATTGCATACTATCTTTTTTTTTGCTAAGAAAGGACAGGCATCAAGAAGAGTCGTCGACATTCCAGCTAGATTGGCACCCTTCTATCCTATACCGCCAATCTCAGAAATTTTTTATTAAAAAATAGGAAAAAATATGTAAAAGAGGGGACCAAACCAAAACCCTCAGAAAGGACAAACAAAGAATAAAGAAAAAAAGAACAGCTACGGGAATCTAAAATTAGGCAAGCCAAAACGATCCCGAAAGAAATCCCCGCAAACCTCCTGCGGTAACTCAGACAATCTTTAACCTTTATTGATAGTGATAAATTACGTTCCATTTTTTAAGAAACATGAAACGAAACAATTACAGGATAAAAGTCTGAACCGATTAAAAATATGAAGTGGAACAACAACATAACCAAGACAAAAATTATAAGACTGAAACAACAATAAGACAATAACAAAAAACCCCTAACGACAGGGCATGTACGGCCGCTTTACCTTTCTGCGGATAACAAGTGATAACAAGGAAAAACAAGTGGGGTATTTAAAGAGAGCTGCAAAGTAGGGTTACATAGGATATGGGTATTGTGAAAACATAACGGCGGTGTATTACTTTTTTCACCCTACCAATTTCTCGCACGCTCTATTATTTTAGTTTATTTATTCTTTATTCGGATTTTAGAATCCGAAGGCTGTTTGGATTATAAAATTCGAGCAGGCCAATATGCTTAAAACTCATCCTTTCTTAGAGTTGGTTAAAATTTAATTCATAATGGTATTATCTGCAATTTTTTTGAACATTTCGGATTGTATAATCCGAAAACTTCACTTTTTAAAAAAGCAGAAAAACATTTGGATTATACAATCTGAAACCTTTGAATATATAAGGTTTGCCTATAATCTAACAGAAGTTCACCACATTTATCACGAAATACTCCCTAGACCTCCAAAAACACACCATTTTGGGGGAAAACTTGATTTGGAGTAACAATTTGGTCGTCAAGGAGCGTTTACAACATCATTTTCGTATGAATGCAAAGGTATGTTCATATAAAACCTCCCTCATTCGATTTCTATACGCTTCCTTTTGATTACGTCAAAGAAATTGTACACAATGAACTCTTTTGTCTAAAACACCTTTTAGTGGAAACACGTGGATATGTAATGGGCCTTTGTGTACATTTTCAAAGCTTTTAAAAACACTTTTCAAGTTCTTGAATGGATTCAAATGGTATAAGTGACGGTCTGAAATGACTCAAACAAGTCAATAAGTTTTCATGTCATTGTGAATCGATTCAAACCTATGAAGAATGATCATTGAATCGATTTAATTATTACAGTGTTCATGCCGAAGCAATTCAATCTTCATATGTTGCCTACGATCCAGTTTAGTCCTTGAATTTATTCAACATATGTCTGAATTGATTCAACAATTTGAATGGACTGGGAGATTTCTTATTGCTGATAGTTGGATGAAATATAGCCTAAAAATGTGTTTATAAATAGAAGACATCTCCTCACCTTACAAATCGATTTTTGGAAGAAAAAAAATTGTCTGCCTTAATATGAAACCAAAATTCTAAAATTATCCTAGTTGAAAAAAAATATCTAAATCTGCCCTACTTTTGACCAATTAAACCCCGTGTCTTAAGTTGGACTTGAGACATGCCCCATGTCTCAAGCATGTCTTGCAATATACACCCCCATTTCTCAAAAGTTGGAATATTTTTGTCCTTATTATATCTCTCAAGTCCCACTTGAGATGTAGTTTTTATTTTATTTTATTTTTAAAAAAAAAATTATATGTCTCAAGTTGTTGTTGATACATGTTTTTCTTTTGTTTTTAATATTTTTTATTTTAATAGAATTAGTTTTAAAATTTCAAAAAAAATCGAAATAAATATTTATTATTCAAGATGACACATTTAAAGTTACAATCAAATATGTCTTGTTTGTTCTGTTCCACACCATGGAGGGCCAACATTTCTTGGTGGATTTTTCCACGTTGGAGGAATAGGAATAATTTGATGTTGAGATCTTTGACAATGTATTGGTTGGGCTTCAGTTTCATCGTTGTGCACTTGACTACTTTGACCAAGTGTCAACGACACATCATCTTCCCTTGTAGGCCATGCCATATTGAGAAATACATTATCATTGAAGTTCAATGATAAACAACTCAATGACATTTGACCGAACTCGGCGTCATTTGCAGGAGAAATTGAAAAATTAAATTCGGCAGCCAATGTGAATTGGGTAGGTCAGTTGGTGTGGGTGGGTTGTTGTAAATTTGGTTGTTGTAGGTTTGGTTGTTGGCTGGGGTTTATTTGTGTAGGATGTTCCAGGTTGGTTTAAGTCATTGTAACCATAGGTTGGCTTGTAATCGTTCATGTAAGATGACCCATAGATGGGTGGGTAAGGATCTTTAGGTGTTGAGATCAAGAAAGAAGTCGGAAGTATGTGGTAGTATTGTTGTTGGGCCAGTGGTTGTTTGACAGTTGCATGATTGGGTAAAATAAAAAATATTTATTTCAATTATGTTTTAAAATTTTAAAACTAATTCTATTAAAAGAAATAATATCAACAACGAAAAAAAAAATGTCTCAACAACAACTTGAGACATATAAAAAATTTAAAAAGTATATAAAACAAAAACTGCGTCTCAAGTGAGACTTAAAACATATAATGAGGACAATAATATTTCAACTTTTGAGAAATAAGGGTGTATGTCGCAAGACCCACTTGAGACATGGGGAATGTCTCAAGTCCAACTTGAGACATAGGGAATGTCTCAAGTTACATGGGGTTTAGTTGGTCAAAAGTATATTTGAAGAAAAAAATTCAACTAAGGTAGTTTTAGAATTTTGATTTCATAATAGGGCAGGAAAAAAATTCTCGATTTTGTAGTGTGGAGTTAGAACCAACCAAATTTCTAAGACTTATATTGGCCATCGTTAATCCTCCATCAAGTAGTGTAACCTAAATTGAGAGGAACACACTCCAACGTCTAAATCTAACACCACTAGACTAACCCAAGTGGGTTACATACAATGACATTTTGGTAATCGATTTGTGTCTGCTTCTCTTTCTAATCTTTTCAAGAAGCAAAGACAATTATTTTGTGAAATAATCCAAAAACAAAGTTTCAGTTTGAAGTCTAGCAAACTAATTCAAAGAACATGTGATTGTGCTTCACCTTTAGGTATCAACCAGAGTTCCAAACTTGTTGGGATAACTTCAAGTAGCAACAGTCAAAACTGACTCACTACTTTTGAAGTTGCACCTTTCTAGCTTTTATAATTCGACGGTTTAAATTCGAGATGATATGAAATGCTTGTTTCATTCCATTAGAAGATATTTTCATTATACAATATTATTGCTTTCTCCGAATGCTCACTGTTTAACAAGCCAGAAACTAGAGCAGTGTATGTTACATTATACGGTTCTAGTCCTCGGTCAATAATGTCGTTATACAATAACCTTTTATCGTAATTTTGTTAGTTACAACATCGGGTGTAAATCCAATCCAAAGGAATAAATCAAACAAAGAGCGAACGTTCCATCAGTAAGCTGCAAAACAATACAGATTCAAAGTCGCCACCCCGGCTTCCTTCGTTACATCAAAAACACACGAAACGTATATATTATAATTATTAACGCTCACAGCCGTATATATTATAATTATTCTGTATGGTCTCAGTGTAGTCTATCAAAGCCGTATATATTATAAATTTAATGTTGCATTTCCCACTGTATTGATTATTATTACAGCTTTCGATCTCTAAATACACAGATTCATCGCTCTAGTTGTCAGTGCCCTCGAATTTGCTCTATACTATTGCAAGTTGCAACAAATAGTTTAAAAAGTTTGAAATCACTGGATCAATTAAAACTATGTTGGACATGTGTATCCTTACAACCAAGTTCATGAAATCCAATAATGTTTACTATGCAAAATGGAGAATAATGTTATAGGTCAAACTAGAAAATCATAATTTCCAAAAGAGGCTTCCAATGTATGTGAAGATATGTTCAAATAATGAGTTTGAGTATTAAGATGTTATAACAACATGCTACTACAGATTGTATAATCAAAAAAATGTTACACAGTTTAAAATCTTAGGGACCAACCCTAGCAAATGTTACCTAAAACTTTGGACTTGGCATTCTTCATAAGTGCATAAAATTTGAAAACAGTGAGGTTGACAGTAATAATAATCAGCATGAGTGGTGTTATATAAGTGTGGCAAGTAATGAACACGATTAATATACAAGCATTTAATCTAGCAGATTTGGATTACACTTAGTAACAAGGAGGACACCAAGCAAGAAATTTATTTGACTTTGTTAAATTCAAATTACATCTTAAAACCAAAACATTATATGCACATGAAAATTATGAGACAGAAAGATAAATTGCCATAATAATATACATTGAAAAGAGTATTTATACTATAAATGATCTCACAGTAGTAACCAAAATTTATTACTAATTAGGATTAGGTTACTATATAATGTTGTCTATGAACTTAGACTCTAAGTTGCTGGTCTATTGTTTAAGCTGTAAGCAACGACTTTCCTCACTTCAATTTCTTTGGGAAAAAGGAGTTGAATCGTGTTCCAGAGAGCCGTATTCACAGGGAAGGATCCTTCATTGCTGCAACATATGAATATGATCAAGAAAAAATTGATGAGCTACTGATATAATATTGTTGAACAGAAGCCTTATACGCATGATTTCAAATTGCAGGTTTCATAATAATTACGACAACAATAAAAAGGTCCCAGCAGAGACAACAATTGTTACCGCATCGGACACGTTTGTGAACAAGCTTTTGCAAATACTGTAACATAACTGAAATGAGAATTTAAAACCTTGTTGATGTGAGCTTTTAGTATAAAGTTAAAATGAAAACTTTACCTTATCGATTGTTTGCAATTGGGACAATTTCTCCATTTGTTTGCAGTAGATTGCAGACATATTTTACAAAAGCTGCAAAATTGTAGATTGACAATAAGAAATCTAGGATTCAATCAATATATACAAAATCAATCACAAACTACGGTTAAATTGTAGATTGCAAACATATTTTATCTTTGGAAACTCCGGTCGGGGGACCAATCCCAGAGTACACTGGAGGAAGACTCATTGACTAACCCTACATAAATTGGCACTGGAAGGATTCGAACCTCAAACCTTGAGAGGAGCACACTTCAAGGTCTCAAACCTACATCACCAGACCAACCCACCCCACGTGGGTATGACTAGTAAGTTTACGTCTCTATTAACTAATGCAACCCCTTTGGAGATACTCTTAATGAGCATTAACCATTTTTTAAGTCTCGGAATCAATCAATATATACAACATCAATTAAAAACTATTAATAGGGTTGCGTTTGAATTTGATACCTGTGACCACAAGGAGTGGTACTTGGCTCAAAGAATAACTCAAAACACATCTGCATAATAACAAGTGAATAAAAAAAAAATCAGTATATTGTATCAAAAACAAAGGCATTAAACCAAAGGGAACAAGAAACAAACTCTTACTGCGCAAGAAAGCTCTTCCCTTAACTGATCAATACAAGGAACATCAATGCCCTTTTGAGTCAACTTGTTTTCACTAGATGTCTTTTTTTTCTTTTTACGAGAGGTCTTTTTAGTCAACGTTTTTGCACCACCAAAGGTAGGAAGAACATCATAGAATAAATAAAGAACATGTGGAAAAATGGAGAACATCAAACTCATCATTGTCATACCAGTTCTCTTGTATATCCAAATTTGCAAAAAAACAAGAAGAATTAATCTAACATAAATACTTTTCAACAGCCAAAACATTGTTGGGCTTATGGATTCACCCAGAGATTGCGGCAACTCAAAGACGACGTCGGGAAGGAGCTTCTGCGGCTGTTGAAGGAGCTTGTTCCGATCAGAGAACTTTGGCTTTTCGGTAGAATAGGGTTTGTATTGACGGTGGGTTTCTTTTTACATGCATGTATATATTGTAATAAGGCAGGTATTTAGGTTTTGACAAAACGGGTCAATTTATCTTGTTTTGGCCCGACAGTCAAATTCCTTGGATGCAGGAACAAACTTAGGTAGGGTTGAAACATAATAAAAAAAAGGATTCTATCAATTAAATATTTAACAATTAAATACTTATTATAAAACATTAATTTTTAATCTTTATAAGAATAAATTGACACAATTTTATAGACATAATTTTCAATTTAATTTCTTTAACATTTGTTTTAAGGGTACAAATTAGCATTTTTCTAAAAAAATATGTTTAATTGGACATTTGGTCGACCCTTACATATTTTGCAGATTTCATATTGGTGCCTGATTAATAAAAGTTACATTTTGCTTCCTTAAATCATTCCCCGTCAGCCATTTTGGTCCCTTCTGTTAGTTTATGTAAAAAAATATTAAGTTGTTCACACGTGTCATATCAATGACATTTTTTATGTTTTTTTAGTGAGAAGGGAATACTAAAAGACCATATTTTGGTCTTTTAGTATGACATGTGTGAACAACTTAAATTTTATTTATAAACACTAATAGAAGGGACTAAAATAGTTGACGGAGAATGATTTAAGAGACCAAAATGTAACTTTTATTAATTAGGGGGTCAATATAAAACATAATAAATATATAAAATAAATAAAGAACCAATTTAGTCCCTTATAATTTAGGGTGGAAACTCGGTCTTATGTTATTTTGCAGTACGCACATCAATAAAAGGACAAAGAATCGTTTTGGTCCTTGCAATTTTTTCACGATCCAATTGAGTCTCCATAAAAAACAATACTCAAAAATGTCTTTGACATTTTTATACTGATAATATATTAGCCTTTTTGTTGTAAGGATTCAAGGACTAATTTGTCATATGTATACAAATATCACAGATTTTACTTTTTGTCAAAAACTAAATTCCGCTAGAAATTTGTGAGGGTCCAAATTGAGTATTTAGTATTTTTTTATTTTTTTCTATCAAGAAGAAAGGACAAACAAAGTAAAACCTACAATCTTAGGCGAGCAACTCCAAGAAAATCGGCAAGAAGGGAGTGATGCGGTTGAAGAGGTCAAAAAAACAACCCAATCTTGATGATGGAGATGGATAATCTTACTAATCAAAGGAGCAAGGATGACGAGGTTGGACATCCAACATGATTAGATAATGAGCCACCCTAGAATTAGATTCAAGAATAATGCTCTTGTGTCCAACATCATATGCAATGCGAAGGCTATGAAAGGTGGCATACAATTCAGCTCTCAGGTAAGAAATAAATACCACAAAAACCAATGAAACTCAACAACCAATTACCATTATTGTTTCTTATAAGACCTCCAAAACGTGATATTCTATGATTAGAAAGAAAACTATTGTCTTTTTTTTTTGTTGACAAAACTATTGTCAACATTAACTTTGGTGATATTATCTATAGGAAGAATTTATTTAACGTGTCGAATAGGTATTTAGTATTTACTCTTAAAATTAAATTAAACAAATTAATTTCTGTGTATAATTGTATTTTTGGTTCTAAATACCTGGATTAACATTATTTATTGACATGTTATCCAACTATAATTTTTTTTGTCTAGTAGTTTAATGGTCAGAATTTTACCTCTTAAGATGAATAAGTGATGAATTTGAGGTTCGACCTTCGACCGCGACATATTACAATGTCTCCACCAACTGCAACATATTACAATGTCCGTACCAACCGAATTATGTTAAATATTTCATTCACTAAACTACTTAAAAAAAAAAATATGAATTAGTGCACCAACTCAGGTAATCATTATGTTTCAAATTAGTGTTTTTTTTTTTTTGGAAAAAACTTAACTGACTTGACCCACCAACCTACATCATAACAGCTACGTTTTCCCAGCTACGTATTAAACATGGAAGGAGTAAGTCTTCTATAGTCACAAACCCAAATCAAAAAGATTTGGATACACTCACATAAAATTAAAAAAATTAAATGAGAATAAAATTCAATGATATTACTTGATGTGACTATTTTTTTTTGTTTTGTTTTAATTTTTGCATTTTATATGAGTGTGCCTAAACCTTTTTTATTTAGGGTTGTGACCATAGTAGAGATATTGACGCACAAGGCAAGATTTGTCGCCAAAATATTCCTGCAAAATCAAGGTTTTGGCGTCCATACCATTTAGATGTTAAATCAAAATTCTTAAATGGTACCTTGGAAGAGACTTTATTTGTTGCACAACCTCCTAGTTTTGTTATCAAAGGAAAAGAAAGAAGATAGTGTATACAGATTACACAAAGCTTTATATGGCATAAAACAAGCTCCAAGGGCTTGGAACAAAAGAATAGACAAGTTCTTTCTGGAACAAGGATTCAAAAGGTGCAATGTTGATCATATATAATGTGTATGTGAAAGACAAATAAGGAGTTAATCTACTAACCATATGCCCTACATATATAGATGAATTATTGGTAACTGGGAGTTGTGAACAGGAGATAGATGTATTCAAGACTAGAATAAGGTCAGAATTTTTGCAATTATGCAATCACACAAGCTGAGGTTAGCAATAGAGGTGTAGGGATACCAGATGAAGAATGTTTGATCCTACTTTGTTTATTAGCTAGAAGATAGTTAGTTGGTTATAGACTAATCAATTCAGTACAAGTTAGAATAACAACTTGCTTGTAACTCACGTAATTGAATTAGATGTACTATAAAAGGTGTTCTATGCCTTGTGATTCAAAACAACTTGTATTTCAATTAATTCACAAGTCTCAAATACTTTTCTCTACTCAATAATCCCTCTCTCTTTCGGTTTCTTCTCCAATTGTGTGTGATTGTTTCAATGTTGCATAAATGATTGGAAGTCGGTGTGAAAGGGTGTGGTAGAGGTGGCAAAATGGGTCAGGTCACCGTGTTTTGGCACACGCCATGGACCCTTCTAAAAAAGTGCGGTCAACATCCTCTTTTAAATCAATAACCCGTACCGCCGGCCACTGTCCTGTTTTTACAGCGGATTAAACAGGGTGGACTAACTTCAGTGATTAGTATAAAACTTCATCTCGTTCCACCTAAAACAGCGGATTAAACCGGCTTCCCTTTTGGACTCTAACGCCTTCTGCCAACCGTAATGGTGTGAAGGTGATATTGGCAAAACATATTGCAGGGGCGCTGAAATTGGCTAATGCATGGTGGGCAAATGTTATATCACTTTTTATTGCCAAACATTATATTATACGAAGCTTAAAGTAACACACCTATATCACAAAACTGGGAGTGGAGAAGTTTTGAAGCAGTACTGAATATATAGGCTGCTGCATTATTTTCTATCATTTTGACAAGATGAGGTTATCAATGCCTAGATGTGAATTGTGTAGTGTATGCTAAACTAGCCTATTTTTATCCAGAAAAATAACTAGCCTATTTTTGGGTGCATATATATGTTTGCTAGGTGCTGTAGTCTTGGTGGTGTAAGAGGAGATCCATATCTTTTCTTGGTGTTTTCTGATTTTTGCACGCCTTGGTGCTTGGATTAATGTCTACTGTCTAGTAATACACAGTTTGCCTTTTCAAAAGAAAAAATCAAGAGTATAATTTGAAATTTATACCTAAAGGTCTAACCAATTTAACAAAATTAACTAACATCTAATCTAAGAAATTATAGCAACAACCTGCTTACATATATTAGCATACACCACAAACATATCACATTGCCAAACATTCAAAATCAATCAAACATAAAAAGGGTCCTATATATTGCAAGTTCTTCGCACACAAAATATAACGCAATTTTAGTTGCTACATTTATACCCTACCATGGTTAAGTTATTGGGTTGATCAGTCTAAAACAAAAATATATTAAAAAGAATACTTATTGATGTTCTGTATGATCTCAGACAGCAGTCAAACACAGCTGCTTATACAATTTAATGTTACATTCCCCTTGTTGTCATTATTATTACATCCTTCGATCTCTAATACGGAGATCCATCGCTCTAGTTGCCATAGCCCTCAAATTTGCTCTAGCTAATAAATTGGAGGAAGATGACTGTTCCTGGTTTCTACTAGTAAAAGCTTGCATAAACTCCTCTCTTTGCAACCTTAGAGCAATTGCAGCATCTTCATCTTGGCCTGAAACCCCTCTTCTTGTCCTCCCTCTTACACTTATTGATGATGATGAGGTTTGATTCCTTGAATTACCACCATGAACCCTAGTTGTTGTCGATGTTCTATGGTTGTTGTTTTGTCCATCAAGTTCTCTCTGTAACCTTCTAGCCAATTCAGCATCCTCATCATCATCCAGTATTATTTCCTCGTTTCTTCTAGAATTCATACCCCTACTTGATGGATATGGCTGAATGCTTCTATTCCTTCGGTTATTGTAAAATGCTGTTTCTGGAATTGGATTCTGAGCTGCTTCTTGTCTATTATTTAAGGTGCTAGCAGCAACTTTCCTAGCTTCAATTTCTTGAGGAAATAGGAGCTGAATTGTGTTCCACAGAACGGTGTTCACAGTGCACGATCGTCCATTGCTGCAAGATATAGTTTTATTATCATGATCATTTGATTAGCTACTAACATGATACTGTTGAACAAAATCCATTATAAGCATGATTTTTAATTGCAACCCCATTAGCATGGAAATTGCTGCACATCGCCCACGCTTGTGGGCAAGTTTTTGCAATACAAAGGATTGCAACGTAAGTGCAGCCGTAATTTAAAACCTTGCCAATATGTCATTTAATGATAATCAAGTTAAAAAAGAAAATATTGTGAAGACCTTATCAATTGTCTGCATTTAGGACACTTTTTGCCACACTTGTCTGCAGCAGATCTCAGACATTTTCTACAAAAGCTGCAAAATTGGCCAAATCAGAAATTTAGGAATCAATTCATACAACTTAGAACATGAAATTTAATCAGTTAATATTGTGTTTGAATTGAATACCTGTGACCACAAGGAGTGGTACTTGGCTCAAAGCATATCTCTAAACAAATCTGCATAATCAGCAAGTAATTAATTACTACTGCGTCACACAAAAAATCATGAAACCAAAACAAAATAGAATAAAAAATCACAAGAATCTTACAGCACATGAAAGCTCTTCTCTTAGCTTATCCATACAAGGAAGAGCAGCAGAAGAACTAGTCGAATTGACATCAGATCCCTTCTGAGTCAATTCCTTTTTTCCTACTTTACTTCCTTCATTAACACAATTTTTCTTTTCTTTCTTCTTTTTCCCACTATCTGTTCGTCAACAACAGCATCACATCAATTAAAAAGAAAACAATTTAAAATTATGAAGCACATACACAGACTCAAACACACGACACGACACAGACACTGACACTGACACATCCACACTAATAATAATTTGAGCAAATGACATAATTTAGTGTAATTATGTGTCTGAGTCGGACATGGACGGTGTCTGAGTCGGACATGGACGCGTGTCCAACACTGGGACACGGGACACGCCTAATCCGACGAGTAATTATGCTTCATAGGTTTAAAATTTCAAACCAATTTCAGACCAGTCAAAATTAATGATAATTACCTTTCTTGGGGGTTTCTCCTTCATCAAGATCCAGAACAATTGGTTGCGGTGGATTCCTAGCTCTGCGTTTCCTAAACACAAAATAAACATTCAAATCAACCCAATAATCAGAACCAGATCCATTAATCAAAATCGAATCAACCCAATTCAAATCGACCCATCAATCAAACTAATCTAATTAACCAACAATCTTAATAAAAATCAAATCCAAATCAACCCAATAACAAAACTAATGAAATTAACGAAATTCTTCAACATAAAAAAAAACAAATCTTTAAACCAAAAAAACATCAAATTCAAATGGGTTTTTCAAATGATGAACAAAAAAGTGATAAATCAAGATTACCTTGATGAATTGGAGAGCGGAGATTTCGAATTCAAAACAAAACGTCTTTTCTGTTTAGAATCTCGATCTCGATCAGGGGTATCTTCAACAATTAGGGTTGCAAGTAAAATTGCTTCTTCATCCCAACCAGCCATAGCAGCAGCAGATTTGAATCTCGGACTGATAAGCGAAGCCATGTTTTGGCTATTCGTCGCTGTTTTCTTTCGGATCACAGGGCTTCGTTTTTGTTCATCACTTTCCACCATTTTCGTCGCTGTTACTCTCTCGCAAACGAACAATGTTACTGGTTCTGGTTGATTTCGTTATGATTTTGCAGTGTGTGTAAGAGAAGAAAGGTTAACGGGTGAAGAAAAAAAGACTCCGGGTTTTCATAAAAAGGAAATATATTATTTTCCTACGGTCGAATTAGTTTGAATGAGGTCATAGTGATGGTTTTCTTAACGGCTATATTTCGAGGGTTATAATGTCAATTTATCATTTCTAGTGTAATAATGTCATAGTCATCATATTTTACTATTTTCACTCATTACTATTTTTTAAACAAATTTTTTTTAGGGGGACCAATTTATCATTTATAATTAGAATTATTTTTTATTGCTTTTAAAATTGAGCAAATAGTCACTTTAGTCCCTGACTTTGCAAATAACATTCACATCTTTGAAAAAACAATTTAATTTGTTTGGATACAATTATATAAAATAGATTTTTTTTAACAAAACTACATTTATCTTTTGATATTTATTTTCTCTATCCTCTAAAAAAAATTGAAAAGGTACTCTTAATATCACTTCATTTGAAACTATTTTTATTTTTTTTTCTTTTTGTAGATCCTTTTTTTTAAAAACTACAACAAACATAATGCTCTTTAAAGTGATTTTTTTTATAAAAAAAATAAATTCCAACAAACGGCCCCATAGAGCATGTTTGTTACAAATTAGAATAAAAATGATTTTGACATTTATTTTTTGGTAACGAAAGGGAAAAACAAAAAGGAAAAAAAAGAAGCTAAAAAAGACTCATACTAGGATCGAACAAACTCAACACTCATTGCATCTGCTAAGAGGACAAAGACCATATCAGGCGGGGCTTCATTCAAAATAACAAGGCTACTATCACTAAGAGCACCCTTTTTAGCTAGAAAATCAGTTGTAGTGTTACCCTCATTGCATCTGTAACACCCCGTTTTCCCAACAATGTAAATAATACAAATAATCAGAGTATTCAACGTAAAACGGAATGTCACACTACTTTTAAAACATAAATAGAGTAAAGTTACTATTTATCAAAAACAACCCTGTCAAAAAATTCATTTATATCGCAGCGGAAAATTATTTCAAAATCAACAACTTTGTTCAACAATCTTTGGCACTACGGCCTCAACATAAATAACTTAAAGGAAAATCTTAATCCAAAAGGTTCAACAACATAGTTCATAAAAAAATACGTAACAATGGAAGGCAAAGCAAGAATCCCCATTCCGTTACGTATCAGAGCGACCCTAAGACGACACACGAGAGAGTCAACTCACATCAACAGCTAAGTCTGGTTATCTGCACGTTACCAACATAGGGGCAACATTCAAACAGAAGGGGTGAGATTTCACATTCAATAATAATAAGCATATAATTCATCA
>Ga0315913_1004314_pt1 | contig 17208 bp, 9 predicted proteins | sample MpolsnodulesMG_FD_207736 | JGI IMG/M metagenome (GOLD analysis project Ga0315913, IMG submission 207736) | Medicago polymorpha root nodule microbial communities from Los Angeles, California, United States - small nodules | ecosystem: Host-associated > Plants > Roots > Nodule | place: USA... | reverse complement strand
AGCCATCATCATCTACTGTCACTTGTTCACTGACACTGTCATTTTCATCACTATCACACTCCAAAACAACTCTGACACAGAACAAACACCTCTCCTTATTCCATTGTTTCCAAGGTTGTCTCCTGTGTTTGGTCCCCACAACTCTCCTTTTTCACTTTTTAGTTATTTATTTACTTGGCTATGGAAATGGAAGGTTTTGATTGGGGTTATGATATATTTGGAGATGCTAGTGAGAGAATTGGTAAAGAGGGTTTTGAAGTAAACAATGAGGTAATTGGAAGTGGGAATGGTTCAACTTTCTCTTTGGTTTTGGATAGGGAGAGAGGGGAGCTTGTAGAGGCACCTGTTAAAATGGAAGGCAAGGGTGTGTCCACTACTGAGAGAAGTGTTGAAGCTTTGAAGAATCATAGTGAGGCAGAAAGGAGGAGAAGAGCTAGGATTAATGCACATCTTGATACACTTCGTTGTGTCATTCCAGGTGCTATGAAGGTTAGTTAACATAATGTATATTTTCATTGCCTTTTTTTTAATCATTGAGAAAAGCAATTAACTCCATGTTTGGATAAAACCTAAATTAAGCACTTATAAGATAAGTACTTATCACATTAATGCTTAATTATTTTCTAATAACCAATTATATTTGTGCGAACTATCCACCGACTAATATCCACAATGAAATCTAACTAGTCATCTTTAGTGGGCTCTCCCCTCCTAACCAAAGTTTTTCCTTTATACAAGGTTCGAATCCAAGACATTGCTTAAAATCTGAGCACAATATCATATAAATGTTTATGTATAACTATTTCTCTAACAAAAGGAAATAATGTTAAACTGGTTTCTTATATGTTAAAATACATTTGCATAGCTATCCTAAGAAGCTTATGAAAACATGTTATGAACATGCCATAAGCTCATATGTGTATCCATAAGTTCTACCAAATAGTTTCACAGATATTTATGTTAGTAGGTAAGTTCAAATAATTCAATCTACACGAACCTAAATAAATTGTGACATTGTTGACCTAAGTTAGTTATTTGGTTCGGGTGGTTAAAAGAATGGTAGGTCAAATCAAACTTCAAAGGGTGTAACATGGTATTTTATTGGGTATTGCCTTGTAAGCATAGCTTCACAAGTCACAATTTGATGGATTTGGTACTGTCCATGTATGCCTGCATCTTCTCCAAAGCTTTAATTTGAAGACATATTTCTTGAACAACTAAAATTCATTAGCATTTTATTTTGCTTCCATTATACATCTCATCTTGTATTGAAGAAGTGTTAGGAGCTTGAAAATTTGGAGTATAAACCATGCTAATTGGTAGAATCTAGTTAATGATCATATGTAAGGGGATCCATTAGTAAAACCATTTAAAAGAGTATTTAATTGTTTTAATGGTCAAGGACACAATTTGAGTTATAATTCCTTAAAAATGGATGATAGAAATTTGATATTAACTATCCAACCTAGTTATGTGTTGGGAAGTCCACAAGAGTGTCAGAAGCTACAATAGGAGAACTAAGAGACCTCAACACGACATCTATAAGTTAAACTTAAACATTTAGTATATGCGAAACTTCTCTTATATATCTTTCATTCAGGTCGTTTATAGTTGATCTGAGACTAACCACTCACACTTAAATTTCAACATTATGCTTAAAGTTTGAAATATAAAGCACAAATACGAGTAGAAATAAACATGTTAAATCATTCATTTATCACTTAAAATCTGATTACTATTATTTCATCTTTATGAGCACAGATGGACAAAGCATCATTACTTGGTGAAGTTATTACACATTTGAAAGAGCTAAAAAGGAATGAAGCTCAAGCATGTGAAGGTTTAATGATACCAAAGGACAATGATGAAATAAGTGTTGAAGAACAAGAGGGAGGTTGGAATGGTTTTCCTTTTTCAATTAAAGCATCGCTATGTTGTGAATATCAACCAGGTTTATTGTCTAATATAAGACAAGCACTAGATGCTCTTCATCTCATCATCATGAAAGCAGATATTGCAACTTTTGGAGGAAGAATGAAGAATGTCTTTGTTGTAATTAGCTGTGAAGAACAAAACTTTGATGCTGCTGAATACAGACAGTTTCTTGCTGGTTCTGTTCACCAAGCTCTTAAGTCTGTACTTGGTAGATTTTCTGTTTCACAGGATATGCTAAGAGCAAGAAAAAGAAGGAGGGTTTCTATATTCAGTTCTTCATCTTTAGAAGATTTCTTATAAGTTCCCTTTGTCTAGTAATTTGGATTTCTATATATCCCTACCATGTTTAAATGTGATGAGGAAGTGAGTGATGATAATAGTAATTTCTTGTACCATGTAAACTCATGTATAAGTGCTCCAATGATTTTCTCCCACTCCATTTCACTCACTTTTTGTACTGTGAATGTCACTCTATGCCACTCAATTCTATGTAATTCCAGCTTATTACATCAATCCAAACAATTACCTAAGCTACTTTAGGTATGAGGGAAAGTGTGATCTTCTTAGTGATGATCACTATGAAGTGAAACCTGAAAATTGTTCAAAACACCACAGGTAAATAACACCTTCCTCTAAAGTAGAAGTTTACGATCCTCTTCATCCTTATAATTAAGCCATTGACATAATGACACAATTGGTAAAAATGATGGAAACATGATGTGATCCTAATATGCTCATCCTTTACAAGAAATAAAAAGAACTAAATTTGATTACGTGATCTTTAATTCGTTGGAAAGTTTAAATTTTTTCCTACAATTCGTCTTTTAAACTCGAGCAAATTCGGCCCTTTTCGTGGTGAAAAATGATTTTGAAGTGGATAACATGATTTCGATGAATGAGTTGATTCAAGAGAAGAAAGCGATGCATTATAGAAGCATAATGGAGGCCGAACTAACACTTCAACGGTGAATTGTGAGTTGCAAATGAATGTGTAACCATCTCAAACATTGATTTAGCTGCCCACTTCAAATAGCCAATTAAGTTATAACCTTTTCTTTGTTTAGCCAGAGTTATTTCATTAATCATGCTATGATCGTAATCTTTTCTGCATTGTAGCCTATTTCTTTATAAAGGGGGCAAAAATTATGAATAAACAAGTAGAATATTGATGGAAATTACACTATGTGTATTTTGGTAAAAAAATTCCCCATTTTTGTGTTCTTGCATCAGAACTTGTTCATTCGACTGTGACACCTTCTTTTAACTATTCCTTTTTTCAAATTTCATCTTTTGTTTTACTCTATCCGTTTCTAATAAAATACATGTAACAATTGAAAACTTCATCCAATGTCAATGCACAACTTTTTTTTTGGTTACATGTCAATGCATAACTTTAATCATTAATATGTTTAATTTTCTATAATAAAAAAATTGATATTTTTTTTAAGGAATCTTATATACTAATATTTATCTTTATATATTAATAAAAAGAAAAATGGTCAATGTAGATTATATGAATAATGCATAAGGTTAAAATGCAAAGGAGCTGAGAGTATTTATTTTCATTTTACCATCTTGTATTTACCTTTTTCTTCCTCTATAATTTGTGTCCTTTAATCAAAACAAAAATGATTAAATTTTGAGCCACATGTATGTGTTTTCTCGTATTTTTCCCAAATTAACACGAAGGATGGGAGATGTAGGTAGATAGATATTAGACTTTATTTGAAGGTCCTGACACATGGCTTTATATTATTGGTAAGTTAGATTTATTGTCGATGACTTATAACCATTAGATCCTCTCACAAGGATGTGTTTACGTTTGGTTACAACAGTTTGAACCAGTTTCTCTCACAATGGCTCTCTCTTCACAACTTCAGAACCTCTCTTCATTAATCTCTCCACACAGCATCACAAAAGCACCAACACGGCGTCACGTGGTGGTTCATGCGGCGGCTTCCGACACAACAACCTCCCTTCAAGCTAGTAGCTATGAAGAAGGAAAGCTTGTTAGACCAAAATGGACTGGAGAGACTCCTCTCTCTCGCATGGTTCGCGCTCTCATCTCTTTCAAGCCTTTGTACTCTATCCTCAAGCTTGGTGCTAGACAAGTTCTCATAAGGTTAACCATTGATTCTTCTCACTTTGCTTCACATTTTGCATAACTATAGTTTTGTAACATTCTTTCTTTCACATTTTTTGGATGTGATTGTAAATGCAGTACAGCTGAGAAAAACAATATACCATGGAGGGAAATGACAAAAGAGATTTTGGAATCAGAAGTTTATAAAGAGTTGGATAGCATTCAAAACCAGTCTTTAGTATACCCTGATTGTAATTTCATCTTACTTCTTTCACTTTTTGGTCTTCTCTTTGCACTTGCATGTTTCAAGTGTATTGATGGAAGGGCTGTTTGATTTACTATACAGATTATTTGAATCCATTTCATGCATATGATGAAGGGAATCTTACATGGCTGGTAATTGCTAATTCTTTACTTTACTTTTTCTCAATGTCAATCAATGGTTTCATTTGGTCACTCTTTGGTAGTTGTATATGTTGTATTGTCTATGAAGCATTGACACAAACACTGGTAATTATTTAGGAAATTGAAGTAATTGAATGTTATGTAACCACATGCGTCGGTGTCGTGTGGACACTGATACATGTTGGACACACCATCAATCTTAAAGTGTTGGTGCTACATAACGGTTGTTCTTCCCAACACTTTTTTTGGTTTTGTTTTGATATGCTTATTGTGCAAAGTTACTGCTAACTTTCACAAGTTCCAATTTATTACTTTTAAAGATTTGTGTTTGTCAAAGGTTACACATTATAGGTGTAAAAATGTGCCTTGGCATCCATCCAAGATATGGATGATAACAAACAGTCAAAATACGTTTTCGCTGGACCTTTTATGTTTGGGTTTAATCATGTGTACATAACTATCTGTTTATGCACATTTACAAATTATGAGATTTTCCAATGTAATATGTGGTTTTTTGTTTATTTTGTTCTTTGGCAACCATTTGAATCATAGGTGCATTTTTTACTTGCTCTTCGTTAAACAAACTATTATGTGGATGGAAATACTAATCATTGTTGGCTTCCTTGCTGAAATTCCATAGAAAATATCATAAGATCTGTATTGTATGATGATAGGCAGCAGCAGAAGCAGAGGCTGCTACTAAGTCAATGGTAAGACGAGCGATTCCTACTGCTTCATCAGTCGAAGAAGCGACTCAGATAATGCGTGGAAATTGGCTTAATACAATTGAACAACATCATCTGCAGCATTCACAAACATCCATGATTGGTGACATTCTAGACATTGGATGCTCTGTGGGAGTAAGCACAAGATTTCTTGCGGACAAGTTCCCTACGGCCAATGTCATTGTGAGTTTTAACGAATGCAATTGAAATTGCTCTGTCAACACTATGTAAAAGAAGCCTTGTGTATGGTATGGTATGTACATGATTTTTGATTGATATGTTTGTTCCAGGGGCTAGATATGTCACCCTATTTTCTAGCTGTGGCTCAGCATAAGGAAAAGAGCGGAACGTCTAGAAAAAATCCTATAAAATGGATACATGCAAATGGGGAAGACACGGGCTTGCCTTCTAAATCATTTGATCTTGTGTCTATTTCTTATGTGGTATGCCTTCTTCTCCCCTTATTTGGTCCTCCGTTAAATTCAGAGAATGCTGCAATGCACTTTTTTCTTATGTTCGAAACCACTGTTTAGAGACTAATATTTTTCAGTGTTCTTGCATTAAATCAATTGTGGATTTTCAAGCTCGTAACACAATATGACAATATATGAGAAAAACCTTTTTATAAAGAACAAAGGAATTGTGGATGATGGCATCTTTTGAATTTTTTTCCATGTAAATTAATTGATTCATAGATTTGATTGCTCTAACAGTATTTTTAACAAAATATTCAGTAGATTTTATTTTCTTGACCCCTCAATCTGTGCAGTTTCATGAATGTCCTGCAAGAGCCATAGTGAATGTAGTAAAGGAAGCATTCCGTCTCCTTCGGCCTGGAGGAACGTTTGCTATGACAGATAATTCGGTAAATAAAATTATGATCAGATTTTCTTCTTCTTTCTTTTTATGCTCCTATCACAAACACTAATATCATTAATATTGCCTTCTGCAGCCAAAGTCAAAGGTCCTACAGGTATTTTTCCATTTTTTCTTCTTGACCATATTTTTATACTCAATACATTGAGTTTGTTTCTACAACTTTTCCTTATTTTGTGGTTAACAGTAAATATTAACATAATATGTATAAGTTAGCTCAAGAGCTAACTACATTTGACTCTTTTTTGATCTGCATAAGTTAATGTTTGCTAAATTTCAATGATAATATGAACCAATATATTAAATCATATGTCCTACTAGACGCATAGTCGTTGTCACGTTGAAAATAACTTAGCCTGTAACATAACTTTTAATACTGCATATTTTCATTTTAAATCAATCAGAATGAAGTGAGATTTTATGGATCCAAAACTGATTAAAGACCTTTCATGTAGCTTATGGTAAATTATTGTTTAGTAGGAACATCATCAAACTTGTTCATTTGTTTTCTTCATGTCTTGTAGGAGTTGTCTCCTGTCCTGTTTACATTGATGAAAAGCACAGAACCCTTTCTTGACGAGTACTACTTGACTGATATGGATGAAACACTGAGGGAAGCTGGTTTTGTGAACATAAAATCAATTCTTACCGACCCTAGGCACGTAACTTTAACGGCTACTGTGCCTCAATGAAACATCTTGGGATTTTGCTTCCTTTAAAACTTTTTGGAACACAAACAACTTTTATGCTTAATGAAAGGTTTTACTTGTTAGGAAGCTTTATTTGGTTGTTTTTTGCTTTGTTCTTTGGTTACCTTGGTCCTTGAATAATTTATGATCAAGAATAGGAAATTAGGAAATTACCGACCCTTGAGCACGCAACAACAACATTAAAGGATCGCACAAAGTTAGAGCATCCACAATAGAGACATCCATTTTTTGGTACTTAAATGGCCACACATGTATACATCACTCACTTATAATTTTTTAATAGTAGTACCTAATAAGCACACAATCTCTAACCCAACATCTCACATAAATTTCTTAAATGAGACCCACTAATCAACTATCAATAACTTTATATCATTACATTTCAATTTTTTTAATATTAAAAAAGTGTAGGTTTCACTCCAAGTATTATAAAACCTCGAAAAAGTTATCTTCAATTGAGTAACTAATAGGTATCAGGTCTTAAATGTTTAAGACCCTCCCATAGAAGGTATCTTTTTAAAAAGATAATACTTTTTTTAAGGAAAGATGATAAGATAATACTCATCTCCTCCGACCACCCTCAGCTTACCTTTTCTTTCCAAATCAAAGTCAATCAGTTTTTCACTTGCAGTGCTCCATTGTTTTGCCCCTGTCTCTTTCTTTGTTTGTTGTTCAGAAGCACCTCGGCTTCAAAACAATGTATCTGGTGAATTTTTTGGAATTGGAAATGTATTCGTCAAACAATAAAAAAGAAATTGTATTCTTATTTATTTCTTATCAATAAGAAATTGCATTGTTTATACTTGTGTTGTGTTTTATTTTAATAAATTTAATTTTGCTTCTAAATTTTTTTTTGCATTAACACTTGTATGTTGTTTGGTTGTTGAATCTCCAACTTGCATGATGCATAATGTTTCTTTCAACAATGTAGTTAATTACATAATTCTTGTTGACCGCTATGTAAAACTGCATAAAAGAATTGATTGTCATTATGCTAGTGGATTATCAAATGCTTAACTAGGATTTGTCTCGTCTTTAGAAAAATATTTGTATGCCTAAATTTAGTTAACATGGGTGTACATGAATGCCTGAAAATATTTCTAGTATTCAACATAGTTTTAGACCATATTTACATGATATCTTCAAAAAAACACCAATAATTTATCCTTCAGAGCTCTCCAAACTAGTTTCACTGATATTTGTTTTGGCCTTCATGCCTTATTTTGTCTCCTGCATAATCCTTCCATCTAAGAAAACAAAGAATAAAATAATATTAGACAGATAGGTATGATAATGAAGACTGCAAATACAAATCAGTTCAAAATATATTGCAAATTCAAGCCTAACACATGCCAATAAAGTATAATAGAAACCTAAAGAAAAAAAGCTAAATGGCCAAGAAATAAATTAGCTAAAATAGATAGATTTCATCACCTCTTATTCTTTACGTTTATCTTCAAAATTTTAGCACAGTTTTAGAAAAAACCATTATAATAGAAGTAAGTTCAACATAGTTCTGAGTAACAGGCATATCAATTGAATATGTGACTTTAAATATCCGAGGACTACATTTAAATTATCCTCGACACTTTATTTAAATCATCCTCAACACCACCAACAACCTCAATAAACACAAATCCACCAAAAAGTTTATGCTGCTTAAAGAAAGAAAAGATGGGATTTTATGCAGGACTTTGTATAAATCAGCAGTTTCAACTAAAGGTCTTTACTTAACTATCATTGTTGCACAATAACCTATATTTGATGTGCTAATAAACTTGAGTAAGATGGAAAAATAAGTTAAGCTAACATGAATTTATTCTAATGACAAAAATTATGTCATTCGCCGGAGTTAAATAAGATTGATACATTAAACAAACATGAAAAAGGAAAGCTATCAAGCAAAACAAGCCTAGATTGCACAAATATATAATATATGCAAGGTTCAAACACTAACCACCACAAAAAAATAAAAAAAACCTAGTGTGCACAAATAATAATGTTGTCCGCAATAAAAGTAAGTCAAACAGGAAGTAAATATGAGATCTTCACTCCTCTGAAACAGCAAAAAATCAAAAGAGGACGCTTAAAGCAACATTGTTGACCAAAATTAACCAAAATCAACAAAAATATAATCACTAATTCTCAAGTATTACAGCCATTTCAATAAATTCACGATATCAATGTGAGAAATAGATGATATTGAAACAAACTAAAACTTCAAAGCTTGAAGATTTTTATTTATACTTTTTGTCTAACTCAAAGCTCCTTTTCTAAGGCTTTTACTTGTTTAGAAATTAGTCTTCTTCTCTTCTTAAACATTAAACTACCATCCTTATGGATATTATTTTTCCCCAGTCTATTTACCATTACCTAAAATTATTCAAAGCAACATTTTGTTTGGATCTGCAGGGAATGAATTTTTTATTTTTTTTAAATTTAGAACCAGTAATGAAGCATAACCTGAAGGTTATACTAAAGAAAAACTTTAATCATAAAAAGCATACATATATAAAAGAAGATATGAAAAAGTTTATTTTCTTTATAATAAAAGTGAAATCCTTGAGGGTTGATTAAGGCACAAACTCATGATAAACATAAATCAATTTTATAGTTTTCTTTATGATTAACCATATAGTATACACAAAAGACTTTATCAGTACTTTAAGCATATGATCACTGATATAAAAAAATTGGAAACTAAAGTGATTTTACCTGAGTTACATAAAAAGAATTTGATCTAGCTTGCTTCTCCAAAGCTACTCTTAATCCAAGTGGATGAGCGATATCCTCGGTCTGAAGAAAACCAAAGAGATTTGTTAGCAAAGTAAGCATTTGAAGCACACGTACTTCAATTTGCAAAACGTACCCGTACCGGTACTCCGCGGGTACTGGTACTCGTATGGGTACAGGACGCACCCATGATGTACCAATTTTTTTTTTGTTTTTAAACCTTGGTACGGTTACGGTACGGCAGTGGTACTCTTAAGGTACGCATAACCATTTTTTTCTTGAGAAAATGAGACTTTTCATGAGAATTAATAGCAATTATAGTTTTTTTTTTTGTTTTTTTTATAAACTCAAACGGTTCCACAGCCACAACAACATTTACAAAACAAGAATGTGGGATATTGGTGGAGATGAATGGAATCTATTCAACGGAGCTAGTATTCTTGAAGTTGCTAGTCTTTCTCTGGATGAACCTGCCACGTAAGCTAGTTTTTTTTACTGAAGATGAGGAAGGAAATAGTGATATTGACACTCTTGGAGTGTGATTTTTCCAATTCATGCATAGATATTAAGTTTTATCCCGTACTTTAGTTTTTCAATTTGGATGTTTTAGCCGCGTAATTTTTTTGGTTGAATTTTTGTCGTCATTTGAGCAATATAATTTCCTCATGCTATGTTATTTTGAATTTAAAAAAATTATCCTAACATACTTGTACCTTTGTTTTTTGAGAAATGTCGTATCCCATACCCGCACCCCTACAACACTGGTAAGCATGTTATTTCATAACCCAATAAGAAAATCAAATTCATTCCTTTCACTATCCAAAATCTATTTTATGTGGCTCAAGATCAAGTCTACTGTCATAATTAGGATCACACAAAAGTATTTTCAACGTGAGTTAACTCACTTAGGTATATTTTTCAGCGTGAATTAACTTACGTTAGACGGGAATGAGCAAAAATAAATGGGAGAAGAGCAATTCTTTAACAGTAAAAGGAGCTCAACAATTATCGGATCCAATTATCAACTCCCTGTATCATACAGACGGCTCCTCCCAAAAGGTGTTTGTAGTCAAATTGAGAAAATTATGAGGAACTTCATGTGGGGAACGTTGGAATCTAAAGGGGTTGGAAGACAGTCGTATGGGAGAAGATTTGTCAACCAAAGCCTTTGTTTATGAGTTTGGAGGGGAGGGGAAGAGAGGAGTTCGAGGGGTGAAAAATATAAAGAAAAAATGAAGAATTTTTTTACATATTTTGAAAGAGCAATAAATGATAAGCAAATGCTTATGATTGATATATTTTTAATTTAAGAATATTATAACAACAAATAATGAATTTGAAAAAATTATATAAAGGGTTAATTAAGTTTTTAGTCCTTATAAATATTCACAATTTTGTTTTTAGTTGCTAAAAAATAAAATCACATTTTTTAGTCCCTGTGACATTTTCCTTAAGCATTTTAAGGACCAAAAATGTTGATGGAAAATTTTGACAGGGACTAAAAATGTTGATGGAAAAATTTTATAGGGACTAAAAATGTTGATGGAAAATTTTATAGGGACTAAAATATGTGATTTTATTTTGTAGGGACTAAAAACAAAATTCTGAATATTTATAGGGACCATTTACTTAATTAACCCATATATAAACCCTCTAAAAGTATTCCCCAATACAATTTTTTAGTTTACCAAAAGAGAGATATTTTGTAACCCCAAATCCTTCTCCTCCTAATTTGTTTTATTTCTTTCGCTTACTCTTTCTTTTTTCCAAAACTACCCCCTCCCCTCCACCTCCCCTCCAAACTCTCAAACAAAGACTAAGGGGCAAAGAGGCTTAAGCTTCCGCAACGTCAATTTATTTAAGGGTTAATTAAGTTTTTAGTCTCTATAAATATTCACAGTTTTGTTTTTAGTCCTTACAAAATAAAATCACACTTTTTAGTCCCTGTAACATTTTCTTTAAGCATTTTAGGGACCAAAGCTGTTATGAAAATTTTTGACAGGGACTAAAAATGCTGATGGAAAATTTTATAGGGACTAAAAATGCTGATGGAAAATTTTACACAATTTTTAATCAAAATTATTCAATACGCGAGTTTAATTGAAATTATTCAATACGCGAGTTTAATCAAAATTATTCAATACGCGATTTTAATCGAAATACGCGATTTGAATCGAAATTATTCAAACGCGATTTTATTCAAAGTACCATAATGTCAAGCAAAATGTAGCAAAATGCGCACGACATATAAAAAAACATAAAAAAAATCCAAACCAATTAAGCAAAAAAAGATCCAAAACATAAAAAAGAAAATTACATTCAATCGTCACACAAGTCAATCGGGTTGTCCTCGATAGTCCCTGGGGCAGTTGCTTTTGGTTGAGGACCAAAATAGCATGTCCTCCTGCTCCTCCTCAACCTCGACTGATTGTACACCAGCACCTTTGAATCCTTCTTTTTGACGGAACCATCACATGTGATTCTGTGCCATGTCATAGGCGATTTTTCTTTCTTCTTGTCATCATCCTCCTTTTTGTTCAACTCAACGTTTCCCTGATTATGAGACATATCTACATAAACAAATTGACGATCAAAACCTACTTCATGTTGTAACAATTCTACAATGTTTCATCAAAACCTAAACTAATCATAAAAAGTATACTATAACTAATCATAATAATTATATCACAAATTCATAACAACAAAAATTCACAATAAACCTAAACTAATCGTAACGATTCTACAACAATTCATCAAAACATAAACTAATCCTAAAAATTCTACCATAATTTCCTAACAATTCTACAACAATATGTCAATCTTATTTGAAATATCCATTAAACCTAAACCTAAACCTAAACAATTCTAACCTAAACCTAAACCTAAATTATCATAAAATCAAAACAATTTCTAATTTCTAACAATTTCTAAAACCTAAACAGTTCTAACAATTTCAAATACCTAACAATTTCTATTACAATTCTATTCTAAACAACATATAACGAATCAATATAAAATCATCATCAAATCTAAAATCAACAAAACCTAAATATGTCAAAAAATTTCCAAAAAATCAAACAATTCAATAACAAAAAACCAATGCAATAGGATTCAAAACACTTACTTGATTTTGTGATTGAAATTGGCTTGAAATGGCTGAAAATCGCACCTAGGAGAATGAAAAACGCAACAATGGAGTTTTGGAAACTTCTATGTCTGTTATGTTCTTATAACAGATCATCTGCAGTTAACTGCCGAAGAAACCTCGGCAATTAACTGCCGTTGGTTCTTTAAAATTTCGACAGTTAACAGCCGAGGGACATTTGAGTAATTTACATGTGTTTTTCAGCCTTAGCAAATGTGTATATAACAATTTTCAAATTACAATAATGGGTAAAACTGGGGACCCAAAACCTAAATTTTAAAAAGCTACAACTAGTAAATTAATTAGTATATCTTAAGGAATGACAAGATATATGTGTGTGTTCAGCGAGGTGGAATAAAAAAAAATATGAGCAAGTTTTACTTATTAAGTATGGTAATTAAACAGAATGTAGCGGAATAAAAAATATTTACAGCAGCGACATGCATTATTATATGCAGGGTCAGAGTTCGAACCCCGAACACCCCACTAGACTACTTGACAAAAAAAAAGAAATAATAATAATTTACACTATATTCAAGTATACTAGGGGTGGCGAAGGTAGTTTCTCATATACAAGAGGTAAGTATTATCCAAGACATAGGGGTGGCTGCCGCCCCATTTCTAATGAACCTAGCTCCGTCTGATGGAACTCATATATTCCTGTGGTGAAATCTAGAGCAACTTGTTCGAATACTTGGACAGGAATCACAACCATTTGGAGCTAGGTATTGGAAGACATTCAATGGAATATTGGGAACGGTAATGAAGTGCATTTTTGGTCTGATTCGTGGCAACCTTTGGGTGTACTTCTGAAGAATGTAACCGTCAACTATGTTCTTGAAGAGCAAGCAATTGAATTGGAGGGTGGGGTAAGTTGTCAGATGGTGCTGGAAGATCAGGTTAAATTCATAGCTGCCATGTTGTAGTAACAATAACGACTATAATGACGGTTTGTATTGGCCTTTTTTATGGAATGGACAATTTTCAACCAAGTCAGCTTATGAGTTTCTTGTTTAGAATTAGTATTTAAATGGAACATGTTGGGATTTATATATGGCACTGGGTGGGGTCTCAAAGAATTAAGTGCTTATTGTGCTGATTCTGAATAAGGTCTAAAAATTAATGAAAAAGAAGTCGATGCGGTTTAGGAGACAATTCTATTTGTCCTCCTCTATGTCAGTCGCGAGACAAGTCTGCGCTGCATTTGTGGTTGGATTTTAGTTGTGTTCAACATATTTGGGATCAGTTTGGTTTTGCGGGAAAACAATTTTTTTATAGAAGATTTGCATACTTGGCTGAATAAAAATTTAAGGTCATCAAACGACGTTGGTAATGGTTGGAAGCATTTGTTATTTCGGACTGTGTTATGGCGTATTTGAACTCAAAGGGTGTCATCCCATGGCGCTTGAATCACATTCAACCATATATGTGGAGTTAGTTGAAAAGGGTTGCAATCCATCTCACCCTTACGCCTCTATTCAGTTGGCTTGGAAAATGTTTAGTGAGTTACTAATGAATGTGCAACATTCTCATGCATTGATTTAGCTGACCATTTAAAAGAGCCAATTAATTTGTAACCTTTTCTTTGCAATAATTAATTAGTCACCGAGTTATTTCGTTAGTAATGCTATGATCGTAATCTTTTGAGCATTGCAGCCTATTTCCTTTGGAAAGGGGGCAAAAAATATGAATAAAAAGGTAGAATATCTTTAATTATCTATCATCTTGATTGTGGCGCATTCTGTTAATTTTTTTCTTCTTTCTTTTATGCTCCTATCACAAACACTAATATCATTAATATTGCCTTCTGCAGCCAAAGTCAAAGGTCCTACAGGTATTTTTCCATCTTTTCTTCTTGACCATATTTTTATAATCAACACATTGAGTTTGTTTATATAGTTTTTCCTTATATTGTGGTTAACAGTAAATATTAACATAATATGTATAAGTTAGCTCAAGAGCTAACTACATTTGACTCTTTTTTATCTGCATAACTACATTTTAATGAAAATATGTAGATGGTGTATATGAGTTGGGTCAACTCAGAAAATCCGGTCAAACTTACCAAAAAAATCTAAAAAAAATGGGTTGGCCCGGGTAATTGGGTGGGTATTGTTTCTAAAAAGACTATTACTTTTCCCACTTTGCTGTATACTAGCGAGCCCTATTTTTTTCCTTCAAAAATACCCCTAGTCCGGATTACATAATCCAAACTCCTTTTGGATTATGTAATCCGGACAATTTCGTGCATTTTGGAGCTAGAAGACCCTAAAGGATCTTGATGCCAAAGTGCATTGGATGTGTTCGGGTTATATCATCCGGACAATTTTGACACTTTCCAGATTATATAATCCGAAATGTGTCAATCACCCCGCGGGAAAGTCAACATTTAGGGTGAAAAAGTTTGTTTCCAGATTATATAATCCGGAAAGTGTAAAAACAGTCTGGATTACATAATCCGAACTGTATCAATACAGAGGCAGAAGCCATCTGTTTTGGCTGAAACTCTTTTTGGCTAAACAACATACCATGCCTTTGACCATATGTTCAAACAGAAAATTTGATTCATAACATAACAATTAACAACACAACATAATTATTCAAACATAACATTAATCAAACATAACTATAAAATTATCCAAATGTTACATAACTAAAAATTATCCAAATTATTCAAACATAACATAATTAAAAATTACAATCATCCCGATATCACTACACCCCTGCCACCCTCAACATTTTGCCTACGATGATAAACTTTCCCACCATAAATTTCTCTCAGGACTTCCTCCAAATATTGTCATGCCTCAGACCATTGTTGCACCTCACCAATGGACATAACAACATACAAATGATCTCTGTATGGCCAATCCTTCCGCCCAGCTCTAAGAACCCATGCTCTCCATCCTCCTCAGCAACAATTTCATCAAAGGCCTCCCGCTATGGTGGCCTCGGAACTGGAACCTCCTGGATTGGAAGAATCATGCGTGGATGAGAGACAAGATAAAACCATTTGATGTATCCCTCTACTGCCTCCACACCATGCAGTGCCCGGTTACCCAATTGCTAAGGTGTCAGCGTATAATCAATTGCTAAGGTCTCCTTGGGAGGTGCACTGACGTGTGGATGTTTGGGGATGGTTTGAATGTACCCAAACTGGCGAAGCACCCGCTCCAATAGATATCTCACCTTGCGGTTGCCGTATTTAAGTCATCCAGAGTAAAGGCTGACCCGCTCAAAAGGACATGTCTGACAGTGCTCTCCCTATGGGGCCATGACAATGCCTAACAGATCCAAAGCATCCAGACGCCCTATGTACTTGTCTGGTGTAGACAAACCAACCCGTGGTGCAAAAAGCATGGCGCGTGGATGCTGATCATACCGATATCCACCCCACACATCTTTGTTGCCTATACCCCTGAAGTGTTGATACACCCAATCTTGCAACAAAGACAACCACATATAAATATACAAACAATCAACACTTACAGATGAAAAAACAAACATAATTATTTATTTATACCTGCAACAAAGTCAAGTATATATTCTGACAGCAAACTGTAGTTCCAATGGGTAGCATGGTTAAGCTCCATATACAAGTGATACTAGGGATATAACCCGTGCGTTGCACGAGTTTCATTAAAATATATATACATATATAAAATTTATGTAAAAGTGGCAAAAATAATATTTTCATCAAGTATAATCACATACTCCCTCCGCTCTCAAATGTAAGCAAATTTTCACTTTTTAGATTCATTCAATAAATAATGTATGTGGTCCATATTATAGACTACGTACATCATTTATTGCATGAACCTAAAAAATAAAAAGTTGCTTACATTTGAGTCCGGAGGGAATATAGTTTTATGATCGATTGTGTTTTAAAAATTACGTCATTCTTGGTCTCTAATTTATTAAAAATTGCGTCAATTGATCTTGTATTTCGACAAACACCAAATACAATATCAAAGTCAAAGAAGTGTGCACTCCCTAAGTTTCTTATCCTAAAAGCATCTTATTTCATTTGCTTATAACATTTATGCATAAAAATAGATATAATTGGTCATTTGATTGTAAGGTAAACATAACTTCGGATTTGTTGTTCTTAAACAATATTTTTCCAAAACTATTTACATATTGCTTCTGAATTTTTTTAATGGATATTGCTTAAGATCTTATTAAATTGATTTATGTATGATTAGACATGAAGTTGATTAAAATAGATATCTACTTATTGCATTGATGTTAAAATTTTCAGCTTCCCAAAAAAACCATCATGATTAATTAATCAAGATCAGAAAATTAAAAGAATGCAAATGTTCTTGCAGTAAATTGTTTTTATTGCAATAAAATATTAGCATAAATAAAAATAAATTATGACTAATACATTTATACCCATAATAAAAGGTGGATTCTAGGGTGAGGGTCCAATTAGGTCCCTCACCGGTGAACCACGAGAAAAACACTAATAGATTAAATAAGTGGTTCAGATTTATTTAAATTAAAAGAGGGAACATGTAGAACTGCTCACATTCAATCATATCCTGCAATGGTTTCACCCGTTGTTAACCGTAATTAATTGTTACGAACCGA
>Ga0315913_1004312_pt1 | contig 17212 bp, 10 predicted proteins | sample MpolsnodulesMG_FD_207736 | JGI IMG/M metagenome (GOLD analysis project Ga0315913, IMG submission 207736) | Medicago polymorpha root nodule microbial communities from Los Angeles, California, United States - small nodules | ecosystem: Host-associated > Plants > Roots > Nodule | place: USA... | reverse complement strand
AGCCACTTTTGACTTACTCTTCGCTGACGTGGCACCCCCTAACTAATTACACGTGGCACCTCACTTAAGGAATGTGGGTGCCACGTAAGCGAAGACTAAGTCAAAAGTGGTCTTGGGGGCCAAAACTGCCAAACATCCAATACATAGGGGGCTGTTTTGTATTTTAATTAGTTAGGGGGCCAAAATCGCAACTTTTGGAAAGATAGGGGGCCAAAAGTGCAATTAAGTCTTTTTTTTAATAGGGGGTCAAAATTGCAACTTTTGCAAACTTAGGGGGCAAAAAGTGCGTTTTAGCCTTAAAATTAATGGTATTTTTAGAAAGAAAAGTCCAACTCAAAAATGTTGAAAGACGTAGTTTTAAATATAGATTATTATTATGATTGTAATTTCAAGTGAATAGGACAAACAAGAATGTCATATTTCTCACTTTTGTCTCGGGCTTGCAAGTGTTTTAGCCTTTTTAGTAATTATTTGATTAATTCTTAAAACTTAGGAATTTTAAGAATTTAAATGTGTTTAGATATGATCATATGTTGTTATGATTGATTAAATCGAATGGTTGTGTTGTGGAAGAGGGGAGAGAAACACTCTAAGCACATAATAAGGATAAAAAGATTAAAGGAACAAACACACCAAGATTTTTATTGATAGATTTTTAGTAAGTGTACTAAAAATGAATCGAAGTAATAAAATTTAGGGTAAATACCTCTTTTCGTCCCTATAATATTAGCGAATTCCAGTTTTAGTCCCTGTAAAAAAAGATTTAGATTATGTACCTGTAATTTCAGATTCTACCACTTTTGGTCCCTCATTTCACCACGTCAGCAAAATCTGCATACATGGCACGAAAAATGAGGGACCGAAAGTGGAGGAATCTGAAATTACAGGGACCAAAAGTGGGAGGAACATGAAATTACAGGGACGTAATTTATGCAGATTCTGTTGACGTGATGAAAGGAGGGACCAAAAGTGGAAGAATCTGAAATTACGGGGACAAAATCTAATTTTTTTTACAGGGACTAAAACCGGAATTCGCTGATATTACAGGGACGAAAAGAGGTATTTACCCTAAAATTTATAAGTTCACATCCACAAGGACTGCCTCAAAATCGTGTCACCATGGCTTCCTTAAATTCAAATTTTAATTATCGCACTCCTGCAAATCATGTCACGATTATGCCATCGTGACACGATTGTGCTGACAGTGGCAAAATCAAGATCTGGGTGAAAAATCGTGTCAGAACTACCAAATCGTGACACGATGCAATAAATCCAACTTCTTGTTGTTTTTATGCTATTTGCACCTTCAATCTGTCTAAAATTGCTACAGACTCAATATAAACATCAAAATAATTCTAAAAATACAAGTAATGACAACATGTCATCATTTATCCAATTCAGTCTAACATACGTTTGAGGGAGAGAGCGCCTCTCCAACCAACCTTTAATGAGTCTTTACAAGAAGTATAAATAAGTTATAAGAAATTAGATTCAATAATAAGCAACAATTTCTACCCGTTTGTGTTCCTTCTCTCAACACACAAAAAGATCTTCTAAAAAGACAAGAGATAGCTTAAATCCTTCCTCTTTATGAAACATCTATACTCAAGATATTTAGATGTATTTTCCAACCCCAAATTCTCACCCCAAAAGCTTTAAACCCTTGGTGGTTAAGTTTCCGTAAAAGTTTCATATTTTTGGCGATTCTTGGTCTATCTTCCTAAAGAGACCCACCCTAATTGCTTGTTTGGAATAGCGGTAGATTAGCATTTCACATGCCCCGAAGCATATTTAACATGAAAATGGAGAAGCTACACTTTGTAGTTTTAGAGAAAACACACGTTAATGTTGTATTCACCGCAAAAACAAACTAGAGTTTAGTATTTAAAGTTTCAAATGGATCCCATCTTTTGATGATTTTTAACCTCTCTCCCATATGACGCCAACACTTAACTTTTAAGTTCACTAATAATCACCTCGTTTGATACCATCAAACAATGTGATAAAAGAAATTATAGTTATTGGCAATTTATAAATAGAATAAACCACACCTACTTTTATTTCAATATTTAGCCAACCTAAAGACATTGCCAAACGCGAATAGACTTGGATTAGCCAATGACCTACCATCATAATTCAACTTGACTCAAATCATCATTGTAGGCTATCACTGGGGGCTCCCACTTCATAAGAACATGTTGTTGCTATAATTTGAGTTCGTGTTGGAACTTAACAATTCATAATACAAATATTAAATTTGCTACACATGCTTGATATGGATGATTGGATTCAAGAAAAAATTGTGGTACTGCTCTACCCAAACTCTAGTCATTTTCATCTTGAGTGGCAATGCACGTATTAGTGGAAAGGACATGATGTCATAGCCAATTCACAATGATCAAACAAGACTGATGTTAGAAATTGAATAGGACAACTTTTTAATCCATGTCCTATATTAGTACTGCCAAGTAACTTTTCCAAAGTTATAAAAACAAAGGGGGTGAAGAATTGGCATGGTGTAATTTAATAGAATTTTTTTTCCACTTGAGATTGTTAAGATCAAGTGGGTAGTGGAAGATACCTGTCCGAGTCATCCATCAAAATTTAGACAAGGCAAAGTGTTAGGCAAAGATTGTCCACCCAAGCAATGACCCTAAACAATTAATTCTTAACTCTTCATTTACTATACATACTTTGTATTTGTATGGTGTGCTTAATAAGTAAAATGACAGGGTATGTGTCTAGGTGGTTGATAGAGAACGTGAATACCCTTCTCACCTCATAGATAAATGAAAAGGAGGTGATCTTTTTTATTGTTTTTTAAATTCACAAGTAGCCTACTCAATTTATATGAGATCCACATAATTAAGCGGGTCAGGTGTAATTTTTGCCAATAATATAAAATAGTATATGTGAAAGAATGTGTTGCTTACATTATTTTAAATTCCTTAAAAAAACATTATTTTAAATTGAAAGTAAAGATTAAGCTTGGAGGTAAACGGATGTTGTTTTGATTGGAAAAAATACATCCTATATCAACAATGAAGCTCAAAGTGCTTAATTGAGATTGATATATGTATATATTATTACTCATTTTATAACTTTAGTATTTGATAAGCACTTAACTTCTCTAGCCCAACACCTCATAAAAGATTATTAGATGAATTTTATTAATAACTCTAAATCATTATATTTCAACAAAGCTAACTTTTTTTCGTAATATTATTTATTAAGTAGGGCTTACAAAAAAAGGAATAGAAAAAGTGCTTAACATAGTCACCATTCTTTATAAGCATCCATAATTTTTGCTCAATATTTTATTACCATGAAATATGTACTCCGTACTTTTTTTTTTTGGACTTAAATCAGGATCTTCTGTCCGCACTGCGGATACTGATCACTTGAGCATTGTAGGACCCAAATGAGTGGCAAACTCTTCCTAAGGATCTTCATGTTGTTGCATGTCAAAGTCTGGATTCAAACGCAAGATCTTGATTAAGATGTAAGAGACTCACACAATCTCATCTAAGTTCTCTTGGTTCCTCCGTACTCTCTATGATCTTGAATATAAACAATAAAACTACCTCAATCTTTAAAAAATAGTTAGCATCATTTAAGTTTTTTATTTCATTAAAAAATAATAACTACATTCTCTACTTTATCCTTCATCTAAATTTATTTTGTGAGAACAAATTGTTACATGAATCTTAAGTTCGAAATTAATTGAATAGTAGTATTTCATAAACAAAAAACTTTCTCAACCTTTAAAAAATATTATCACACAAAAAAAATTAAAATTTGAGGCTTCAAGTAAAGTCCTCCACAAACATGTGCAAAATGTGCAAAAGTGTAATGTTAACCCAACCTGTAATAAATTCATTGCACATAGCATGGTAGCTTTTAGGAACCATACACGTTACATTAGAGAGGTTGTTCTATACCCCTCTAGCTAAAATAACGATACCACAAGGCAATGTAATACTAATTTGTACTTTGGTGAGTCCATAGTTACATCAAATGAGCTGTTAGATTTTCTATTACCATGAAAAACAGTCACACAATGCTTTCAACTTAGTTAGGTAGTAACACATTTTGAGGATACTGACCTAGCTACATAACATGCTAGTTTTATGTAACAGGACCACTGTTCTGTGACAAAATGAGCGTAAAAAGACAAAAATTGAGAATATTTGCAAACATGTTCAATAATTTTCATAAGTGAAACTGTTCTATTTCTACTGTATGAGCATTTTACAATTAAGTGTGTGGACCAAGTTACTTTTAAGAATAATATATTTTAAGCTGAACTATTCAGCTGATTATCTTATTATAAATACTGAACTATTCAGCTTGATTATTGATATTGATTTTAATTACTATTTACTAATACTAATGCATGATAAGGAAGAGTAAAGTTACAAATCTAGTTTTTTCCTTTGCTGAATTTTACACCTCTTCTATCTACCATCTTCAAATTTGCATCAAAATCACATTAGAATTAATTTCATGACATATTCACATGCTATAATCTTCTTGTCTACTATTGTGAGTATTTGTACTACATTTTCCCAAGAAAAAACAAACAAGTTTTCATGTCTCTCCATTGCTTTCTGTGGACTTCATTTTCTTTTGCAAGAAAAATTCGTACTGATGACTGAAAAGGTGAAACTAAATTAATTCAATGTCAAGCATAGCATCTAAGTTTAATAAGATCTAATTGATGTAGAATGAAAATAGCTTTTCAATAGAACGTGATATAATTTGGATTTGACATTGCACACTTAAAAAACACATGGAAATTCTGCTTTTTGCATCAAGGATTTATAATGGGGTCAGTCATGCATCTTTGTATGCCCTTTTATACAGTGTCACTGTTTTGGGAGATAATGCAGCCTTAAGAAATGCTTATGATTATTTTATCTTTTTTTACCAGAAGGGTTGCTGAAATTGTTAGACCGGACGTCATGACTAGGATTCGAATCCTGACGACTCCACTTATGCGTGTGAGTTTATAATAACTTTATCATTTCGTTATTAAAAAAGACAATATATAATATATTATTGTCATTACACAGCTATTATGTTAAGAATATACATAATATTGAAAAATATCAAAATCCGTGTAAGGGCAAATTTGCCATCAACGTGGGATCACAAATCCATCTTTTTTTTTTTAACTATGTTACAGGTGTGAAGTAAATACTAAATACCAATTTCGTTGAAGTAACCACCTTTAATATAGTCTTCCCTCCAACACGTTTCTTCTATCTACAATGCTCAAATTCGATACCTTAATTGACGTACGAATTTAGTTTGACTTATTTGAGCCTATTGACTGACATAAACACTTACAAGACTGTTCGAGAGTTTACGAAAACAAGTTATGACATGTGTCCATAAGCACTACATGATAGCTAATGAAAACATTTTGATTTTGTTGTTTGTTTTTGGCTCAAAATCAATTGAGTTTTTTTTCACAAAACAACGCTGTACTCTGTAGAGCCGTTCCTGTGAAATAGGAGGCTCGGCTCTCTTTTTAAAATAGGCCCCTAGTAAAATAAAACGTAATTTTTTTGTGTAGCTAAACTTCATTAAAAAAAAATCAGAATCAAAAGAACTTCTAAATATGAAAGGAATTAAAAAAAATTAAGTGAAAGAGGTGAAATTTATCTAACGGTGTCGTTTGAATTTGTCACTCCTCTGTTGTGGAAAAGGGTAAAACGAATGGTTTTGTTTGAGGCCGGTAGCATTTGGAGGCCCGGCCTGGTTGAGCACCTTGCACTCCCCAAGGCCGGGCCTGGTACTCTGTAGGTGAACACCATTAGCAAGGCAATGGAGAAGAAAACTTCTCCTGGAAGTTGTCTGGGCGTGAGGCGCTGCAGTTTCATTAAATAATCTTGGCGTTTTTGTTCCACTACTACCTTTATCGTTTCTCTTTGGATTGATTTTTTGATTGCTTTAAACATAAATTCTTGATTTGTTCTAGTTGAAGTTTATTATTGCATATAATGTTTAGTTTGGTTGTATGTTTATAAATGAGTTATATACTCAACACGCTAATAGCATAAAATCTAAATAGGGTCTATGTGAGTTATATATTAAAATTGGTTGTACTAATTTTTTGTTACCATTTTCATGAGGATTGTAGATTGTAGCTTTACCAGTCTGGTATATAGAATAAAGATACATTGATAGTTTTCTTCTAACAGCTGCCACCTCGATTTATGTGACAGTCACTTCCAAATAATTGTGAACTGACACTGAGCCATTAGAAGAAAGGGACAGTCGCCAATATAGTTAAGTTTAAGTCTACCAATATGCATGAATGTTTTTCACTTTTTTGTTCAGAAGATTTATTTTACCACTCGGATTTTCAGCCTCTGTATTTATCACTTGAGAGTTACTAGTACTCTTCATAAATTGAAAATTAATGCTACTCACGTTATCATGAAGTCACAAAGAAGCACAGTTGCCATCTACATATATAGAGTGAGATTTAAGTTGAAGTGAAAAGTTCAATCTCTTGGTATATAATAAAGTACTTAGAGATTTTATTAAAAATAAAATAAAATAAAATAAAGGACTTAGAGATGATTTGTGGAAGGAGTCAAAGAAAAAAAAAAGAATGAATTATCGAAAATTCAATATTGTTCTTGGAACAATAGTTAAAAACAATTTCAAAATATTTTTCAGTTACCGAAGAGATTATTGAGATGAGTCACAGACTAAATCGTTCTCTTTGAGATGTTTTGTGACATTGCTTAAAATTAGGCAAGTAAACTATCAACCACGACGTCCCCAAGATAAAATAGCTTAACTACAACTGTATCATGTCCTACTGCAATGTAGGAACCATTCTAGAAATGCGCCTTCAATATGATACTAAGACCACTCACATTCAAAATACTCGAATGTGGTACTATGACCACTCTACTCTGGTACCGCGACCATTCAAATATGATTATACCACCATGCTAACCTCTAACTTCTTTAAGGGAAGAAAATATGGAAAGGAGAAATGATATTTGTACAACCATTTTGTGACAACTTTTATGTAACTTTCTCTCTTATACTCACATTTTGTTCTTTTCCTCTCTCTTCCTTTTTCTCTCTCCAATGTTTTTGATCAATAAGAAATGAGAAAAAGAAGGTTGTCATCAAAGTTGTCTTCAAATGGATGTACATATATTACTACTCTATCGAAAGAGACTATACTCTTAAGACTATTATTAGTTATGAAGGGACAATATATTTCAGAAGAGATTTATGGTCTTAAGAATACTCTTAATTCTTAAGGGAGAAAAATTATCAAAAAAACTATACTTTTAAGACTAACACATGTGAATCGCTTACATATCGATGATGTATACCAAGTCATTAAAATTCCAAAAAATATTAATTAACTTAAAAGGTTTTGGGTTATTACAAAAATGTGTACCTCCAAGGGCACATCCTTAGAACTTAGAAGTCATACCTCCACCATATAAACATTAATGTTGTGTGTAAATTCTCTAATGTAAAACTTCTAAGAATTTTTAAATTCACACACAAACACTAGTATTCCAACCGATGTCTATGAAAAGGTAGCTATAGATGTAAGTTTGAATCCAATATTGAAGTTAGATTGAGGCCCCATATTGTCAAGGTTTTCGTTTTGTGTTGTTGAATAAGAGACTATCTTAGAATTCAATAGTCAATTTTGCCATGTATTATGGTCGATTTAATTTTATTATATTATTTATAAATATTTTGCTGTTGTATAATATTAACTTGATGTTATGAATTTGTTCGCAGATTCATTATTTTTTTTTCAAAGCCCTCTTATTCCTTCCCTTTCAAACTCGAAAAACAAAGCCTTAATATCACATAGTGAGACAGTCAGTGATAGTTGTACTTGTACCCACACAGTAAAGAAGCACTTAGGCCATACAAACTGTCCCAGGGAATTTGAACACACTCCTATTGAACTACAAGGATACACTATCCACATTCCACGACACTGCACAAGAAAAAGACCATTCTCTTATTAGTAAAATTGAAGTACCTAACTAAAGTAAGATAGCATTGTTCTTTCCTACTGTTTTTTTACTCTACTTGTTATTCTTACTAATAAGAATGATCACCGTTAAGGGCATTTTCAAAGGATATCAACATCAATACTAGATAAAGAGGTAACAAAATTGGGTCCTCTAGTTTAACCCTTGTACAGTGTGTGGAAATCCTACCAAACCAAAAAATCACGTGTATACCCTTCTTTGGAACCTTGCCTTAAATCTCTTCATGCTATATAACTTGGCATCATTTCTACATTCTTTTGCAACAATTTCTACACTCTCTCTTACTACCTTCTTTCTCACCCTCTTTGGTTTTAAGACATACCATGGTGAAATCAAAGAAGTTCAGAGGTGTTCGACAACGCCATTGGGGCTCTTGGGTCTCCGAGATTCGTCATCCATTATTGTACATTCTCTTTATTACTTATCTCACTAAAAAAATTTCATTTATCTTCTTATTTCATTTTCGGATTCTATGCTGTCGAGGTAACACGTATAATATTCAATTACATCGTTGAATTTTCTTTAATTCAAGAATTAATCCAACAATGTGAAATGCGTAATTGTGTTTCCCCTTAACATCATAGAATCCAAATTCATTTATTTCACACTTTTCCCCTCAATATTAATATGCATTTGTGCACTCTTTTGTTCAAAAGTTGTGAGATGAGATCTTTGTGAATTATTTCTTATCAGGCCACATGAAAATGTGCATTGGATTAATGAGATCTTTGTGAGATACTTTTTTTTTAGGGAGAGATCTTTTTGAGATATTATTGCTTATTAGGCCAAATGAAAATATTAATACTAATTGATCAATTAATGTGAAATTCATGAATCATTCCTTGTTAGGACCACATGAAAATGTGCATTGCATTAAAGAGATCTTTGTAAATTACTGCTTATTAGGCCAAATGAATATATGCATTAATGAGATCTATGTAAATTATTGATTGTTAGGCCACAATATTAACATGTGCATTAAATTAATATGAAATTTGCAAAAAAATTGAAATAGGAAAAGGAGGGTTTGGTTAGGAACATTTGAGACAGCTGAAGAAGCAGCTAGAGCATATGATGAAGCAGCCATTTTAATGAGTGGAAGAAATGCAAAAACAAATTTTCCTGTTTCTGATAACAATTCAATAGCAAATGGCAACAACAAAACCTTTGCAGCATCCTCTTCAACTTCCACTACTACTAATACATCACTCTCTGCAATTCTAAGTGCAAAACTTAGAAAATGTTGCAAGTCACCTTCACCTTCCCTCACTTGTCTAAGGCTTGACACTGAGAATTCACACTTTGGAGTGTGGCAGAAAAGAGCAGGACCTCGTTCGGACTCGAGCTGGATCATGATGGTTGAACTGGAAAGGAAGAAGAAAGAACAAGAAGAAGAGGGTGAAGTTTTGCCAAATTCTGATTCAGAAACATTACCTCATGTTGTTGATAACGAGGATTCGGAGAAGGTCGTAAAACCGGAAAATGAAGATGAAGAAGGAAATGATAATAACAATGGATTGGATGAAGAACAAAGAATTGCACTTCAAATGATAGAAGAACTTCTCAATAGGAATTAAGCTGAATCCATCAATTAATGAGTGTGCTTATTTGTTTTTGTTTATTGAGTATAGTTCCAAAGTTATTGTTCATTAAAATATGGTGACAAATTTGTCAATAATAAATAAAAAGTTTATTAATTAAGTTTTTCTAAAATTTCAAATGTCGTCAAAATAGTTTCTGATGGATACTAAAACGTCGTCTCTTACAATAACCCATAAAAGTAACTATTTGATTGACATTTGAAATTTTAAAGAACAAAATTTGTAATTTTAATTTCTTATATAGATCAACTAGATGGATTTGAGTCTTTTACTCATATTTATTTATTTATTCCACGTGGGGTTCACTCATGATGTTTTTGGAGTCCCCCACCCCATGTAAGTGTTATTTCCATTAGTCCTTTTCAATTCGTTTTATTTGTTTGTTTGTTCAAAATGGGATAAAGGGGAGTGTTCCATTCATTTCCTTGAAGAATGAAGATTGTCATGTGCCTCTGCCTCTTTTGTATATGTGTAATAGTGTAAGTAAAGTACTAGATTTAGAACAAATCAACTATTGAATAAGAGGAGTGATTTACGACCATTTTTTTTTCAAAGTCACTCATTTGAATAGTTTTTTCTTCTCTTTTATTTAAATAAGCTATTTTTACATATGATTTTCTCTTTCGTGATTTCGTCGTCTTAGTACGATGTTTTTTTGTTCTACGTGATTCCATGTTTTATTTTTCTGTCTTGTTGTGATGTTTGTTTGATTCAGATTGATTTATTAGTTTCAATATAGTGCTTACTCAATTAATGAATTTGGCGTGATCAACTTTACAGATATGGAAACATGAGTATTCTAATAACCCTTTAATTTCATCATACTTGTAGGCTTTGTCATATTTATAGGTGTTTTGCCATTGTATGCTATTAACTTAAGAGTTGTAAATTTGCCGATTCATCTTTTCAGGTTTAATGATTTTGAATTTAGGTTGTTTGATGTATTCTACCAATTTAAATGAATGGTGTCATATTTTATTAATTTTTTTCCCAACAAACGAAAAATCTAAGTAGTTAAGTACAAGGAAGATCAAAATACAGTGATTATGACCAATCATCTAGTAAATTTTAGAATGAATTTAAAGAGACGTGATATAAATCATCAAGAGTCGAACACATTTAATTATTTGATCAATAATTAATAATACATTTATATTAACATAACACTTATTACAACAAAATTTTAGACACCTAATGTTAAATATGTGCTACAAAAGGATGACGGGGGAAAGAGGGAAAAGTTTGTCAACCCTCTCGCACATCCTCAAGAGGGAGAAGATGAGAATGCAAGATTACGAAGTGGGAGAAGAAGACTTTGATGAGCAGCCCCAAATTAAGACGGATTGGAGATCTAAACTGAACTTTGCTGAAAACTTGCAGAATGGACCATCATTTTTTTACAATTCATAGTGTCCCTACAAGATGACACGAACCTTTATATGAAAGGTCAATGGTGAAACATTGACATCATAAACTACTCAGAGAAAATGAATGAAACAAAATGAGAGAATGTGAGTTGGGATGTGAATTTGGCAAGAATGAGTTGATATTTATAAGGGCAATGTATACATAAAGTGTAAGACCCGTCAAGGGAAGGGAAAAAACTTGTTAATCATGATGAGCAATCAAGGGAAAAAAACACATGTTAGATGAGTCTGGAACCAACCAGAATTGTTGACTAAGCGACTGCCCACATTCTTGACTAGTTAAGTTTATATAATCTGAAACCATTTTCAAAATATTTCGGATTATATAATTCGAATTGGTCATAAAGTGTGTTAAAACTTGTACTTTGGATGGTATGAGACATTTCATACTTTAAAATCCGAACTAGTCAAGTATATGATTTTTTTTTTGATCCGCATTGCACCGACTGATTTTGTGGTCCATGCCACATAAACACTTTTATAAATTGACATGTTTGGTTGCAAACTAGACCAGAACCATGGGTATCTAATTGATGTAAACACTAAACTAGTTACAATGTACTACAACGAAGGAAAACCTAATCTGTTTAGGGTTCACATTGATGTCACACTGTTTGGTCTAAAGAACCAGCTCGACCAAATTAATAGTCAAATGGACAACGATGAGTATCCTCGCTCGTAAATGGACTCAGATGGAAGTGTTTGATTCACCCAGATGAAGATCTAGAACAACCATGACGTGAGAATCATGTTCTCTATATTTGATCAACATAGTTTGAAGGGACCGATCAAGTTAAACACTACCTTGGTATGATCTTTTCAAGATATTCGGGAAAATTTGATTCGACTCAGGACTTACGAAGAAATCAGGGCTTGCATGGATAAACTAGATGAAGATTTAGGTTTGGCTGATCCATCGTCATACTAGCCTCGAAATTGGTGTGCACTTTATGTGAGGATAATACAATGACTAGTATAGATCTTCATATCAATTATAGTATAAACTCTGAGTTTTGGTGGTTTTTGAATTGTATAATCCAAAAATACTTAAAAAGAAGTTCGGATTATATAATCCAAACGAAGTTTGTTTAGAATATTGGAGGATGCTGGAAAAAGAAAAACCCAAGAATTAAGCCTTGAAGCTTACTAAGACCTATGGATAACTAGTTTGTGACTTCATGAAAGAACTTAAAAAGTTGTTGTTGACAACTTCACTCTTAGCTAAAACACACCATAAAATTACTCAAAGGCCCCAATCGGCAGTTAATCGCCGCGAAAGTTAATCGACGGTAGTTAACTGCCGATCCACAACCATTTTAATATATACATGAAGAAAAAAAAACCTCCATCTCCTTCAAAAAAAACAAAAAACTCCATTGGCACTTAAGTGCCGTGGAGCTATTTCTCTGCCAATTGAAACTAACCCCTTCTATTTCTTCACCATGCACTTCTACCTTTTCCATCTCTCAATCTATATTTCTTTATTTGTTAAACCCATATGTGGGTAGGGGAAAATGGTGTTGTGTCTGCAATTTGGGATGGTGCAGGACATAATTAAAATTCATTTGGGTTCTTGTTTTCCTTCATTTTGCCGAAGGGGTATTTCGCTATTTTACTGGTGTGTTTTAGCCATATACTATGTGTGAACAACAATTTTCTAGAACTTAAACTATGTTTGGCCCAACCATTTTTTCCAGCTTCTCCTGTCTTTTAGAAAATTGCTTTTCTGTCATCAAATACTTCATAATAACACATGTAAATGACGTTTTTACCCCCAACAGTAGTTAACTACCGCTGGTTTTGTTCGGCAGTAGTTAACTGCCGTTCACATGTTAAGCTTAAAAAAAACACAAAAAAAGCTCCAGCGGTAGTTAACTACCGTGGAGCATGAAAACTGATTTTTTTTTTTACTTTTGTTGCATTAGGCTTCAATGGGTAAGGGATGAAAAAGAGGAAAGTATTGAAAATGCTATGAAATTGTGAAAGTGAAATTGACTCTGATTGGTTGATGAAAATGGGTCAAAAGTAGTCAAGACTAGTCATGTTGAAATGAAATGAAAACTCACTGCAACATGTTTTCTGAGATTCTATCTTTACCTTTTGTTTAGTAATACCATAGCTCCTTACCTATTTTTGGTGCTATAAAAAATTGCAAGATTATCATGAAATCTGTTGTTGTTGCCACGACACAAAAAATGCATGCTAGCCATGTGCACTAATATTCGGTACTCCTGTTTCACTTCATACACAACAAATATCCAGGACATAAGTAACCATTGGAGCCTAATGCAACAAAAGTAAAAAAAAAAAAAAAAAAAAATCAGTTTTTATGTTCCACGGTAGTTAACTACTGCTGCAGCTTTTTTTTTAGTTTTTTTTTTTAAGCTTAACATGTAAACGGTAGTTAACTACTGCCAGACGAAACCAGCGGTAGTTAACTACCGTTGGGGGCAAAAACGTCATTTACATGTGTTATTATGAAGTATTTGATGTCAGAAAAGCAACTTTCGAGACAGAATAAGATGAATATGGGTTATTAACTTGGGCTTTGTAGGCCATCTTTTCGCCTATCTTGTTGAACCATGGGAGCAGTTATCCACACCTCATTTTTGCTATAAAACATTAATGAAAATATTTACGAGGATTCAAACGATAAAAATTATGTTTTGGAAAAAATATATATACTTGGGAAGTATATATATTTTGACAAATCCAATCAAATGTCATAGTGAAGTACTTGTATCGGATATGTACGGGTCTATTTGTATGTACAATACTTGTCCAGTACTTAAATTTTCTTCCTTACTTTTGTTGATAGTGAAATTTGTGGTTTAATATAGTAATAAAATATCATCTGTGTTTTTTAATTTTTTTAATATTTATTGTGATATTTTATTTTTATGTTAATTGAGCAATTTGAATTTATCGTGTCATACAATATATAAAATTCATGTTTTATATTGACATATGTTAATATCTAAAAGTAAATAAGATGTTACATGAATATAAGGTGAGCTGAGTTTCCTAGTAAGGGTGTAAGTTAGAAGAATGCAAATATGAGTTATCAAATCTTTCTTAAGAATGCAAAAAATAGACGAATATGAGTTAGTCAAATCTTTCTTAAATCTTTCACAAAGTTCGAGGAAGTGTAAGAATCAATCAAAATAAGGCAGAACTTGATAATTTGGCTAAATTTTTTTTTGTGTGTGTGCCATTTTTATAGCGCCACAAACTGAAACAACTATTGGCACAGACACATATTCAGAGAGAAAGCACACATGAAAAAAGGAAGCATAGAACGCCGAGAAAGAGAAAAGTTCAAGCCAAACATGGGACACCACGTACTATCAACAAGGGGAAGAATCACACACTACCAACGTAATTAACCGAATAATACCATACTTGTATATTTTTTTAGAGCACATAATCAATCAAACATGCTATTTACGCAAATTTATCACTTAAAGAAACGGAAATCACAGTTGAGAGCCATGAGATGATACCTAGATCAACTTTCAACTCCGAGAACATATACCCCTACCTTTTTATCTCTCTATATAGTTGTATCTCATATCTAGCATTGGTATTGTACACGAATCTTTTCCTCCTAGCAAACATCATTACTCGTATATATTCAAACAAATGTTAAGTCAGAAATTTAACTCCTAACAAGTAGTGATGATAACACAAAAGAGAACTAAAATGAAAGAAATTTGGTGAAAGAGTAAGAACAAAACTTGATTTTTAAGGGAAAAATAAAATGTATATGCTAAAGCAATTTTTTCCCATAAAGGAAGTGACAAGTGTCACAAAAAACTTACATACATAACTGTGAGATTCCGAATTGGATACCTGTGAGACTCCAAATTGGATACCAGTTAAAAATATTTAAACTAATAATAATGATATTAATAGTTGAATTAGATATTAGAGAGCAAAAAATTACTTTCTGGAGCAAGTAGATCAGCCTCCACGAACAAGGGGGGTTGAACTTTAAAATAAATTCAAAACAAATGTTTAGTTGGAAAAATGGGGGGTGCGAAAACCAGACGAACTTGCATGGTATTATATAGTTCAGTCCAATAATATTAGTTTCACTTACACTAAAACGAAAATTGCTTTTCCCACTTCAGAAATTGATATGAAACACCTGAAAATTACACCTACAATTGATATGCTCGACCAAATTTTCATCCCATCCACAAATTTACATAGGACATGAGCAAGTTTGATGAAGAAGGTTTGGAAAATCCAAAAATCAGACGACGTATAGAAAAATAAATTAGCAAATTTATTACTAACTAAAATTATTTCACCCCGAAATAATTATGAGAAAATAATAGTTTTAAACCTAGGATAGATCCCAATGAAAATCCTAATAACATGTGAATTGGTCATTTTTAATTAATTGAATTTCTTGCTTTACTAGTTGTTGTTACGAATCAAAACCCCCATTTTTATTTATGAAAAAAAAAACTTGTTCTTAATTTTAGTTATTGTTAATTCAAAGGTCCTTGAGATATAAAAACTTTAATTTTCAATTATTTTGATCACGCGATTATTTGTATCTATTCAATTTTTTCATGTATTATACATATAAAAAAAATTGGGCCCCAAAATTTGGGAGACTTAGTTCGGTAGAGCTGTTTGTACCTCCTAAGGGACGACCCTGATCACCAACATACCGGAAGACCACACATGCACACAAAACTTTAATACATTGAATATATGTATCACAATATCTTATATATTCAATATTTAGAACATTCATAGTACGATGTTGGAATAACCAATCACATTTGAATCCAAACATTATTTCTCTCAAGTCTCCCACATTATATACTTGCATGCATCACTATTTCAGGTAACATGTCATGCCTCTTGACCACACCTCCATAAATACTTTTGATTAAAGGATCCAACACCAAGATACCAACTCTTGGGGAGTTTGGGGAGCAGTGAGTTCAACAACAAACTAATGATTTAAGTTCACCAAGAGACTAAGACACCACTTCGCTACCTAAAAACTTAAGATATAAGATATATGAATCATCTCTCTTGTATATTTAATGTTTCAAATCTCCCACAACCTCGTTACACCTACACTCTCCAAACAAAATATCTAAATGTAAAGTAGGAGAATAAGATAAATAAAGGAAGCCAGATGTATACTTAAATTGTTTTTGGATTGTGCATCTTGCAAGGAAGAACTCAATCAAATGCATATAACAATGACTCTTCGTTTCCTCTATCAAATTGAGCTATGCGAGACTTGTTCGAAGATATATATTTCAGCCAACTCCAACAATTTGTGCCATGATTGAAATTGAGACATCTTTGACTTTCATTGTTTATACCAAAAATTTAGTTCAAAATAACTAGCATATTTTACCATAAAAAGTATATTCACTTTAGGCTACAATTACTACTAAAACTTTCAATATGAACTTGAGTCTTCACTTCACTGTATACAAAACTGGTTTGTAAGGTTGAGATTATCTCCACTTATAAACACATGTTCATACCATCTTATCCGATGTAAAACTCTTTAATAGAGCATTTGGTAATTAATGGTAAATAGAGATGAATTGAAGGTTCATGAAGATTAGTTTTGGCTTTAGACTCTAACTATTCATCCCAAGTCCTAAGTTAAAAAATTTGTGTGAATACTTTGGATGGAAAAATAGAATTGGTGAAAAGTGTCATTATCCATGTGTAAGATTTGCTACACTCATGTCAGCATGCATACTTAAATTAGGAATGTGTGTGAGAGATGATAATAAAATCTGTTTTGCGTTGGCAAGAACGGATTTGTGTTGCAAGGCCTTTAAGGATTTGAATGTTAAGTGTAGGATTTGTTTCAAGCTCTTCAATGAATTATAACTTTTGATCTGGATAACATCATTTTTTATTTAGATTGCAAACAAGTAGTTGATAATGTAAATTCAAATGTACATATATATTATAAAGTTTAATAGGTTAAAATATGGATCTATGTACTGTTGGCAATGACATCTCTCTACTTGGATGGGACAATATTTTTCATTATCCCATGATTTTATTCTGAATTTTTGTGGCAATGATGAGTTAATTTGGTTTAAGTAAAACAAAGATAGCAACATGAAAC